>Ga0208788_1000107_pt1 | contig 42675 bp, 40 predicted proteins | sample Wag4_2014_7_11_3_FD_187363 | JGI IMG/M metagenome (GOLD analysis project Ga0208788, IMG submission 187363) | Fresh water mixed with fracking chemicals microbial communities from Ohio, USA - Utica-2 Time Series FC 2014_7_11 (SPAdes) (version 2) ... | reverse complement strand
GAGTGCAGAGATCACGCCTTCGCCGATGCCAATCAGGATATGAGTTCCAATCATTGCCGTGAGAACTTGCGAAATTGAAAATGTTCCAGTGCCGCCAATTGCATACTGGAGCACAAAACCTGCTGCAGCACATGGCACAGAGATCAGTCCGCCGAGAAATGCCGCGATGCTTATTGAAGATTTATTTTTCGGAAGAATTTTCTTTACTAAGATAAAAATTCCGTATCCAACCCAGACTCCGATGAGTGACATGTTAAAGACACTTAATCCAAGAGCTGTGAGGCCACCATCTGCGAAGAGCAACGCCTGCATCACGAGTACGACTGTCAGTGCCAGCGAAGCTACCCAAGGACCGACCAAAATCGCTGCTAGTGCACCGCCTAGTAAGTGCCCACTTGTTCCAGCAGCAACCGGAAAGTTGAGCATCTGTACCGCGAAGATAAAGGTTGCAGTCAGACCAGCAAGAGGTGCAGTCTTCTCATCGAGGGCTGATTTGGCTCCTTTGAGCGAGAGCGCCATTCCGGCGGTTGCGATACCGGCAAAGGCGACTGAGGTGGGGATATCGATAAACCCATCAGGAATATGCACAGGTGGAGCCTCCTAGATGCAAACGATTTGCAACAAGGAAAGGTTAATAGAGAATTTACCGTTCCACAAGGTGAAATAACCGCGGGGCGGCCAGCGTTAGGTCTACAGTGCAGGAATCTGCCAAGCACGGCGCAAGCCAACGGGAGGTCACATATGGGCGAAGATTACGGTCAAGAAGAGCTCGTTACTGAGGAGATGCTCTGGGATCGAATCCCTGAGGTCCAAGGTGAAGAACGTGCAAACACCTTCTACGAACTCTCAGCCCGCATCTTTGCCCGTGGCCAATATGACGAAGCGCTCGCGCTCGCTGAAACTGCCCGCGATATTTTTTCAGAACTTGGTGCAGCTGCTCCAAGCGAGGGTTTAGCTCAGGCATATTCAGCAATTGGGTACAACCTCAATCAATTAAAGCGTATGGATGAAGCTGCAACTGCGATGAGTAAAGCTGTTGCAATTTTGCGCGATAACAAATCTCCAATTGCACTTGAACTTGCCTGCACATTGGGTGAGTGGTGGTACTCATCTAAGAATTACGAAAAAGTAATTGAGACCATGTACGAGTGCTCGCAAGAACACCTCGTAGATGGAAACACCATTGGCGCAGCAAATGATATGCACCTCATCGGATGCGCCCAACGCGAACTTAAGAATTACAACGAAGCAATTATCTGTTTCCAAGAAGCGCGAAAGATGTTTAAGATGGAGAAAGAAGTCATCAACGTGGCTCGCTGTGATCAGAAGATTGCATCTTGCTATGTCGAAATTGGCGAGGGCGAAAAAGCGCTCGAGGCTGCTCGCAAATCCATCGATGTATTTGAAACGGCTCACGACCACCGTCGCGAAACTTTTGCACTCTTTGAATACGGCAAAGCAGAAGTTCTGCTCGGAAAGCTGGAAGACGGCCTTTCTACACTCGATGGCGTACTTCAAATTATTGCCGATGATGAACCGAAAGATTTCGACTTCATTCTTGATATTGAAACTCGTATGGTTGCCGTGATGCGCCAACTTGGTCGTATCGAAGAAGCCGACGAAGTAGATCGACGTCTCGCTAATGTGCGCGATGCCCTAGCTGGCGAACCAACACCAAGTGAAGATGGTTTCTAAAGAGAGTTAAGACTTGCGGGGTAGGTGCTGCAAGGCCCAGTGGTACATAGCTATTGCGCCAGCGGCAGATGCATTCATAGAGCGCGTTGATCCGTATTGTTCAATGGCATAGAGAACTTCACAGACCTCTATTCCTTCATCTGACATCCCGGCGCCTTCCTGGCCAAATAGAAGTACACACTTCTCGGGAAGGGCCGAACCCTCTAGATGCTTTGACGATGGAACGTTGTCGATTCCAATAATGGGAACTTCGTTCTCCTTACACCAGACTGCAAAATCGGCAACGGTGGGATGGTGAATCACAGTCAAGTATCGATCAGTGACCATGGCCCCGCGCTTATTCCAATCACGCTTACCAATAATGTGAACCTTCGAAACGTTAAATGCATTTGCCGTTCTTACAACAGAACCGATATTTAAATCATGCTGCCAATTTTCGATTGCAATCTGAAGTTTATGACGCTTGCTATCTAGGTCAGCAACAATTGCTTCAACAGACCAATACCGATAGTGATCTAGGACATTCCGACGATCACCGTTCTCCAATAGATCTGGGTCATATTGGGCACCCGTTGGCCAAGGCTGCGCGTGTGGACCGACTCCAACTACCGGAAAAAATTCACCGGGTCCTATGACTGCAGGTGTGCTCTTTTCCATGGAAGCACTCTAAACTTACTTTACTGTTATTACCAAGGAGCATCATGAATATCGTTTACCACATCGCATTTGGCATTCACCTACTGTGCATCATTGCCATATTGGCGCTACTGCTACTTCAAACGAAAAAATCTCCTCGCAAACTTAGCCCTGGAGTAGTTCACGCAACTCTCACGGCGCTCATTGCTGGAGTTGTCATGGTCGGCCTTTACGAAAGAGTCAATGTTGATGAAGCCGTTAACCACGCCAAGTTTGGCGTTAAGGGGCTAATTATTGCGGTGCTCCTTTTCTTGGGATACAAAAATCTTAAGAAGCCTGAACTCAAGAGCTCTGTCTGGGCGGCCATGTTGGTGCTCACCATCTCAAATGTGCTTATTGCATATCTCTGGTGACTCATTTATCAATGAGACGCTCTATAAACATATCTTGCGCAGCGCTGCTCGCGCTAACTTTTCTTAGCCCACCTTCGGCAACAGCGCTAGAACCAAATTCTGTTGCATCTGTTTTTAAGAGATATACCGCAAGTAAGTACTTGGCTAACCCTTCAGTGGTTGTCATTGATCAGCAGGATGGATCAGTCGTGTACGAAAAGGGAGCGTATTCATTACGTAAGCCAGCATCGATTCAAAAGATTTTCATGGGTGTAACAGCAGTGATGCATCTTCCTATGGATCAAGTCTTTCCCACTTCACTCTGGACTGGGAATCAACCCAATAGTTTGGTGATTCAGGGGAGTTACGACCCATGGATTAGTACTAGTTCAAAGCTTGCCGAAAAAATGGGACGAACATCTTTACCGCGGATTGAATTTAATTCAATCAAAGCGCTAAAGGAGCTGAATCCGGATTTAGATTCGAACTTCACTATCTACTATGCAAGTCTTTTTACCTCTGAAACTGAACATATGAAGAAGTTCTTCCGAGACAAGGGCTTTAAGGTAACCATGAAGAGAGTAAGTAATCAGACTGCTCTTGATTTTTCAGCCACCAGAATTCTGACATCAGATTCACCGGAACTCGAGGAAATTCTCGGGTATGCAGTTGCATGGAGTGATAACACTCTCTCAGAGCGCATCGCCCGCATTGCCTCAGTGGCTGCCGGCAACTCTTTTGATCAAGCTGGCGTAGCAAATACTTTCGCAAGTTCATTGGCAGAGCTAGGAATCGAGTCTTCCAAGATGATTGTCAAAGATGCCAGCGGTCTATCGAAAGAGAATCGGGTGAGTGCGAATCAAGTTGGCCAGTTACTTGTGAAAATTAGAACAGATGAAAGATTCGTTCCGCTGATAAATGGTTTTCCAGTGAGTGGAATTTCTGGAACGCTCCGCAATCGATTTACGGATACAGCGCCAGCTGCTGTCGGGCTGGTGAAAGCAAAGACCGGAACGCTGAGCAATACAACTAATTTAGCGGGATACGTTGAATCCGGGGACCGCGAATATGCATTTGTCATTATTGCCGACAGACATGTAAAAACTTATTCTGTCGCTAACCGCATACGAGATTTAGTTGATCGGATTTTGGGAAGAATTGCCGCCCCATTCGTGCGGGAAGTTACCACAGAACCTGAAGTTGCAGTAGAAGTAGAACCAGAACTAGAGATTGCTAGTTCTGAAATACCTTTATAGAACCTTCATAACACGCAACCCAGGTTTGATCCGTTTCATTATCGTAGGTAACACCGATAGGTTCTTTGCACACTTTCAGATTTTGAATAATCGAAAGATCGGTAGCCCGTAACTTCGTCATGGTGCCACTTTTGAAATTAACAACAAAGAGTGCGGTGCCATCAGCATTAAGGGCCAAACTCCGAGCGGCAAGTCCAGTCTTCACGCTTTTGATGACCTTACTCTGCTCCAAATCCCAGGCAATTACTTTTCCTGAGAGGTTGAGAGTGGCGTAAAGAGTTTTGTCATCTGGAGATAATTGAATTGCACGAGGGTTGGAGCCAATTGGAATCAATGACTTAGTAAAGTCGGTGAGATCAATTCGGTGAATGCTATTGCCACCCATCTCAGCAACGTAGGCATATCTACTATCTGATGAGATAGCTATACCTCTTGGATATCGACCAATTTTTAGAGTCTTGATTACTTTCTGTTTTTCAACCGAGATTACCGAGACTGTGTACGAACACCAGTTGCTCACCAAAATGTATTTGTCGTCGGGAGTAACACTGACCACTTTAGGAACTGAACCCACCGGATACACCGCATCGATTTTGTAGTCCGCTAGATTGATTCGTGACACAAAACTGTTATCAAATCCTGATGCAGGCGAGCACACATCGTGACCTTCTTTACTGAAACCTTTTCCGTACATCGAATAGTTTGTGATGTAGAGATACTTGGAATCTGGTGAGTATGCCCCTTCAACTGGCGCACCTTTGTACGTTCCGGAGTACCCAGGAAATCCAAGGGATGAGAGCGACACTGAATCCTTTACAGTTGAGATTAATTCCAGCGAGCGAGAGTCAAAAATCGTCACGCTGTGTTGGTACATCATGTTGTGCGCACTGACCAAACCACTCTGTGATGCAGTTACCGACTTAGGGCTTAATGAGCCAGCAAAGGTCTTTACCAATCGCATCTTTGACTCTGAGGCGCCGGTAGCTTGTACTGGACTGGCGATGAGCAGGGGAGCCAGCACTGTAAGTGCGAGGGCTACTGTGATTTTGGTCTTACGCATGCTGGTAAGAGTACTAGTGCAAAAAGGTAGGCTATACATATGAAGTTGGTGCGCGCATATGTAGACCTTATGAAATTGCGCGTAGTTGAACTCTTAATTATTACAACTCTGCCCGCTATGGTCTTGGCGGAGAAAGGGCTGCCAAGTTTCGGTTTAGTTGCAGCCACGCTTATCGGTGGAACGCTAGCCGCAGGTGCATCTAACGCATTTAACATGGTGATCGAAGCCGAGACGGATAAGTTAATGGCGCGAACGTCAAAGCGCCCACTGGTGACCGGATCAATTTCACGAACTCAAGCAATTATCTTTGCCTGGGTATTAACAATTGCCTCCCTCTTGATTTTTGAAATATTTACCACCGAACTAGCAACACTACTTACGGCGCTTGCGATTTTTTACTACGTTGTCATTTACACAATTATTCTGAAACCAAACACTTCTCAGAATATTGTGTGGGGCGGCGCAGCTGGTTGCATGCCAGTTCTTATTGGTTGGTCAGCAGTTACTGGCTCACTCACACTTGTCCCTGTTGCATTCTTTCTGGTGGTCTTCTTCTGGACACCACCACATTTTTGGGCGCTAGCAATTAAATATAAAGATGATTATTCGGCCGCCGGTATTCCGATGCTGCCTTCAGTTTCATCGCAATCAAACGTAATTAATCAGATGTGGTTTCACACCATTGCCATGGTTGTTTCATCTGCAGCCATGATTCAGTTGGCGAAGCTTCCAGTGTGGGTTCTATGCGCCACGGTGCTTCTCGGCGCAATCTTTACCTTTCAGCTATTTGCGCTGAAGGAAAATTCGGATAACTACAATAAAGTTGCGGCCGGTATTTTTCACTGGTCGATCACGTACTTAAGCTTGTTCTCAGTATTGCTAGTGGTTGCTCAGTTACTGAGTGCTTGATTTAAGTCTTTAATCAAATCATCGACATGTTCTAAGCCAACCGAAAGTCTGAGCACCGATGGAGAAATTCCCATCTCAGCTTGAACATCAGTGGAAAGCCTTCTGTGCGTAGTTGATGCCGGGTGCGTAATAAGGGATTTGCTATCACCTAGGTTATTTGAAATATCAATGATGGTCAGTGCGTCCATGAAGGCAAAAGCATCTTTCTGCGAGCCACCGAATTCAATTCCGATTGTGGTGCCTCCACCACTCATTTGCTGCATGGCAATTTTGTGATCTGGGTGCGATGGCAATCCTGGGTAGCGAACGCTTTTAATTTTTGCGTGCCCCTCGAGAAATTCTGCAATCGTTTGTGCGCTTTCGGTCATGCGAGTCACACGAAGATCCATGGTCTCAAGAGACTTAACCAAAACCCAGGCGTTAAATGAACTAATTGTCGGGCCGGTATGTCGCACAAAAGGAATCAACTTCTCATAGATGTAGGAGAAAGATCCAAGTAGTGCTCCGGCAAGCACGCGACCTTGACCATCAATATGTTTAGTTGCCGAATACATGACTACATCTGCCCCAAGTGCGAGCGGTTTTTGCAATACGGGAGAAGCCATCGCGTTATCAACAATTACTGTGGCGCCAACTTTGTGCGCTAAATCAGAGACAAATCGAATATCAACGATTTCAAGGAGTGGGTTACTTGGAGATTCAATAAAGACTGCCTTCACATTCTTTGAAAGTGCCTTCTCCCAGCCAGCCTTATCATTTGCTTTAACTAATTCGTACGTCACTCCCCACTTGGGCAAAATTTCGGTAATGACAACGTGACAAGAACTAAACATCGCAGCTGATGCAACGACATGGTCGCCAGTTTCTAGAATGCAGGCAAGAGAGGCGAACATTGCCGCCATTCCAGAAGCTGTGGCTACACAATGCTCAGCTCCTTCAATTGCCGCCAATCGCTTTTCAAACATGGCAACAGTCGGATTATGAAAGCGGCTATATAGGAAATGATCGGTCTGATCAGTAAATGCATCAGCTGCTTCCTGCGCATCTGTATATGTGAATCCGCTGTTTAGATAGAGCGCTTCCGAAGTTTCACCAAAACCAGAACGAGCAAGTCCATCGCGCACTGCCGAAGTTTGAGAATGAACTTCCCAGTCAGGCTCACGACGTTTTGGATGTTCGTGATAACCCCACACCTCTTTACTCATGAGAGCATCCTAAGGTTTGAATGGTAAATTGCACATATGTCTACTATCGCGATATCCGTGAAAGATCTCAGCAAAAAATACGATTCCGGATTTGCCGTCTCACATGCAAATTTTGAAGTCCCTATTGGCACTATCTGCGGATTCGTTGGTCCCAATGGGGCTGGAAAGACGACAACGATCAGGATGTTACTTGGGTTGATTTCACCAACGGGTGGAACTGCGCAGATTCTTGGGCAATCAATTAACCACCCAGAGAAATATCTTTCGCAGGTTGGCGCGATGATTGAGGGACCGGCGTTCTACCCAGCGTTATCTGGTGCCGAAAACTTGAAGGTCTTGGCGACTCTTGGCGGTTTTCCCATCGAACGAGTTGAAGAACTCATTCGCATTGTTGGTCTAGAGGGTCGAGGCCATTCGAAATATAAGACATATTCACTAGGAATGAAGCAGCGACTGGGTATTGCAGCGGCGCTATTACCAAATCCAAAGATTTTAATTCTCGATGAACCCACAAATGGATTAGACCCGGAAGGCATCCAAGAAGTTCGTGACTTGTTAAAGAAGTTAGCGTCACAAGGCACAACAGTTTTTGTATCTTCTCACCTACTTTCAGAGCTTGAAATTATTAGCGAATACATCGTCATGTTACGAAAAGGCGAAGTTGTATTTGCTGGACCGCTGCAAGAACTGATGCAGGCACAGCAACCAATAATTTTAGTCAAAACTGAAAAGGCGTCTGATTTGCAGAAAATTATTGAAATTGCAGAACGCGATGGTCATAAAGCGACTATCCGTTCTGAAGTTGCACACATCGAAGGTCCGGCCGAGTGGGCGGGTGTACTGAATAAAAAAGCATTCGATGCCGGCATTGTCTTGACTCAACTCGCGCCGCAACTTCCTAACCTGGAAGAGACATTCTTTGAAATGACTGGAGATCGCTCATGATGCGGGTAATTCGTGCTGAATGGCGCAAGCTGCGTAGACCAACACTTTTCCTCGGCACACTTGGTGCCGCACTTTTCTTTACCGGTTTAACAAATACTTTTCTCTATTTGATGATTGATTCGGAAGGTGGAAACTCCGACCGAGGTCGTGAAGTGGGTCGCGAAGTACTTAACTTGGCTGGCGGCTCGGTCTACGGCTTCTCATCAGTAGGTGGACTACTGGGAGTTATTGCACTCTGTGTCTTTGCTGCTCAAACAGCGCAGGAGTACACCTACGGAACGCTAAGAAATCTCTTGGTTCGCCAACCCGGTCGGCTTCGAATCTTGGCTGGCAAGTTAATCGCTATGAAATTCTTCGCACTTATACTGGTTCTCATCTCAGCAGCTGTCAGTGTTGGGATTTCTGTTGCTCTCTCTGGTCGCGCTAAAGTTGAGACAGATTTATGGTTTACCGCTTCGGGCTTTCACGCAATAGGTCAAACTCTGCTCAATGTCACAATCTCAGTTATCTACTTTGGAATTGTGGGAATGGTTTTAGGACTGCTCTTGCGTTCACCGATTTCGGCCATATCAATCGGAGTTCTCTGGCTACTCATTATTGAAAACCTGATTGGCGCAGTTAAACCTGTGACTCTTGATTGGATGCCAGGAAATCAATTATCTACAATTGCCCAAGGTGGTAGCCCAGATGTTTCATATTCGCACGCTTTAATCCTGGGAACTCTCTATGTATTTGTTGGATCAATAGTTGCTGCCACACTTTTCTCACGAAGAGACGTGGCTAACTAGCGACACAGGGGCGCTAGCCACACTTAAAATCTGGGGCTGATTTATTCTTCTTCAATGCGCCGCAGCCATCGTTTAGTATCCCTTGCACTCATCGCAGGGCTCTGCTTGGCCTCCACTCCAGCGGTAGCGAAACCCAAGCCAACGCTAGAACAGATTGAAGCCGCAAAAAAAGCTGAAGCAGAAAAGAAAAAAGTGGCTGACGCCGCCGCGAAGAAATTGGCAGCAGCGAATCTCACCTTAAAACAGCTAACGGCTAAAGCAAATGCTGCGCGAGCTTTATATTTAAAAGCTAAGCGAGAGTTGGATATCGCGACCACGCAAGCGGTAGCGGCTGCTAAGTACGCAGCGGAAACCGCCGCGGCGGTGCAAGAGGCGCACCGCGTCATCGGTAAGTTGGCAGTTGATGCTTACATGCTGGGTGGGGCCATGAGCGATATTGAGCCACTGCTGAGTGCAAATGGTCCACAGGATTTGATTGACCAACTTTCAACTTTGAATACGCTGGGAGCTCGCAACACAACTTCACTTGAGCGATACAAGGAAGCCGAAATTGTGGCTCGCGCGGCAAAGAAGAAAGCCGACGAAGCAAAGATTGTGCAAGAAGTAGCAACTGCAAAAGTTGCAGCAGCGAAAAAAGTTGCTGATGATGCGCAGGGCCTACAGCAAAAAGAGGTAGATAAACTTCGTGCAGTGCAAGATAAGTTGATTAAGGAACTTGCGACCGCAAGAAATGTTCGAGTCACACTTGAACAACAGCGACAACTGGCGCTCCTGGAAGAGAGCCAGGCAAATACGGCAGCCAATACGATTAACCAATCAAAGGTCTGGCCGAATATAGGATTTAAGGGAAGATCAACAAGTCGCACTACCGAAGCGCAGCGATTAGCGGCCGTTGCCTTTGCAAAGAAGCAAGTGCTTGCGCGCAAACCATATATTTGGGGCTCTGAAGGTCCAAACTCGTTCGACTGTTCTGGACTTGTTTATGCCGCATATAAATCTGCTGGACTCGGTTGGCCCAACTGGGATCGCTTAAACTCAGCGCTCTATGCCGGTTATACAAAGCATGTAACACTAAACGAACTAGAACCAGGTGATCTCTTGTTCTACTCTTACAAAGGCAATATCTCGACAATCCACCACATCACAATTTACGCAGGTGGCGGAATGATGTGGGAAGCGAACTCAAAGGGTAAGGGTCTGCTTTACTCGAGCATTTATAGCATCAAGGGGCTTATGCCATTCGGCGGCCGGGTCTAATCTTGCTTCATGGCTCAGGCAATAGTTGCAATTCGTAACGCTGTAAAAGAGCACCTTTCGAAATCTGAAGCTGGAGATTGCATTCTCGTAGCCGTTTCTGGCGGCGCCGATTCTTTGGCACTTGCTTATGCGCTTTATAAAGAAGCAGCACCATTGGCTCTTAAAATTGTTGCAGTCACAATTGATCACCAGCTACAAGAAAAATCTTCCGAGCAAGCTGCCCGAGTCCAAGCCCAATTGAAGACGATGGGCTATGAAAAAGTTATTGTTGCGAAGGTAAATGTTTCGCTCGAATCAGGGCTAGAAGCTGGTGCTCGCAAGGCTCGTTATGAAGCGCTATCAAAGATTGCAACCGAGGAAAATGCAACTAAAGTTTTTCTTGGACACACTCGAGATGATCAAGCAGAGACGGTTCTACTTGGATTAGTTCGCGGATCGGGAACTCGCTCGCTCTCCGGAATGGCGGTTGAAAACGGTAGCTATATTCGTCCGCTACTTGCTTGTACTCGCGAAGAGACCGAGAACGCATGCAAGGAGATGAATCTGGATTTCTGGAACGATCCTCATAATGAAAACCCGGAATTTTCAAGAGCAAGAGTGCGCAGAGATGTGCTGCCAATCATGGAAGAAAAAATCGGCCCCGGAATTGCTGCGGCTTTAGCGCGCAGCGCATCACTTCTTCGAGATGATGCTGATGCCCTCGATGCAATCGCTGACGCTGAAATGTCCCGTCATAACCTGAAGGATTTGGATTGTTCGGCCCTGGAGCTTCTGCCGAGAGCAATCCGAAGCCGAATCCTGCGAGCGGCGATTTACGCTGCTGGCGCTCCATCTGGCTCAATTTCTGCCGACCATATCGCCTCAGTTGAGGCGCTGGTCACGTCTTGGCACGGTCAGGGGCTGGTGAGCCTGCCGGGTGGTGTGAAGGTTGAGCGAATTTCGGGCAGACTTTCGCTCTTAAACCAGTAATCTCGATTCGCACACTAAGGAGCACGCCCGGTGGATCTCGCAGCAGTCGGCACAGATGTTGAAAAAGTAATTGCAACAGAAGCACAACTGTCTGCCAAGATTTTAGAACTTGCAGCGCGCGTTGATAAAGATTACAAAGATAAGCAAGTTTTGTTGGTGGGAGTTCTCAAAGGCGCGATTATGGCGATGGCAGATCTCACCAGAGCGATGCAAACACATATCGAAATGGATTGGATGGCCGTTTCTTCCTACGGTTCTGGCACAAAATCAAGTGGTGTCGTTCGAATCTTGAAAGATTTAGATCGTGACATCACCAATCGACATGTACTTATTGTGGAAGACATTGTTGACTCCGGACTTACTTTGTCTTGGCTAAAGGCAAATCTACTTTCACGTGGCGCTGCATCCGTTGAAATTTTGGCCATCCTTCGTAAACCTGAAGCGGCAAAAGTTGATGTCGATGTTAAGTACGTAGGCTTTGAGATTCCAACAGAGTTCGTTGTCGGATACGGGCTCGACTTCGATGAGAAGTATCGCAACCTGTCATTTATCGGTGTGCTTGCCAAGCACATGTATTCATAAGGAGCTCCATGTCTTCCCAGATTCCGAGCAATAAATCATTCTTCGATCGCTTTAAGAAATCGAAGGAAACAAGTGGAGCCCCGAAGAACGTCAAAGTGGTGCCGCAAACGCGTGCCCAAAAACTTCTCCGAGGCCCCTTGTTCTGGATTATTGTCGCAATCATCGGCGTAACCATCTTTGGCCAAATCTCCAGTGCCTCAAATCGGTATACCGAAATTAAAACATCACAAGCTATTGCTGCAATCTCGCAATCTAAAGTTGAGTCTGCTGTACTCATCGATAAGAGTCAGAAAATTCGCTTGATATTAGTTGGCGGTAGCACGATAAAAGGTGCCACAAAGGTAGAAGCGTCATACATCGCCCGCCAAGAACCAACACTTATCGATGAACTCACCGCTAATCCACCAGTAAAAGGTTGGACGGTCGATGTTCCAAAGACATCGGTGTTAACAACGATTCTCTTTAGTTTTGGTCCAATCCTGATTATCGGTCTGCTCTTCTTCCTCTTAATGAGTCAAGCACAAGGCGGAAATCGAGTATTTTCATTTGGTAAGTCACGTGCGAAGTTGCAAGATAACGACGTTCCGCAGAACACCTTTGATGATGTGGCAGGTGCCGATGAAGCAATCGCCGAGCTAGAGGAGATAAAGGATTTCCTTGCAGATCCGGCTAAGTACGCACTTCTCGGTGCCAAAATTCCTAAAGGCGTACTTCTCTATGGTCCTCCGGGAACCGGTAAGACTCTGCTCGCACGTGCTGTCGCGGGTGAAGCGAAAGTACCTTTCTATTCAATCTCTGGTTCGGACTTCGTAGAAATGTTTGTCGGAGTTGGCGCTGCTCGAGTTCGCGATCTGTTTAATCAAGCAAAAGCTCATGCGCCCGCAATTGTTTTCGTAGATGAAATCGATGCAGTTGGACGCCAGCGTGGTGCAGGTATGGGTGGTGGCCACGACGAGCGTGAGCAAACTCTGAATCAGCTTCTGGTGGAGATGGATGGATTTGAAGCCAATGGCCAAGTAATTCTCATCGCAGCCACAAACCGTCCGGATGTTTTAGATCCGGCACTCCTTCGTCCTGGCCGATTCGATCGCCAGATTCCGGTGGAGCGACCAGACCTCAAGGGTCGTGAAGATATTCTTAAAGTGCATGCGAAGAACAAACCAATTTCGAAGGAAGTTGAACTCATCTCATATGCTCGCAGAACACCAGGATTTACTGGAGCAGATCTAGCAAACGTTCTCAATGAAGCGGCGCTTCTTTCTGCGCGCGAAGGTCAAAAGACAATTAGCAATACTCAAATCGATGAAGCAATTGATCGTGTTATGGCTGGACCTCAGCGCAAGTCACGGTTGATGTCTGAAGCAGAACGTCGCGTGACTGCCTATCACGAAGCAGGTCATGCACTGGTTGCGCATGCGCTGCCACACACAGATCCAGTACATAAAATCACCATCATGCCTCGAGGACGAGCACTTGGTTACACCATGGTTCTACCTGATGAAGATAAGTACTCAACTACACGTAATCAACTGCTTGATCAATTAGCGTATTCACTTGGTGGCAGAGCAGCGGAAGAACTTATCTTCCACGATCCTTCTACAGGTGCATCAAATGACATTGAGAAAGCAACTGCATTGGCTCGTGCCATGGTGACGCAATACGGAATGACTGAAGCTATTGGCGCAATTAAATTAGGTGCCGATGCCTCCGAGCCATTTATGGGGCGTGACTACGGACATCAGCGTGATTATTCGGAGAACGTTGCTGCCACTGTTGATGCTGAGATTCGCAAACTTATTGAAACTGCTCACCAAGAAGCATTCGATATCCTGGAAGCGAACCGAGTAATTCTTGATGAGATGGTTATTCAATTGCTCGAGCGAGAGACTCTTAATAAAGAAGATATTGCGAAGATATTTAGCAAGGTGAAGTCTTGGCCTAATCGTCCAGCGTGGACCGGGTCAGCGACTCGTATTCCATCTGCGACGCCGCCGGTAGATATTCCAGAGCGAATTGTGGCTACACCTACCGAGGCGCCTAAGAAAGCGCGTCGCGTAAAGAAAGCAACTACCGAGTGAGTGATATCGCTTCCGTCTCGATGGGACCTGATGATGGGCGCGCATCACATCCTTACGATCAAGTACGGGCAGAGAAAGCGGTACGCGAACTTTTACTCGCGCTAGGTGAAGATCCCGATCGAGAAGGACTTAAAGACACCCCGGCACGAGTTGCGCGCGCCTTTGCTGAGAACTTTGAAGGACTGTGGCAGAAACCAGAAGATGTACTAACAACAACTTTTGATATCGGACACGAAGAGCTCGTAATCATTCGTGATATCGAAGTTTTTTCACATTGCGAACACCACCTCACGCCATTTCACGGTGTGGCTCATGTTGGGTATATCCCGAGCGGAAAAATTACGGGACTTTCAAAAGTTGCTCGGTTGGTAGATCTTTTTGCGCGTAGACCTCAAGTTCAAGAGCGACTAACGACGCAGATTGCTGATGCACTTGTAGAAATTCTGAAACCTATGGGCGTCATCGTCATTGTTGATTGCGAACACCTATGCATGTCTATGCGCGGAGTCAGAAAGTCACAAGCACGAACAACCACATCGGCAGTGCGCGGAGTTTTGCGCGATGCAACCACTCGCGCCGAGGCCATTAGCCTGATCACGAATCGATAGTTCACCATGCTTGTGATGGGAATTCTCAATGTCACACCAGATTCTTTTGCTGATGGAGGGATAAATTTCGAAACCCACATTGCAATTACTCGTGGGTTAGAGATGATTGATGAAGGCGTCGATATTATCGATATTGGTGGCGAATCAACTAGGCCCGGCGCAGAGCGAGTCTCGGCGCAAGAAGAGCAAGCGCGCGTAATCCCAGTAATTACAGGTCTCGCTGACAAGGGCGTCACCTTGAGTATTGACACCATGCGGGCAGAGACTGCGCAATTAGCTGTGCAAGCTGGCGCGAGCATTGTTAATGATGTGAGCGGAGGCGCTGCAGATCCAGAAATGTTTGCCACCATCGCGCTCTTGGGATGTAAATACACCCTCATGCATTGGCGAGGCCATTCGGTGGATATGAATTCAAAGGCTATCTATAACGACGTCGTCAAAGAGGTAATCGATGAAGTGACGTTGCAACTAGATAAGGCGCTAGCTGCCGGCATTAAACGGGAAAACATAATTCTTGATCCGGGTATCGGCTTTGCTAAAGATCCTGAGCACAACTGGGAGATCCTAAAACGCATTGATGAATTTATTGCTTTGGGTTATCCGGTTCTTATTGGTCATTCGCGTAAACGATTCCTCGGGGGAGATTCGCCAGATTCACGGGAAGAAGCAACGGTAGCGGTCACACAATCACTTGTTGGTAAAGGGATTTGGGCGGTTAGGGTTCATGGTGTGAAATCAAATAAGAGCGTGGTTAGTGCATGAGTGACATCATCTGCATTAGAGGAATTCATGGCTTTGGCTATCACGGAGTATTTGAACACGAAGCTAAGAACGGACAGGATTTCTTCGTAGATCTTGAGCTACATCTTGATCTCTCCAAGGCGAGCGTTTCCGATGATTTAAATGGCACTATTGATTACGGTGCACTTTCTGAACTTGTAGTAGAAGAAATTACCGGCGCCCGCGTTCAACTCATCGAAAGACTTGCTGGCAGAATTGCAGATCGAATAAAAGCAGACCATCCAAATATCCAGCGCGTCACGGTAACTGTGCATAAGCCGAAAGCTCCTGTGACAGCAGAGGTCTCAGATATTGCAGTAACTATCTCGCGATGAAGGCGGTAGTTGCACTAGGGGCCAATATTGGCAACCCCCGAGAACAAATTGAGTTAGCAATCTCCATGTTGCGCGCTGCCACAGATGTCACCGCAGTCTCTTCGCTCTATACAAGTAAGCCCGTGGGCGGACCTGAACAGCCGGATTACATCAATGCGGTCTGCATTTTAGAAAGTGATTTACCGGCGGCAGATTTACTATCTCTCTTGCATGGCATTGAAAAAACTTTAGGTCGCGAACGGCTAGAACGTTGGGGCCCTCGAACTATTGATTTAGATCTCATCCAATACGGAGGACTTCTGAGCAGCGCTGCTGAGTTAGAACTTCCACATCCACGCGCACATGAGCGGAGATTTGTCCTAGAACCTTGGTGTGAAATTGAAGCTGATGCGATTCTGCTTACCCACGGAAAAATCTCGCACCTTTTGGAGCAATTGCCATAACGCTTTAGACTTTAAGCACTGCCCGCCCGGTACCTGAAAGGACTGGAGCCATGAAAGTAGTAACAGATGCGCGAGAGCTTCCTTCTGGCTGCGCATTTGTACCAACTATGGGTGCACTTCACGCTGGACATGCGTCGCTGCTCTCGATTGCACAGCAAAAAAATAAGAATGTAGTTCTCAGTATTTTTATTAATCCACTTCAATTTGAGAATGCGCAAGATTTAGCAAAATACCCCAGAACTCCTGAGGCTGATCTTGCGTTAGCTGCAAGTCATGGCGCGACACATGTATGGCTTCCATCGCAGGCCGAAATTTATCCCGCCAATCATCGCGTTCTTTCCGCTGGACCAATCTCATATCTGTATGAGGGAAAGTCACGACCGGGGCATTTCGATGGGGTTGTTACAGTTGTGCGCAGGTTCTTTGATTTACTCAAACCCAGCGTTGCCATCTTTGGTGAGAAAGATTTTCAACAGTTAAAACTTGTCGAAGAAATTGCTGGCGATGTTGAAATTATTCGGGCCCCAATCATTCGCGAATCCGATGGCTTGGCGATGTCATCAAGAAATATCCGATTAACCGCTGAGGGCAGAGCCGCCGCCACTGTGATTTCACGTGCCTTATCTAGCTCCAAAACTGAGGGTGAGTTACGCACCGCGCTTTCAACAGAGCCACTCTTCACCCTCGATTACGCTGATTTCATCGATGAAGAAAGTTTCGCACCGGCCTCCCCGCAGACAGTGCACGTGCGTGCGATTGTCGCTGGGTGGATAAATGAGGTCCGTTTGATTGACAATATGCAGATGGTGCAACGCTCATGAGATTACTAGCCCCCGCACCTGGCTGGACCGCGCAAGCAGATGTCATTGTTGTCGGTTCCGGAATTGCCGGACTTACCACTGCACTGCAATGCCGAACATTTGGTTTATCTGTTCTGCTGGTAACAAAAGCAAGCGTTGATGAAGGTTCAACTAAATGGGCGCAAGGCGGAATCGCAGCTGCACTCGGAGATGGAGATTCACCAGAGGCCCACGAAAAAGATACTTTGGTTGCTGGCGCTGGGCTCTGCGATATCGACTCAGTTCGAGTATTGGTAACTGAGGGGCCAGAGGCGGTACGCAAACTTATTGAACGTGGCGCAATATTTGATAAAGAAGCAAGCGGTGAGATTGCGTTAACTCGCGAAGGTGGACATTTACGTAATCGAATTATCCACGCGGGTGGAGATGCAACAGGCGCCGAAGTTTCACGTGCGCTGCTCGCTGCCGTGCAGAACGATCCTGAAATTGAAGTTGTAGAGAACGCACTTGTCTTGGATGCGCTAAAAAACGATATCGGCGACGTTTGTGGAGTCACCTTGCACGTTATTGGTGCTGGAAGCCGCGATGGAGTTGGCCGTGCAATTGCCAAAGCAGTTGTTTTGGCTACTGGTGGTTTAGGGCAAGTATTTGCACAGACCACCAACCCATCTGTTTCAACTGGGGATGGAGTTGCGCTAGCACTGCGCGCGGGAGCAAAAGTTGCCGACGTAGAATTTATTCAATTTCACCCAACTGTGCTCTGGTTAGGAAATAACTCAGAAGGCCAGCAACCACTTATCAGTGAAGCAGTCCGAGGTGAAGGCGCGTACCTACTTGATAGCCATGGCAATAGATTTATGAAAGAGATTCATCCACTCGCTGAATTAGCGCCACGTGATGTTGTCGCAATCTCAATCATGCGAATAATGAATGCCCAGCATGCACAGCATGTCTGGCTTGATGTGCGCCACTTAGAAGGCTTTGAAAAGAGATTTCCAACAATCTATGCATCATGTATTAACCATGGAATTAATCCACTTACAGAACTAATTCCAGTTGCTCCCGCTTCTCATTACGCATCAGGCGGAGTTCGAGTAGATCTCGATGGCAGAACAAGTGTTAACGGACTCTATGCGTGCGGTGAGACCGCATGCTCAGGAGTACATGGAGCCAATCGGCTTGCATCCAATTCGTTACTTGAGGGACTTGTCTTTAGTGCGCGCATTGCATCGTATATCGCTGCAAATCTTCCCGAATTTAGTGAACCAGTAGAGAACGTATCGCGAGCGATTCTGCTCGATCCATCAGTGCGCCACGATATCCAAGTAAGCATGAGTCGCGGAGCGGGAGTACTGCGCTCCTCTGATTCCTTAATTCGAACCAGTTCGGATCTGACGCGCATTGAAGATAGAACAAGTAACCAACCATGCGTTGAAGCATGGGAGACCACCAACCTCTTTCAATTAGCCCAAGCAATTCTGAAAGCAGCGCTGATTCGGCAAGAGACTCGTGGATCGCACTGGCGCGAAGACTTTCCACATTCAAGTGATCAGTGGCGCAAGCGAATCGTGCAACAACTCGATCAAACTGGATATTGGACAACGGGCTATCAGGAGGTAAGTAATAAATGATTGACCGCGAACTTATTAAACGTGCGCTAGCTGAAGATCTCGATGGCGGCCAGGACGTGACATCTGTAGCAACTGTCTCTGGAACTGAAAAAGTTGTCGCAGATTTTGTTGCACGTAATTCAGGTGTGATTGCCGGAATAGAGATGGCTCGCGCGGTTTTGGAAGAAGTAGGACTTACTGACATTGCTGTTTTTGTTGCTGATGGCACAGTTGTTGCGAAAGGAACCGTTCTCTTGACTGTGCGCGGTGACACTCGGGCAATCTTGTTGGCTGAACGTACCGCTTTAAATTTCCTCGGCCATTTAAGTGGGATAGCCACAGTTACCCGTACCTGGGTAGATGCTATTGCCGGAACTAACTGTGCAATCCGAGATACTCGAAAGACAACTCCAGGAATGCGCGTTCTTGAGAAGTATGCGGTTCGTATGGGCGGTGGAACAAACCATCGCATGAACCTCAGTGCTGCGGCGCTTATCAAAGATAACCACATTGCTGCTGCAGGTGGCGTAACACAAGCATTTAATCGAGTGCGTGAGATGTATCCGACGAAAGAAATTCAAATTGAAGTCGATACCTTAGATCAATTACAAGAGTTAATTTCACTGAAGCCTGATTGTGTTTTGCTCGATAACATGAGTCCAGAGCTCTGCGCGAAAGCAGTTGCAATAGTGGCGGGCGCATTTAAACTCGAAGCTTCAGGTGGAATCTCACTGGTAAACGCTCTGGCGTATGCACAAACCGGCGTTGATTACCTGGCAATTGGCGCTCTGACACATAGCGCACCTGTTTTAGATATTGGCCTAGATCTGAGAGCGGAGTAGTCATGTTGTTAACTGTCGATGTAGGAAATACAAATACGGTTCTGGGAATTTTTGATGGCAAGAACCTCATCAAATCGTGGCGTGTGAAGACAGATCCACGAACCACTGCCGATGAACTCTGGTTGCAATACAGCGCCTTAGTCGCTGGATTTAAAGTTACTGGACTCGCTATCTGTTCTACCGTGCCAGCCACGCTCCGGGAATTGCGCACCATGATCGATTCATACTTCAGCGAAATCCCGGTAACAATTGTGGAACCAGGTACAAAAACTGGCGTACAACTATTGGTAGATAACCCAAAAGAAATTGGAGCAGATAGAATCGTTAACACGCTAGCTGCACACACTCTGTTTGGCGGACCAGCTATTGTCGTCGATTTTGGAACGTCAACTAATCTCGATGTTGTCTCTCCTAAGGGCGAGTTTCTTGGTGGAGCACTTGCACCCGGAATTGAAATTTCAGTCGATGCACTTGCTGCACGTGCGGCGCAATTACGTAAAGTTGAATTGATTAAACCCAAGAACGTCATTGGTAAGAACACGGTCGAGGCGCTGCAATCTGGAACTATCTATGGATTTGCCGGACAGGTAGATGGCCTAGTCGAACGAATAACTGAGGAACTTTTGCAAAGTTATGAGAAAGCGCCGATAGTAATTGCAACAGGAGGCTTAGCCCCGTTGATGATTGGTGTATCTGAAACCATTGATGAGCACGAGCCAAATCTGACTTTGATTGGCCTTCGACTCATCCACGAGAAGAACTCGGACTAGTTCTACAGCGAAAAACGATAGACTCTGCGCCACTATGACCACTGATAACGCACCAGCTCAAGAGGACGATCTACCGGAGCAACTTCGGATTCGTCGCGAGAAGCGCGCCAACCTGCTTGAGCGTGGAATTGAGCCTTATCCAGTGGCGGTGGCTCGCACCAAATCACTTTCAGAAATTCGAGATAAATATGTTGGACTCGAAACAGATATTGCGACCGGTGACATTGAGAGCCTAACCGGACGAATAATTTTTAAGCGCGATACTGGAAAACTCTGTTTTGCAACGCTGCGCGAAGGTGACGGAACAGAACTGCAAGCAATGTTGTCGCTGGATAAAGTCGGCGAAGCGCAATTAGATGCCTGGAAATCGGATATCGACTTAGGCGACATTGTTTCGGTAACCGGAGAGATTATTACCTCTAAGCGAGGAGAGCTCTCCATTCTTGCGAATTCATGGACGCTGGCATCAAAATCGCTACGACCGCTGCCGAATGATCACAAACCAATGTCTGAAGAGACCCGTGTTCGTATGCGCTATGTCGACCTTATTGTTCGCCCGGAAGCGCGTAGCGCTGCACGAATGCGACCAAACGTTATGCGCTCACTTCGTGAAACTTTTAACGATCAGAGTTTTATCGAGGTAGAAACACCCATGCTGCAAGTAATGCATGGCGGGGCAGCGGCTCGACCATTTAAAACATTTAGCAATGCATACGACATGGATTTATATATGCGTATCGCACCCGAACTTTTCTTAAAGCGCTGTGTTGTGGGTGGCATCGAACGCGTCTTTGAAATCAATCGTAATTTTCGCAATGAAGGAGCTGACTCTTCGCACTCACCCGAGTTTGCGATGGTTGAGTCATATATGGCCTACGGCGACTGGCGCACCATCGCTGATCTCACTCGCTCGCTGATTCAAAACGCGGCCGTAGCGGTATCCGGTTCACATGTTGTCACTCATCACGATGGACGAGAAGCAGACCTTGGCGGTGACTGGAAAGAAATTTCACTCTACGATGCAATTTCTGAAGGAGTAGGTGAGCAGGTAACAGCACTAACACCTATCGATGAGCTGAAGAAATATGCCACAAAGCTAGGTATGAAGATTGATCCAAAGTGGGTAACTGGCAAGCTCGCCGAAGAGATTTTTGAACACGTGGCAAAAGATAAATTGGTTGAACCAACGTTTGTGATGGGTTATCCAGTAGATACATCACCTTTGGTTCGTGCGCACCGCGAACTTCCAGGCATGGTCGAAAAGTGGGATCTCTATGTCGATGGATTTGAATTAGCGACCGGTTACTCCGAACTCATCGACCCAGTAATTCAACGCAATCGTTTAGTCGAACAAGCTCAACTTGGCGCTAAGGGCGATTTAGAAGCGATGCAGGTTGATGAAGATTTCTTGCGAGCGATGGAATTTGGCATGCCCCCAATGGGAGGAATGGGAATGGGCGTCGATCGTTTACTGATGGCGCTGACAGGACTTGGAATTCGCGAAACGATTCTCTTCCCACTTGTAAAACCGGAAGTTGATTAACCATGACAATTATTCGTTCTGCTAAGACATCTGATGTAAAGGCAATCCGCGAACTCGTTGATTCATATGCTGCTCCCGGACAGATGCTGGCAAAAGAAACAGTTACACTCTACGAAAGTGTTCAAGAATTTATTGTCGCCGAGCACGATGGTGTAATTATTGGGTGCGGTGCACTGCACGTACTGTGGGAAGACTTAGCAGAAGTGCGAACCGTTGCAGTAGATAAGAATTGGCATAAAAAAGGCGTTGGACATCAGATTATGGAAGCCATCATTGATAGAGCCCGCGCGGTTGGCGTGCAGCGAATCTTCTGTCTCACATTCCAAACCGCTTTCTTTGCACGTCATGGTTTTGAAGAAATTCAGGGAACACCAGTTGATCACGATGTCTATCAGCAACTACTTCGTTCCTACGATGCCGGCGTAGCAGAATTTCTCGATCTTGAGTCGGTGAAGCCAAATACCCTTGGCAATACCCGGATGCTGCGCACCCTCTAGCGCTGAGGCCACCGCTAGTAATTCGAGGGAATATTCACCCCATATTTAGGGTTCTACGAGGTACATCAAGCTTTCCACCTCGCGCCTTCCCTAGGCTGGGTTATAGGCTTATGGCAGCAGTCCACAGGTTAGGCAGTACAGAGTAGAAATGAAGGAGTCCGCCCATGTTTGAGCGCTTTACCGATCGAGCTCGACGAGTTGTTGTCCTAGCTCAAGAAGAAGCACGCATGCTCAATCACAACTACATCGGCACTGAACACATCCTCCTTGGCCTCATCCACGAAGGTGAAGGCGTTGCAGCGAAGGGTCTTGAGTCACTCGGCATTTCGCTAGAAGGCGTGCGCGCACAAGTTGAAGAAATTATTGGTCAAGGCCAGCAAGCACCAAGTGGCCACATTCCATTTACGCCACGTGCGAAGAAAGTTCTTGAACTCTCACTCCGCGAAGCGCTACAGCTCGGACACAATTACATCGGTACCGAACATATTTTGCTTGGACTCATTCGCGAAGGCGAAGGTGTTGCAGCACAAGTTCTCGTAAAACTTGGCGCAGATCTCAACCGAGTACGTCAACAAGTTATCCAACTGCTCTCCGGCTACCAAGGTAAAGAGACTGTTACCCAAGGCGGTCCAGCAGAGGGCACTCCATCTACTTCACTCGTACTCGATCAATTTGGTCGTAACCTGACGGCTGCTGCTCGCGAAGGCAAGCTCGATCCTGTTATTGGCCGTGAATTAGAAATTGAACGCGTGATGCAGATTCTTTCTCGCCGTACCAAGAACAACCCGGTACTAATTGGTGAACCTGGAGTTGGAAAGACTGCAGTCGTTGAAGGCTTAGCGCAAGCGATTGCCAAGAACGATGTGCCAGAAACTTTGAAAGATAAGCAGCTCTACTCACTTGACCTCGGCGCACTTGTTGCAGGTTCTCGCTACCGTGGTGATTTCGAAGAACGTTTGAAGAAGGTTCTAAAAGAGATCAAGACACGTGGCGATATCATTATCTTTATCGATGAGATTCATACACTTGTTGGTGCCGGCGCTGCCGAAGGTGCTATTGATGCCGCAAGTATTTTAAAGCCGATGCTTGCTCGTGGTGAGCTCCAGACAATTGGTGCGACCACACTTGATGAATATCGCAAGCACATCGAAAAGGATGCAGCGCTAGAGCGCCGTTTCCAACCTATTCAAGTAAAAGAGCCATCAGTAGCTCACACCATCGAAATTCTTAAGGGACTTCGCGATCGTTACGAAACACATCACCGCGTTTCGATTACCGATGGCGCCCTTGCTGCCGCTGCAAATATGGCTGATCGCTATGTTTCAGATCGCTTCCTGCCAGATAAGGCGATTGACCTCATCGATGAAGCGGGATCACGTCTTCGCATCAAGCGCATGACAGCGCCGGCTGAGCTTCGTGAGTTCGATGACAAGATTGCTAGCGCTCGTAAAGCAAAAGAATCTGCAATCGATGCGCAAGATTTTGAAGGAGCAGCATCTTTCCGTGATAACGAGAAGACACTCCTACAAGAGAAGCAAGAAGCAGAGAAGAATTGGAAGGCAACAGACCTCGATAAGGTCACAGAAGTCGATGAAGAACTTATCGCTCAAGTCTTATCTGCTTCTACCGGCATCCCTGTATTTAAGTTAACTGAAGAAGAGACAGCTCGTTTGCTGCGCATGGAAGATGAACTTCATCGCCGCGTTATTGGTCAAGACCAAGCTATCAAGGCGCTATCTCAAGCAATCCGTCGTACTCGTGCGGGTCTAAAGGATCCAAAGCGTCCAGGTGGATCATTTATCTTCGCCGGCCCATCCGGTGTTGGTAAGACAGAACTTTCTCGCACACTCGCATCATTCTTATTCGGTGACGAGACAGCGTTGATTCAACTCGATATGTCTGAATATTCAGAGCGCCATACAGCCTCACGTCTATTCGGTTCACCTCCGGGATATGTGGGATATGACGAAGGTGGACAGCTCACCGAGAAGGTTCGTCGCCGTCCATTCTCTGTTGTGCTCTTCGATGAAATTGAAAAAGCACACCCAGATATCTTCAACTCACTGTTGCAGGTTCTAGAGGATGGTCGCCTCACCGATGCACAAGGCCGCACCGTTGACTTTAAGAACACCGTCATCATCATGACAACAAACCTCGGAACTCGCGATATCTCGAAGTCACTTGGACTTGGTTTTGCCAACGCCGAAGATGACCTCACAAATTACGATCGCATGAAGGGCAAAGTTCAAGACGAACTTAAGAACCACTTCCGCCCTGAGTTCCTCAACCGTATCGATGATGTCATCGTCTTCCACCAGCTCACCAAGGATCAAATCATTCAGATTGTCGATCTCATGATCGCCAGCCTTGATGAACGTCTGAAGGTAAAAGATATGGGTATTGAACTTACACAAGCTGCGAAGGACCTCCTGGCAGCGCGTGGATATGACCCACTGCTGGGCGCACGCCCACTCCGTCGAGTTATTCAACGAGAGATTGAAGATGCACTCTCTGAGCGAATTCTCTTTGGCGAACTTAAGGCGGGCGAAATCATCGTCGTCGATGTCGAAGGTGTCGATGCTGATGCCAAGTTCACATTTAAGGGTTCAGCAAAGGTGTTAACACCAGATAGCCCGGAAGATTTGGCTGAGACACCAACTGCTTAATTCTTAAGATTCACGTGCGGGGAAGTGAGTAACCACTTTTCCCACGAGCTTCAATGAGGCCATCATCGAGTAGCGTTATTAGCGCCTTCTCTAATTGCGAAGGCACATCCCATAACTGCGCAATCTCGCTCTTCTTTAAGAGTTCATTTTCGCGCAGCGCCTGCACGATTGCGCCTCGGCACTGACGATCTGTGCCATGCCACGTTTGTCTGCGTTTCACGACATCTGATTGCGGATAATCCAAACTTCGCCAAGTGCAAACTTTTGCCACCGGACAGATTCCGCATTTAGGTGATTGTGAAGTACAAACTAGTGCACCTAACTCCATGGTGGCTGCCGCCCAGATATGTGCATCCTTGGCTGGAATCAGAGCTTCATATCGTGCTTTTTCTTGCTTGGTTGCACTTGCTGTCGGACTTTGTACGCCGTCGTAGAGGCGCGCAAAGAGTCTGCGGATATTGATATCAAGTACAAGTGAACGAGCACCAAATGCAAATGCCATCATGGCAGCTGCGGTGTATTCGCCGATGCCAGGCAACGCCCTTAACTCAGATTCATTTTCCGGGATACGACCTTTATATTCTTTAGTGATTACTTTTGCGCACTCATGTAAGCGCAGCGCACGTCTGGGATATCCGAGACGTCCCCAAGCGGTAATTACTTCTGCCGGCGTTGCTTTTGCAAGTGTCGCTGCGGTGGGCCAACGTTTCATCCAGTCGATATAGACGGGAAGAACGCGATTGACGGGAGTTTGTTGCAACATAAACTCGGAGACAAGGATGCCCCAGGTATCTGTCTTTCGCCAAGGAAGATCGCGTTTATTCTTCTTAAACCAAGCGAGGATTTCTTTCTCGTACATTAATCACCGTTGATTTTTACACGCTGCAGCGCTTGATCGAGTCGAGAAACTTCTACGATCTCCATGCCATCAATTTTTACATCAGAGCCAGATGGAACCAGCGCGCGTTTAAAACCTAAGCGATAGGCCTCAGCTAATCTGCGAGAAACCCCGCTTACTTTACGAATCTCACCAGCGAGACCAACTTCACCGATAGCAACGAGATCTGCAGGAAGTGCTAGACCTTTAGCAGCTGATGCAACCGCAAGTGCGAGTGCCAAATCTGCAGCTGGCTCTGACATCTTCATGCCGCCAACAGTTGCGGCGTAGACATCGCGACCACCCACGCGCACATGTGCGCGAAGTTCGAGGACTGCCAGCGTCATAGAAGTGCGGGCGGAGTCGAGGCCGCTGGTTACTCGTCGGGCATTTCCAAAGTCATTCTCGCGTCCGGCACTTACTAGCGCTTGAATTTCTGCAAGTAACGGGCGACGGCCTTCGAGAGTTACCGTCACGCAGGTTCCGGGAACAGGTTCAGTATGACGAGAAGTAAATAACCCAGTTGGGTCGAGCACGCTCTCGATACCGGTATCACTTAAATCAAAGCAACCCACTTCATCGCTGGCGCCAAAACGATTCTTAATTGCACGAATCAGGCGAAGACGTGAGTGACGTTCGCCTTCGAATTGCAGCACGACATCGACAATATGTTCGAGTAAACGTGGACCAGCGATGGAGCCATCTTTTGTTACATGTCCAACTAAGAGCAGCGTAATGTCTCGGTCTTTACAGATTCGAATGAGCGCACCTGCAACTTCACGAACCTGAGTTACTCCACCGGGTGATCCATCCGCTGTGGAAGAACCGATTGTCTGCACTGAGTCGATGATGAGAAGTTCGGGTTTCACAGCATCGATATGTGCAATGACTGCACCTAAATCAGTTTCGGAGGCGAGAAATAATTGAGGATCGATGGCGTTAATGCGTTCGGCGCGTAAACGAACTTGTGATGCAGATTCTTCACCTGAAATGTAGAGCGCACGGATTCCTTTTGCAGCAGTTTGCGCAGCGACTGAAAGTAGGAGAGTAGATTTACCAACTCCTGGTTCGCCAGCAAGAAGAATTGCAGCACCTGGAACTAGTCCGCCACCGAGAACACGATCTAACTCTGAAACACCAGTTGGCCTAGCGTGAGCTGCAGATAGATCGACATCACCGATAGCGGTGGCTTTATTGGTAACAGAACCAGCAACGAGTGAGAGTTTCTTCGGTGCAGCTAGCTCTTCAACTGTGCCCCACGCCTGACACTCTCCGCAGCGGCCGACCCACTTTTGGGAGTTCCAACCGCATTCAGAGCAGCGAAATGGATCCTTCTCGACTTTGGCCATGGAAGTAGATTAGACCAGAGCGGTGACTACTTACCGGCTGCGATTGTTGCAGGGTGCTGAATAACAAAGAGCGGCAGCGAACGAGCCTGCGCATCTCTAATTCCCTGAACTCGGCGATCACAATGCTCGGCCAGGATTGCATATGCATCATTTCCCATGAGCTTTTGTAACTCTGCTTTATTCGAAATGTATACAGGTTCACTTCCGACGTGTGCATCAGTATTGCTTGTGCAGTACCAATCGAAATCATCTCCGCCATCGCCCCAACCAAGGCGCTCATACTCGCCGATAACAGTGACTGAGTATTCACGCTCGCCAACTTCGCGAGTCTCATAACTGCGTCGAAGTGGAAGTTGCCAACATACATCCGGCTTTGTATCTACAAAGTGAATCTCTCGCTTCTGCGCCAAGTGGTGCAAGACGCAACCGAATGAACCAGTAAATCCTGGGGCTTCATAGCCTTTACGATTGAGAAATATACAAGCGTCATTTACCGTACGAGTTTTACGTTCTTTATCTTCATCTAAATCGGTAATGCGAAGTTTTCCGCCAACTTTCTTGGGGCGCGCCTCTTCGTAGAACTGCCACATATCCGGAGTCAGGTATTCGGCCGCCTTACGAACGCGTTCTTCATCATCTTCATCTGAGTACATCGCGCCCTCGGTGCAACATCCATCGTTTGGGCGATCCTTAAATACACCTTGGCAGCCATCGCCGTAGATACAGGTCCAGAACGAGGTCAACCAAGTGAGGTCACACTTAAAGATTTCTTCCTCATCATTTGGATCCGCAAATTCGACCCAATCACGTGCGAAACCTGGCTTTATCTCTGACATAGTCGCAGAGCCTACGCGTACTCTTTCGCTATGGCTAATTACGAAGGCATCTCTCGAGTTGGCATCATCGGTGCCGGAAATATGGGTGAAGCATTTATTGCAGCACTTATTCGCTCTGGATTGCAACCATCTGCTATTGCCATTGTTGTACGCAGAGCAGAACGCGGTGAGGAGCTGGCTAAGAAATATGGAGTCAGTGTTGTTGGGTTAGCCGAAACCATTTCTTCATCTGATGTTCTTCTTCTCGGAATTAAACCGCAGGGGCTTTCTGAACTGCTGCCTGAAATAGCACCACATTTGAAGGCTCAGACGCTGGTGATCTCACTCCTTGCTGGCAAGACAATCGCGGCAATTTCACAGGGGCTCAATGGCCATACGTCGATAGTTCGGGTAATGCCAAATACACCCACTCTCGTTGGTAAAGGCATGGCTGGTTATTCCCTGGGAACCGGCGTCAGCGATGAGCAGAATAAATTTGTCGATCAATTACTGGCTGCAACTGGAAAGTCGTTACTGATTCCAGAAGAGCTACAAAATTCTCTCACCGGTACTAGTGGCTCTGGCCCGGCCTACTTCTTCCGATTTGTGGAAGCCATGATTGACGGTGCAGTGGCGCTCGGACTTTCACGCGAAGATGCAACAACGCTGACGCTACAAACAATCGTAGGTGCTGCTGCCATGTTGGAAGAGTCAGGAGATAGCCCAACCGTTCTTCGCGAGAAAGTAACGAGCCTTAAAGGTGCAACTGCCGAAGCCTTGGCAGTATTCGATGCCGCTGATATTTCACAGATTGTTGCCGATGCGATGGCTGCATCTGCTAAACGTGCAGCAGAATTAGCGCAGCAATGAAGAAAATCGCACTCTTATTACTCATCGCTTTAGCTTTCTCACCATCAGCACATGCAGTTCAAAAAAAAATTACAGTAAAGAAAATCACGACAGTTTTGGATGCGCCAAATGCGCAGATGCTGCTGGTATCAAAAGCTTCAATCATCACTATCGCCACGGTTGACTCACTTACGACCGATATTGAAATTAGCGCTGTAGATGGTGCTGGAACTGTTCTCTGGCAGAAAGTCATTGATTCAGGCAGTGATGAAGTTGCAATGGCATCAACTGTCGATGGTGCCGGAAATATCTGGATTAGTGGCTTTTCATCTCCATTAGCGGGTGCTGCCGTAGAAACAGCCGCTGTTATCGCTGAGAATCCGGATGCAATTTCACTCGAACCTACTCAACCGTTGCGCGGAGATCTCAACGTTCTAACGGTCTGGAAAATTGCGCCATCTGGAGAACTTCTGGCGACCCATCTGCACGCACACTCGCTACCAGGCTTGATAAGTTCAATGTCAGTCAATAACTCAGGTTTATCACTTGCCGGTGTGCTTTCAGAGCGAGCCTTTATTCAGAGTATGAACGTAACGGGTCAATTCTCACCACATGCATTTATCGGTACGGGCAAGACGATTGTCAACGCGGTTGTGCGAAACAGCGACGGTAGTTCATTTCTATTTGGTTCAAGCACTGAAACATTAGCCGGCAAGAAGTTAGCTGGCATCCGCGATGGAGTCTTGATAAAAGTTTCCAAGACGGGTGCCGTTACATCGGTAGTTCGAAGTTCAGCAATTAAAGGTGATCGCTCATGGCTGAGCGCTGATTCCAACTTACTCTTAAGTGGATTTGTGAAGTCTGGAAAAACAACTGAAAGTGCAATTACAAAATTTACGACAACCTTTGCACCAACATGGACAATTCGTTTCGCCTCAACTGGTCAGTCTCGCGCACTGAGCGCTGGTGGCAGTAGTTACGCCGCTTTCGGCTCTAAGTCTGCGATTGCATCAATTACTGGTTGGAAACCAAGCAAACCACAGTTGCTTATAATTACCTTTGATTCAAAAGGTGTGATGACAAATGCCTTTGGATCAACTGAACTCGGTGACCCAATCGCACTTGCATACTCAAAAGAGTTAGGACTAGTTGGGCTAGCAAATAAGGGTGATCAAACACCCGCGATATTTCGTTTAGCTATTCGCTAAATCTAGGGACGAAACATAGATAGCTGGCTTTTGTAGCCTGCGACTAGATATCGAACGCGATCGACAACAACCCAAGCCGATGAAATTCCATTAGGAATTTCTTCTGTTGAAACTAATTTAATTGTTGGTGTATTTCTCGAATGGTCTAGCACGCAGAGCCGTTGGGCGCAGTTAAAGGCGGTGGCCGAACCATCTGTGTTCAGGAATTTTCCAGGGGCGCCAAAATTTTCGGTAGTCACAACGTTCTGTTCCGGAGTGCTCTTCACTGTGCTCCATCGAATTCGGTTGGCGTGTGGCATTGTTGCCGGCCCGGCAATCAGCCAACTCGCACTAATTCCAGTAAGTGTTCTAGCTATAGAAACGTCATATCCGGCCATGGGAGTAAAGGAGCCGGAGGCATCTAAGTTGTAATAGCTCCAAGGCGCAGTCGAAAGAGTGTCGCGAGATGCAACCCGAACTTCACCGGAAGTTGCCTCTTTGCGCTGATTAATTGTTAGCACTGAGTCATAAACAACATAAGTCTTTTTTCCATCATAGATAGCCTTTAGGTGGAATGCGACATCGCCTGTGCTGCGGCCATCGGTCTTACGATCACCATCAACTAATTCATAACTCCACTTGGTAGCGCTCCTTAACTTGGTGGCGCCCAAGAGAATTCCTTGGCTCTCATCGCGGTAGAAGACTTGCAGCCCACCCGCAGTTGCCACGCACGCACTGGAGACGCTCACATCACTTGCGGTACGAACGCGAATTGGGTCTTTGTAATCGTTTACGGCAGTGCCATTTCCATCGACTATTTCGTAGACAAATTTCTTTCCGTCATATCGCGCATAGTGCAGGTCTTTCTCTTTATTGTCCGAATAGAAGATGTGCAGAGTTTGAGCAGTTCCAGAGCCGTTCACACATGCTGAAATTGGGCTGGTGATTGGGTACTTCGTACGCGGAGCACTTCCACCAGCGCCATCAACGGTCAGTTTCTTCCAGCTCTTTCCTTCCCAGGTAGCAATCTTCAGGCGACCGCTAATGGAATCTGTATAAAGCAGAGTTGGCTTCCGATTGAAATTAATGCTTGTTACATTCTTAGCATCTGATGCATCATCGATAACAAAGCGCTTCCAAGCGGCAGTTGGAGTAATTGGCGCGGTGACAACGGCATCGGAGGTACCGTTGGAATTTGAGGCCACGATACTAAATGCATAACTCGTCCCATTTTTAAGGCCTTTGAAAGTAACGGGCGATGACATTCCACTAATTACTTGATCCGTCTTTAAATTGCGCACGGAGTAGCTTGTAATCTGTGCGGTACGGGCATTAGCTGGCGGATCGAAGGTGACAATAACTTCACCATCTGAAATCAAGGCCGCCGGATTTCGAACAACTTGCGGAATTCCCACAGCAATTCCAACCGGTGGCTTACGGCGCATATCTTCCATCATGGCCAGCAATAACGGACCTGGTTCACGGAAAACCTCACCGGCGTTGAGATTGGGAGTCATAAATCGATTGAGGTCAGAGTCGGCATACGTTGCTTCATCTAAATGTCCAACCGATGAGCCTGGCTCATAACGTGAAGGCGTATAGAGAACTGGCTTTACTCCACCATTTGCAGCTATTCCTAGCGGTCCCGACCACACGAGCGTTGAGGTGAGCGCTTTACCAAGTTCGAGAGATGGAGATGGCAGGTCTGCCAGTCTTCGACCATCAGGTAATTGTGCATATGCATCGAATGGAGTGGGTTGTTCAATAGTTCCGAAACCAAAAAAAGTATCGTAGGAGTCAGTTGAGAGAAAACCGAGCCCGTGTCCCATTTCATGCAGGAATACTGATTGCAGATCATATTCACTGGTGCGCGGGGCGCCATCATTTCGAGTATTCCAAGGTGCGGCAGAATTAACTTGAATAACTATCTCTGGATCAGCGCCTCCTAAATCTTTACCCGCAAGTGCATTCGCTAACGCTGACGGGTACCAAAGACTCTGATCTGGGGCGCCATCAAAACCTGAGTAGTAATTTCCAGGTCGGGCACTACCAAGCACAGTGCTCGATGCGACCCGACTCCAAGTAGCCTCGATGGCGATTGGAACGCTTGATTTAAAGTAAGTACTCCAAATATCTACTGCGGCTTGAAAATCTTTCTTTGCCCATTCAGGAAAGTTCTTATAGTCGACAACAAATTTAGATTTCTGTTCTAGGTAGGCAACTTTTTCGGCACGAGTTTGAGCTTTCGCAGTTGATGGTCCGGCGTAGATGTATCCCCAGGAAGTAGAGGGGGCGACCTTAAAGTTGCTGAGTGCCTGTGATTGCAGCGGAGAAAAAAGAGAGAAGAGGAGTGCGAGAGCTACAACGGAACTCCCTAAAGTGCGTTTTCTGCTCCTCATAGCGCCCAACGCTATCAGGGTGCGAGAATGCAGTCATGGTCACAGTGACGCTTTATTCACGCCAGGGCTGTCATCTCTGTGAAAGTGCTGAGAAAACTCTGGCAGCGTTACGCGACGAGTTAGCGTTTACTCTCGAAACTCTATTTATTGATGGTAATCAAGAGTTAGAAAAATTATATGGAACGCAAGTGCCGGTCATTCACATCAATGGCGAGCACCACGACTTTTACCGAGTCGACCCGGAGAGATTTAGAACTTGCCTTGAAAAATATCGTCTGCATCAATAATTCGGTAAGAGTAGCCCTGCTCCGCTAAGAAGCGTTGTCGGTTCTGAGCAAAATCTTGATCGATTGTGTCTCGTGAAACTACTGAATAAAACTTAGCGCTTCGGCCATCAGATTTAGGACGGAGAATTCGGCCTAAGCGTTGGGCTTCTTCTTGACGAGAACCGAAGGCTCCCGAAACCTGAATTGCAATTGTTGCTTCAGGTAAATCAACTGAAAAGTTTGCCACCTTTGAAACAACGAGACAGGTGATTTCACCAGTTCGAAATGCAGCAAAGAGGCGTTCGCGTTCTTTCTGAGGAGTGTCACCTTTAATTACCGGCACACCGAGGGCTTCCGATAGATCATCGAGTTGATCAAGATATTGACCAATGACAAGGATCTGCTCATTTGCATGATGAGCCACGATTTCCTCTACAACATTTCGCTTAGTGCGAGTTGTAGCGCAATATCTGTAGCGCTCTTCTGGCTCTGCCGTTGCATAAGCAAGTCTCTCCGCTTCGGTCAGATTGACTCGCACTTCGATGCATTCGGCAGGTGCGATATATCCCTGAGCTTCAATCTCTTTCCACGGCACATCAAAACGTTTTGGTCCAATGAGTGAGAAAACTTCACCCTCCATGCCATCCTCCCGAACCAGCGTTGCAGTAAGTCCTAAACGGCGACGAGATTGGATATCAGCGGTAAAGCGAAAGATGGGCGCAGGAAGTAAATGGACCTCGTCATAAATAATCAAACCCCAATCGTGGGTATCAAATAAATCAAGGTGCGCATAGACACCATTCTTCTTCTTTGTCATTACTTGGTATGTAGCAATAGTTACTGGGCGAATTTCTTTCTTTGCGCCAGAGTATTCGCCAATCTCATCTTCATGAAGAGTCGTGCGCTTCAAGAGTTCATCTCGCCACTGACGCGCAGCAATTGTGTTGGTAACTAAAATCAGAGTGGTCGCCTTTGCATGTGCCATCGCGGCAGCGCCCACGATTGTTTTTCCAGCGCCACAGGGAAGCACCACTACGCCTGAGCCACCGTGCCAAAATCCTTCAGCTGCATGCTCTTGATATTGCCGGATCTTCCATCCATCTTGCTTGAGTGCAATGTCATGTGCCTGACCATCAACATAGCCAGCAAAATCTTCGGCTGGCCAGCCTAGGCGGAGCAGCGATTGCTTAATCTGACCACGTTGGCTCGGGTGAACTGCAATTGTTTCGTTATCTATTCTTATTCCAAGTAACGGTGCAATCTTCTTCGCGCGAATTACTTCTTCTAGTACTCCAACATCGGTAGTGACCAGAATAAGTCCGTGAATCGGATCAGCTTCTAGTCTAAGTCGGCCATAGCGCGACATAGTTTCCGCAATATCAACCAGAAGTGAGTGCGGAACCGCGTAACGCGAATACTTAATGAGGGTATCAATTACTAATTCGGCATCGTGGCCAGCAGCTCGCGCATTCCAGAGCCCAAGATTTGTTAGTCGATAGGTATGAATATGTTCAGGGGAGCGCTCGAGTTCAGCAAAGGGTGCAATCGCTCGCCGGCATTCGGTGGAGAGAATATGGTCAACATCAAGGAGCAGCGTTTTATCGCTCTGAACAATAAGTGGGCCATCGGTCATGAGAGCAGATCCTTAATAAAAGCATGAAGAAAATCGCTGCGAGGTTGCATCGAAGAAATACTGACCCATTCATTTGGTGCGTGCGCCCCGCCGCCTACTGCGCCAAGCCCATCAAGAACTTGAGCTCCTGCTGCAGCTGCAAAATTTCCATCACTTGCGCCACCAACTTCTGCTGATCCCAAAGGCGGCATTCCAATTGCTGCCGCAACTTTCTCTGCTCGCTCATAAAGTGCAGCGGTTGCTGCAGGTTGCAGTGGTGGACGATTAAGTCCACCGGTGACTTCAATGCGAGCCTGTGGATTTACGGCAACGATAGTGCGAATTTCACGATCAACACGTTCAAGTTCTGATTGTGAGAATGAGCGGGCATCAATATCAAGGGTCGCTAAATCTGGAACTGTATTAGTTGTATTTCCAGAACTGAGCAGCGTTGGAACGACTGTTGTTCCATGCTCAGAATTTTCAAGGGCAGAAAGCTTCAAAATAATATGTGCGATTTCGGTCGTTGCGTTGATTCCCTTTTCAGGTTCCAGCCCAGCATGCGATGCCAAGCCATGGACTGCAATCTGATACATCGCAGTTCCTTTACGACCGGTCTTTACCTTGCCGTTGAGCGAGGCTTCTAGGACCAAGACCGCCTTTGCCTTGGACGAAACTTCTTTTATGAGCGCCCTGGATGAATGACTTCCGGTTTCCTCATCGGTTGTTGCGATCAGTGCGACCGAACCTTCAATACCTTTAAGTGCATACAGCGCTTGAATAAATCCGGCCTTCATATCAAATGTTCCAGGACCACGTAGAACATCGCCGTTAACTTCCCAGAGTGGCTGGTAAGAACCTTTTGGCCAGACCGTGTCGAGGTGGGCAAGAATGACAACATCAGGTGATTCAGCGCCCCACCAAAAAACTGGTCGTCCTTCAATCTCTTTTATCTGCGCCGGCACACCAAGAACGCGGGTGGCGATATCACTTGCCAGCGAAACAACTGAACGGCATGCCGCTAAATCATCGCTGGGGGATTCACAGCGAACGAGTGCTTCTAGGGCTGCCAACATAGGCTCAAGTCTGCCGTATTGGGCCACCTTCTCGCTTGTCATAGCGCTGCTACCCCCGTGATTCGAGCGATTCTAAATGTCTGCACTTCACCGGTGGCGTGATCTCGCGCAATCAGAGAGCCAGCCGATAGTTTGAGCGGATCGATGATGCGATGAGAGACCAGGCCATTGTTATCGGCGTAACCGATAGAAAGTGATGTCGATGGCTGGTTCTGCAAGTAATCACTTAAGAGTTCGAGCGTTTCATTTGCAGTGGTACGAGGAAGTGAACCAAGGGCTTCAGTTGCGATGTTGCGCATCGTGCTCTGTTTGCGACTTGATTTCTCACCCGTGCGAAGCGCTCGCAAAGCACCTTCGATTTGAATTTCATCAGGGCGATCAATCTCGCCAATAGTTCTAGGAGGGCGAGCTTTACTTTGGGCGCGTTGAATTCGCGGCCCGCTCAAGAGCAACCCCCGCGAGTCTTCGGCGGCAGGTAGGTAACCGCAACTTCGCAACACATTCATTGCCTCTGCTGCGTCGTGGTTACAAATCAGAACTTCCGGAGCAATTTTGCGAAGACCCAAAATTTCTAGACGCTTATCGCCGATGATTTGCGTGATTAACGCAGAATCTTCACAACGAATAAAGGAAGCGGTATTACCAACTCTTAACTTTCCATGTTTCTTTGCGACATCGGCAATTAAGTATTCAAGCGGCTGCGGCATTGGCGTCTTAGAGGTTTTAGCTAAAAATTTAGTGATCTCTTCACCGGTGCGACCATGATCGAGCCCTCTGCGAATGGAGCTTTCTGAGAATCGATAGACAGTTGCTCCGCCTCGTGATTCGACATCTGCAATAAGCGCCAAATCTTGTGCAACTTCATGTTCGAGCGGTCCGGGTGCGATAGCGGTGTTATCACTTTGAATCAGGATGTGATCCACTGGTTTTGGAAGATCAGAATCAATTGATTCATTATCGCCACCTTGCAAGAAATCAGCGCCATAAGTAGAGATCACACCTTGACCCGTAATACCTAGCCACTCAGCTTCGCGCAAAGTCCATGACACGTAATCGCGTTGTACGCCGCCAGAGCGCTTTGTGGGCGCAAGCCATTGCGCTGCAGCGAATATGGAATCAAGTTCAGGTGCGATTTCAGAATTTTCGGTGAGCAGTTGGAGCACTAACGCTCTAGTACTGGCAGCCAGCGATCGATCCAACTCTGGACCCAGCGGTGCAACATTTTTCTGTCCTTCTTTTCCGACAAGTCCTGACATACGAGAAGAGCTGTACCAGGCTGAAGATAGTGATTGCCATCGCACAGATACGCTCTGCGTCAACCAGATATCAAATTGGTGAGTTGGCAAAATTTTATCGTCAGGATCGATTGTAAGAAGTCCCGCTAGGTATGAGACTTCGGCGACGAATGCTGCACACGTTTCATCGACACCTAAATGAGCAGCAAGATCTTTTAGCTCACGAACACCTAAACCGCCAGAACGAAGTGCAGTTGCTGGCTCTTGCGCCCAAAAATTTAAAATCTCTTCGGTCCAACGAAGGAATGTGGTGATATTTGCAATTGCTGCAAGTTGCACGCTACGAGAATCGCGTTTTGCACCCGACACTGGTGGCTGTGAGATTTCTAATTGGCGATGAACCTTATTTCCACGTAGGTAGATAGCAACTTCTCGAGGCATCACAACGGTCTGTTGATTAAATGCAATCAGAAACTTTTCATCGAGTAACCACTGAACACCAGCACTAGGCTTCTTAATATCAGTGATGGCACCACGTGGCGGTCCCCAGACCATTGCATCAAGTACTTTCTTCGCCGCAGCGGGTGCTTCCTCTAATTTCTTTAACTTCAAAGTTCCAAGCGAAGCTGGACCAAGACCAGCGATTTCATTTCCTAAGACTTCCCGGAGCGTTGTGGGAATTCGAAGACCATCTTTATCGTGATACAGAAGTCCTCGATCAATCAGGCCGGGCAGCACAAAGAGTGCGGACTTATCGGTCACTGCCGTAATTTCTTTCTCTGAAAATGGCTCAGTTAATACCGCACAAGCTTCGAGCACCTGTAACTGCCACTTGTTCAGGGCATCAACTGCGCGCGCAAGACTTGGAGCTGAAGATGCTCGTACCGCAAGACTGGCGATATCTGGCGGAACCGGAGTTATTAAATCTGGGCGATAAGAAAATATGGAGATCAGCGCGGCATCATTAAGTGCGCGCAAATAATCGGCGTAAGAGCGAATTTCCATAACCTGCCAACGATAGCCGCTAGCGGGCTGCATGTGCCAATCGGATTAGCGTTTGCGAGGAGAGAGCAGGGTGGCAAGGGCCGCTATTCGACTGACAGCTGGTCCAAGCAATCGGTTCATAAAGCGCGCTCTGCGAAAATCGTGAATTGGCCAACCTTCGGCAAGTGCTCGGATACGAAGAATTGCATCAGGATTAATTGCACATGGATGACCGACAGCTTGTAGTAGCGGAATGTCATTGTGACTATCTGAATATGAGTAACAATCTTCCAGAACAAAACCATGTTCTTGCGATAGTTTTTGAATCGCTTTTGCTTTCTCAATTCCGTGTAGCAGTTTTCCTTCTAGCTCTCCGGTGTAGATACCATCTTTAATCATCGCCTTACTTCCTAGCGCCCCTGTTAAACCTAGTCGCTGCGCGATGATGTCAGCCATATCTTGTGGTGCAGCTGTTACCAACCAGACTTCTTCGCCACGATCGAGATGAGATTTCGCAATCTCAAATGTTCCTTGCCAAAGTTTTGGTGACACGAATTCATCATAAATTTCTTCGCCAATCCGCTTAATGTCATCAACTTCGTGCCCCCCAATAAAATCGGTAGCAGCGCTTTGGAACTTTTCAATAACTTCTTTCTTCTCGGTACCTGTCATGCGAAAACGAATGTTGGCCACTACGAAGCGAGAGATGTCGGCTTTGGTAAAGAAGCCGCGCTGGTACATGCCTCTTCCGAGGAAGTAGAGGGTGGAGCCGCGCACGAGGGTGTTATCTACATCGAAAAAAGCAGCACGATGAGAGGTGAGGGCCATGTCACTACCCTAGCGATAAGCGGTAGAAATAGACGCTTTATGATTGGCACTATGAGTTCAATTGTTCACGTCATCCGACATGGGGAGGTAGAGAATCCTGAGAAAATTCTCTACGGACGCCAACCAGGTTGGCGGCTATCTGCCCGTGGACAAGAGATGGCAGAAGTAATCGGCCAATGGTCTAAAGCAATTGATTTAGGTGCGTTGCACGTCTCGCCACTACAGCGCGCTCAAGAGACAGCCGCTCCAATCTCTCGTGCTCATTCGATGGCTATTACCACCGATGAAAAATTGATTGAAGCCGCAAATATTTTTGAAGGTAAAAAATTCGAACTCGGTAGCGGAGTTTTGCGTCACCCCGCATCCTGGAAGTATTTATACAACCCATGGAAGCCATCGTGGGGTGAGCCGTACGAAGAGCAGATCGCTCGAATGTTAGCTGCTGTCTTTGCTGCACGAGATGCTGCACAAGGTAAAGATGCAATTGTTGTTTCACATCAGTTGCCTATTTGGATTCTAAGAAGTGCCATTGAGGGGCGCCGATTGATTCACGATCCACGTAAGCGCGAGTGCACACTCGCTTCTGTGACCAGCGTTCATTTCGATGATGAAGGAATGATCTCTGGAACTTCATATGCTGAGCCAGCTAAGCACCTCTTACCTCAAAAATGATATGAAAAAAATAATTCCTGCCCTCATCTCACTATTAATTTTAGTTGGGTGCAGCAATGCTGGGGATTCAAAAGCGGAAGAAAGCTTTATCTCCGGAAGTGGAGCTGTCACCTTTATCGATAGCGCTGATCGAATTCCGGCGCCAGAGATTTCAGGTATGACCTTGCTTGGTACCGATTACAGATTTTCAGTTGGCAAAGTTGCGGTAGTCAATGTGTGGGCATCGTGGTGTTCGCCATGCAGAGCAGAGGAACCTGCACTTTCAGCGTTGGCGTTGATGTATCCAGATGTGGCATTTATTGGAATTTTAACGCGTGATAATCCGGTCAATGCTGAAGCATTTGTGCGAAAACGCAATATTCCTTACCCAACGTTGATTGACGACTCGATACTCATTGGTTTTAGAAAATCACTCCCTGCCAATGCCATTCCTTCCACTGTCCTGATTGATAAGAATGGCAATGTAGCTGCACGCATTTCCGGCGCTGTCACAGTTGCCTCACTGAAAGATCTAATTGAGAAGGTGTCTGCAGAATGACAGACTTCATCGTTGAACAGATTATGAGTGGATTTTTACTCACAGCGATACCACTTGCAATAGTGGCCGGCGTAATCTCGTTCTTATCGCCTTGCGTCCTTCCACTTGTTCCTGGCTACTTGGCATTTGCCGCTGGTTTCTCACAATCTCGGGGAAGAGTCTTTTTGGGCTCTTTCTTATTTGTCTGCGGTTTTAGCGCACTCTTTGTTTCATACGGCGCTCTCTTCGGGGCGCTCGGTGCTCGCGTTGCAACTAATGAAGAGGCAATCACTCGAGTACTGGGCATATTTACGCTACTGATGGGGCTAATTTTTCTCGGTCGATTTCCCTTCATGCCAACACTTAAACCAAAGATCTCAACAACTGGTGGACTCATTGGCGCTCCGTTGCTGGGATTTCTCTTTGGCGTTGGTTGGACGCCATGTATTGGTCCGGCGTTAGCAACCGTGCAGACACTTGCATTTCAAGAATCAAGTGCACTCCGAGGGGCGATACTTTCACTTGGTTATTGTCTGGGACTTGGAATTCCCTTTATCGCAACTGGTCTTTACTTTGACAAGTCCGAAACTCTGCGTAAGTTCCTAGTAAAAAGAGGTGACGTGATTACCAAACTTGGTGGCTCACTTCTGATTCTGATTGGGCTGCTACAACTTCTAGGGCTCTGGTCCGATCTCATGATTTCATTACGTTCACTTATTTCAGACTTTAGTCCGGTGATCTGATGAGCGAACAGAGAGAGTTGCCGGAGTTAGGTTTCCGAGCCTTAAGTAGATTTGCTTGGCGACAGCTGACAAGTATGCGCACCGCACTGATTCTGCTGCTGCTGATGGGAATTGCTGCCATTCCAGGTTCGCTGATTCCACAACGACCTATCAATCCAATGGCTGTCCGTGATTTTTATCGAAGCAATCCGGAACTCGCACGTTGGTATGACCGTGCATCCCTTTTTGATGTGTATGCCTCACCGTGGTTTAGCGCTATCTACATCCTGCTCTTTATCTCACTCATTGGCTGCGTGCTACCAAGAAGTGTTGAACACTACAAAGCAATGCTGGCCAAGCCACCTGCCACACCTAAGAACTTGACTCGACTCTCCCATTATCAACAATTTGCAAAGGAAGATGGAGCGTTACATCGAGCAACACAATGGTTTAGTAAGAACCGATTCAGGGTTCGAGTTGAAGGCAACTCGATTTCGGCTGAAAAGGGATACTTGCGTGAAACTGGAAATCTACTCTTTCACCTATCACTCATCTTGGTTCTAGTAGGCGTTAGCTTCGGTTCACTCTTTGGCATGAATGGTTATGCCATTGTGAATGTGGGTGAGCGATTTATTAATATCCCCACAACCTACGACACTCTCTCCTTTGGAAAGTTAAAGAGCGATGATTCACTACAACCCTTTCAGATCACAGTTGATAAATTTGATGCAGAGTACGATCCAAAGACCAGCGCTCCGCTCGATTACACCGCGTGGGTGACGGTCGAGGATGAAGGCAAATTCAGTAAGAAAGTTGTAAAAGTTAATCGGCCGCTTACCTTTGGTAGTACCCGTGTGTACTTACAAGCCAACGGGTATAGCCCCGTAGTAACTGTCAGAGACAGCAATAAGAATGTGGTGCTTCAAGGCCCCGTTCCACTGCTGCCCCAAGATGGAAATTTGCGGTCTATCGGTGTTATTAAAGTTCCTGATGCGGATCCAGCAATTGGCTTTGTAGTTTCTTTTGTTCCAACCAATGCTCGAACAGCATCGCAGGGTTCAATTTCTATCTATCCAGAGCTATTGGATCCCAAACTTCTCTTCTCTATTTGGCAGGGAGATCTTGGTTTGGATTCTGGAATTCCGCAATCTGTTTACAAGATTGATACAAAAAACATGACACAGATTGGACTTGGCTCGGTAAAGCCAGGTGACACATTTAACTATTCCAGTGGCTCCATCACACTAGAAACTGTCGTTCCTTGGGTCAACCTCCAGGTAGTGCAAGATCCCGGAAAGAGTTATGCGCTTATCGGCGGTATTCTTGCCATCGCTGGGTTGCTCACTTCGCTCTATGGACGACGTCGCAGAATCTGGATTCGCGTGAGCGATAGCGGAGTCGAAGTTGCGGGGTTAGCGAGAAATAGCGCACCGGGGCTAGAAGATGAAGTAAATAAGTTTATTAGTTTTGTTAAGGGAGAGAAGTAATGCTGACAACGTGGGCCTACATCTCAAACTATTTCGTTTATTCTGCGATGGCCGTCTTTGCGCTTTCATTTATCGCTCATGCATTTGAAACAGCTTTTGCCGTGCGCACACCCGAGAACGCAGATACGACAGAAGGAAATCTGCTCGTTAAGACACTTGACTATAAAAGAACTGAAAAAGCCGCACGTATTGCAACCGCGCTGATGATTTTGGCATTCTTCTTATTGCTCGCAGGAGTGGTCGCACGTGGAATTTCAGCAGAGCATGTTCCTTGGGGAAATATGTATGAATTTTCCATTACCGGAGCACTTGCATTTACTGGTGCATATTTAGTTGCACTTCGAAAGCACGATCTTCGCTGGCTCGGACTTTTCATCTCAATTTCCGCGCTCCTAACTCTAGGAACAGCTATCACCTTGCTCTATCGCGATAGCGCGCCTCTTGTGCCCGCTTTACAGTCAACGTGGCTAGTGATCCATGTGGTCGCAGCAATTATTTCTGGTGGAGTATTCCTGCTCGCAAATGTTGTTGCTGGCGCCTATCTCTACTTAGAGCGATTTGCAGATAACAGCGCCCGACCTGGCTGGCTGCAACGGGTACCAAGCCTTGAATTACTTGATCAACTTTCATACCGTCTCGTCGCATTTGTATTTCCACTCTGGACTTTCTCTGTTATCGCCGGTGCAATCTGGGCCGAAAGTGCATGGGGTCGCTACTGGGGGTGGGATCCAAAGGAGACTTGGGCATTTATTACCTGGGTTGCCTACGCCGCTTACTTACATGCGCGCGTAACAGTTGGTTGGCGCGGCCGCCGAGCTGCATGGCTCTGTATTTTTGCTGGATCTACATTCTTATTTAACTACGTATATGTAAACGTATGGGGAACCGGAAAGCACACCTACTCAGGCCTGTAAAAGTTTTTAGAGTTTGCGCAAGAAATCAGGGTCGTCATCAGGAGGCAAGATTCGCTTCTGTGGCTTTCGCTTTGGCATATTTTTAAGTGGATTCCTGCCGATTATCAAATATGCAATAGGTCCAAAAATGCCAGTAAAGAGAATAATGATTAGCCAGCCCCACTTGGGCAACTTCTGAATTTGGGTTTCATCTCGTCGGGCACAGTCAATGAATGTGTAG
>Ga0208788_1000106_pt1 | contig 42732 bp, 38 predicted proteins | sample Wag4_2014_7_11_3_FD_187363 | JGI IMG/M metagenome (GOLD analysis project Ga0208788, IMG submission 187363) | Fresh water mixed with fracking chemicals microbial communities from Ohio, USA - Utica-2 Time Series FC 2014_7_11 (SPAdes) (version 2) ... | reverse complement strand
ATGGTATACTGGGCGGGGGGTTCTTTACGGGGCTAAGGGAAGGGGGGTTGTTATATTTGCGGTATGGGATACTATAAGGATACACACATACGGGAGCGGATAGATGGTTACTTACGTATTAATGCTGCCATACAGGCGAACCTTGGGACTAAGAGTAAGTTTGATATAGGCAGTAGGGCAGAAGCCAAGAGGATCTGGATAGAGTTGTTATATGAGATTAGTTTATTGGATAAGGAATACTATCAGGCTTTGGCATCTCCCAAGGAGCAGGAGTTGGTAAGTGTCTTACGTATTGGGAGTTGAGGATATATGAATATATTTGAACTTTAAATATTAAAATTATGGAAGTAGTAACGCCGGGTGTAGAGTATAAGCTACACAATTTTAAATCGGAGAATGACTATCAGGTAATACGTTTTACGGAGAAGACGGCTTTGGGGTATAACGGGGGGACTACGAACGAGGAGGTTATTACTATGTTGATAGATAGGATGTATGAGTTACAGAAGAAGAACTTCTCTGTAGAGAATCAGTGCATCATTATACTATTGAAGAATATTCGGGTTCTCTTGAAGAAGAGGTTAGTAAAGAAGATTGACAGAGTAAGCAAATACGAGGGAAGCAATGGTACTAAATATAGCGACGAGTCCGAGGCTTCATAAGAGGCACTATTTGGAGTTGATGAATGGGATATTAAAGTTGACTCCGAGGGAATTGGATTGTTTGTTATTGTTTATGGCTTTCGACCCTGAGGTAGCTTGTAGTACGGAGGCGAGGATTTCTGTAAGTAGGGAGATGAATTTCAGGAGTGTAGCTGTGATCAATAATTATGTGAAGAGTTTGAAGGATAAGGGAGTTATTATTTTGGGAGACGATGGTTTATATAGGTACAATTCGATAATACACGCACCTCCTATAGTAGATGATATTATATTCAGGTTTGTCATCTAACCGACCCAGCCATTATTTGGTATATGAGTTTGATGATATAGGGGTGTTGATGGAATTTGAGTTTGTGGTGTCTGTGAGGTTGGAGGAGATGGGGATTGTATACTATACGGAGATTTATATCGGACAATATGTTTATCAATTAATGTTTGTGTTGTATGCCAAGAAAGAACTCGATAAAAGCGAAGATTTGTAAGGAGATTGCAAATGATTTGGGAGCACATCCCGATGAGGTGCTTAGCATTGTGGAATCACAGTTTGAGCATTTGAAGATGCATATGGAAGAAGGGGCTTTGACCAGTGTACGTCTTCCGTACTTTGGGAAGTTCTATGTTAAACCGGGAAGGATATCACAGTTAAATTATGGGATTATTCAGAGAAGAAAACTTCAGGGTAATAGTGGACCCTCAGATACTCCTGATAGCGGAGTTTAAGTCGCTATATAGGAGAGACAGGACCAAAGAGAAGATAGTAGCTCCTAAAGAGTTTGGATATATCTACTTCGTTTATGATCACCGCAGCCCTTATATCATATATCCTGTGGAGGAGAGGACGACGCGGGTCAAGGCCGACTTGAAGTTGGTGGATTGGGAGGTGGACTCGTATGTCAAGGCAGCTATAGACAAATACCTTGAGATGAGTTCTACCCCCGAGGTAAAGACCCTTACGTCCATACGGGAAGGCCTGCTCACCTCCAGCAAGGTAATCGACACGTTACGTATCCGTATCGAAGACGCCCTCAAAGACGTAGATATGGAGGACATCGACCCTATCGTACGAAGCGTACAGCGTATGTTGGAGATAGCAGAGAAGCTTCCCAAAGCCATAGACAACATCTCTACGTTAGAGGATAAGATCAAACGACAGGAAACTACCGACACCAAGATCCGAGGGGGAGGTAAGAAGGGACAATTTGAAGATTGATATGTTAGTCAATACCCAAGAGTTTAGAAGAGATGCCCTGCACTTCCTTGAGCACGGCTTCTACTGCCCTGACCCTCCCGGAAGTTCTGCTCATTACGAGTATTGGACTACTCAATTAGATAGGTGTATCAATGGCTACGAGGTCGGTGGTACACGTATCACAGGGCACCACTACTTCTACCTCAACTTCGTACGAATAAAGCTCACAGAAGACGCTGGTAAAGCTCAAAGCAAAGTGCTTACCTTTCCCTCGTTTTGGGATGGGGACTATGAGTTCTTCTGGCTGCTCGATATCGCTCGCAAAGGCATTGCGAAAGACGAGTATGAAAAGCTACGTCTTACGACCACTGTCGCAGATGGATTTATGGATGGAGGAAGACACGTCATCGTAGGTAAAGCAAGACGTAAAGGATTTAGCTACAAGAACGCCGCGTTAGTAACAAACACCTTCAATACCGTAAGGAACAGTTACTCGCTGCTCTGCGCCTTCGACAAGAAGTACCTATACCCAAAAGGTATTATGGCGATGGTTACAGACAATATGAACTTCTTGAACGAGCATACGGGCTGGACTAAAAGAAGGCAGCTAATCGACAAGCAGAACCATCGTAAAGCAAGCTACTTGGAGTATATGGGAGGGCAACCTGTAGAGAAGGGATATAAAAGCGAAGTAGAGGCGTTGACCTTCCTCGACAATCCCGATGCCGCCAGAGGTAAAGATGCCAATATCGTGATCTTTGAGGAGTGTGGTGTATTCGACAACCTCAAGTCCTCCTATCTCGCTACCCAGCCGTGTGTGGAAGACGGCGATGTCGTTACTGGGCAGATCATCTTGTTTGGTACAGGTGGCGATATGACCGGAGGAACTATCGACTTCGAGTCTATGTTCTATAACCCGGAGGCATATAACCTGCTTCCTATAACCAACATCTGGGATGAAGGCTCACAACATCAGAATTGCGGCTTCTTCTTCCCTTGCTACCTTAATAAGGTTGGCTATATGGACTCATCGGGGAATAGCAACGTGGAGAAAGCCAAACAGTCGGAACTGGCTATACGGGAGCAGAAGCGTAGAGATTCTAAGGATGCTGGCGTACTTGACAAGTATGTGACGGAATACCCTTTCTGTCCCAAAGAGGCGTTTATGCAGCAAAGCTCTAACCTTTTCCCGTCTGCAATGATCTTGGACTGGAGAAACGAGATACTGAAGTCCGGATCTCTTGCAAATATTGCAACGGTTGGTAGGTTAGTAGACAGCAAGGAAGGGGTTAAGTTTAGGCCAGAACCTAACTTACGGGCTATCAGTAAGTTCCCTCACCAAAAGGGCGACGACTTGACTGGGGCTGTTGTAATCTATCAGTCACCTTACAAAGAAAACGACCAGATACCCGATGACCTGTACATCATCGCACACGACCCCTATGCACAAGATGGCTATGGGCAATCGTTGGGTGCGGCATATGTTATAAAGCGCATAAATCCGTTCAGTAAACCGGATGATATGATCGTTGCCAGCTATATAGGAAGACCTGATACGCAGGATGAATACAATTATAACCTATTTTTGCTTGCAGAATACTATAATGCCCGTATCGGCTTTGAAAACGATAGGGGAGAAGTAATACCTTACGCTAAGAGAAACAGGTTACTTCAGTATTTAATGCCCGAAGTAGAAATTTTTGATAAGACGGATAACATCAAAATCAAAAAGTTAGGGCGTAGCTACGGTATGAGTATGGGAAGTAGAGAAAGAAAGGGCCAAGCGGAGATCTATTTGCGAGATTGGTTAAAGACACCACGCGCAATATCTCAAACTGGCGAGAAGAAATGCAACCTTCATTATATATATGATGTAGCTTTGCTTGATGAGTTAATAAAATACAATAGAAGTGGAAACTTTGACCGTGTGTCAGCTATGATGGTGGGTATGTTCCACCTAAAAGAGTTGCACAACAGAGAACTTACTATAACAGAACAGACAAACAGCTCAAACTTTTTTGACCGCAACTTCTTTTCATAAAGTTACTGATGTTTCAAATACCAAAACAAAAACTTCCCCGGTCTAAAAAGACCAAAAAATGGGGAGAGGAATGTATAAAGGCGTTTATCAATAGAAGTTCATTCAGCACTTCTACCAAGCATACCCTCCAGACGTATTACGAGGCCTATAACGGCAACTTAAAGGAGTCCGACTACAACTATGTCGTCAACCCCTATAATAGTGAATCTTGGGCCAAGAAAAACTTCCCAGCCCGACTCCGCAACTACAACATCATTAAGCCTGTTGTGGATCTTATGCTTGGCGAAAAGGCAAAACGTCCTGTAGCATACCAAGTAGTAGTGCGTAATGCAGACATCCAAACCCGTTTTGATGCATACCGCAAGGAGAAGTACAAAGAATACCTTGAGCAGACCTTCATCAATGAGATGAACAAGGGGGGTATGGAGACAAACATACCCTCTGAGGAACAAGCTATGCCGGATGAGTATATGAGCATGGTTCTCTCTAACTATAGAGACTCTCGTGCTATTGTAGGTCAGGAGGTATTGAACTATTTATTTGATTGGTTGTCGTTAGAAGACAAGTTCCAGCTTGGCTTCTTGGATTGGTTGGTTACTGGAGAGGTCTATACCTACAAGGATGTGTTGATGAATGATATCGAGTATGATATCGTTAGCCCGTTAGACCTTGACTTTGAAAAATCCCCAGACGTAGAGTTTATTGAGGACGCGGATTGGGTTGTACGTCGTAAGATAATGAGTATCAACGATGTAATTGACAAGTTCTACGATGTCCTTACTCCCCAAGATATAGATCGGTTAGAGCAGCCCTCTGGAAAGTACCGGGATGGCTACGGTGGAGTACAATCTCTCTTTATCAATAAGCCTGAAGACGACGAGAGCGATCGTATGGTCGAGGTACTTCACGTTTGTTGGAAGAGTTTTTCTCGTGTAGGTATCTTGAAGTATACCGACGAGTTTGGCAACCCGCAGGAGATGGTTGTCGATGAGACCCACAAGGCAGAAGAGAACGAAACGGTTGAGTTCTATTGGGTAAACGAAGTGTGGGAAGGGTATCAGATTGACGGAGATATCTATGTGAACTTTGGTCCCCATAAAGTCCAGCGCAATCAGATGAATAATATCTCTGACTGCAAGCTGCCCTATAATGGACGTATCTACAGCAACCGCCATAGCGATAACATCAGCGTTGTTTCTATCGGACTACCCTACCAGATCCTTTACAACGTCTTCCACTATCGTTTAGAACTCTCTATCGCCAAGAATAAGGACAAGATTATGCTTATGGAGATTAACACGATCCCCAAAGGCAACGGATGGGATGAAGAGAAGTTTATGTACTATGCGGATGCTATGGGCTTTGCCTTTATCGATAGCACTTCAGAAGGCAAGAATCGGGAGCGTGTAACATTCAACCAATACCAAGTTCTTGATATGAGCCTTGGGCAGTATATCGCTGCTCAATTCCAGCTTCTCCAAGCTATCAAGGAAGAATGGGAAGAGAACGTAGGTATCACCCGTCAGCGTAAGGGTAATGTGATGACCTCTGACGGGGTTGGTACTACCGAGCGGGCTATATTCCAAAGCTCTGTAATCTCTGAGGAGATGTTCCGTCGTTACGAAGCGTTCTTAGAGAAGGAATATATGGGATTGATTGACGTGTCTAAAATCGCTTGGAGAGAAGGCAAGAAGATGACCTATGTGACGAGCGATTTGCGTACTGCCCTTATTGAGGTAGATCCTTCCGAGTACCAAGAGGCAGAGTATGGCGTATTTGTCAAGAATAGCAGCAAGGAACAAGACAAGTTGCAGCAGATGAAGCAGATGGCACTGACATTTGCACAGAATGGACAGCAACCTTCTACTATTGCACAGATTTTGGATGGTGCCAACTTCAGTAGTATTAAGAAACTCCTGATGGAAGTAGAAGCTAAACAACAGCAGATGCAAGAGGCACAAGCCCAACAAGCACAACAGATGTCCCAGCAACAAGCTCAAGCCGCACAACAACTCCAAGCAGAGAAGCAGAACTTCGAGGCACAACAAAACGAACTCGACCGTATCAATAAGTTAGAAGTAGAGAAGATCAAGCTTGCAGGTACCCTCAGTATGGACTCTGATGGAAATGGCAGAAGAGATGATATAGATAGAGCAAGACTGGAAGTAGAGCGTGAAAGAGTACAAGCAATGAAGCAAAAAGGTTGATAATAAAAAAGAGGAATTGAGAGCAATGAAATGCACATAATTTATTACTATAACTAATAACTTTGTAAAATATGAGTGTAGAGAAACCACTGGATTTAAGTAAGGTTAGTGTTGCTAACCTCTTAAATGATGATGCACCTGCCAATGCAGCTGTATTGAATGAAACAGTAGCAGAACCGGAAGCAGAGCCGGAAGTTACTGAAACTGTTGAACCTGAAGTAGAGGACACAGTTGAAGAATTAGAATCAACAACAGAACCGGAAGATGAGGAACCGGGTGTTATTGAAATTCTAAGGAGTAAGCTGGGTTACGCTGCTGAAGGAGAGTTTAGTGAGGACTATGATGGTATTGTAGAGTTTACCCGTAGTGCAGCTGAAGAGATTGCACGCGAACAACTCGATTCGGTCTTTGCACAATTCCCCGACGTTGCAGAATACCTTCAGTATCGTTACAACGGAGGCGACCCCAAGCAGTACTTCGCTGTCAATGGAAGTCAATTGGATTACGCTTCCTTAGATATTAGTGGAGATAATATCGCTGCACAGAAGCATGTTGTTGAACAATGGCTATCTTTGCAGGGGTTTGAGCCGGAAGAGATCAATGATACCGTACAAGAATATCTTGATGCAGGTATCTTGGAGAAGCAAGCAGAGAGAAACCTCAAGAAGTTGCAAAATTATCAGCAGCTTCAAGCGCAGCAGCTTATAGAGCAACAGCGCATCCAAGCCCAACAGCAGCAACAAGAAGTAGCGCAGCAATGGAACACGATTAAGTCCACTATAGATACTGGTAATCTTCGTGGGTTTGCAGTTCCAGAAAGCGATAAGAGCAAGTTCTACAACTGGATGAGCCAACCCGTTGATAAGGAAGGTCGTACACAGCGTATGATTGACCGTCAACAAATTAGTATGGAGACACAGGTTGCTTTGGAATATTTGCTTTACAAGAATTTTGATTTGAATAAGCTTGTGCAAACGACTAAGAATACACAGCAAGCACAATCGTTGAAACAAAAGTTACAGCAAACACCGCCCGCTTCTAAAAGAATGAAAGGAGGCTCCGGGTACTCCAAGCCAGTACAGTTACCACCCTTAAACGAATTGATTTAAACCCTTTAATCTTTTTATAAATGTCTGCTGATAACTTAAAAAAGCTCCGGCTGTATGAAGACACATTCAACTCGTCTTCTATGACCGATGAGAACTCCTTGGCTGCGGCTCTCTTGACGCAACCGGATGTTCTGTCTCCCGTTATTACCCATCTGGCTGGTCAGGAGGACAAGCGTTTCCCGCTTTCTTTCTTGACGGAAGGTATGGGCGCTACTAACTACATTAATGACATTGAGTACGACTACCCGGTTATGGGTCGGTTGAACAAGGCACTCCCTTGTACTGCTCAAGCTGGAACGGGTGCTAACCACCAGCGTATTGTTCTGACGTTCCCTGAGCGTTGGTTTGTTCGTCAATACATCATCGAGGATTCGGAAGGCACTCAGCTCCGTATTATGGATGATCCGAAGGCAGTTGCTGGAGGATACGAGTACTCTTGCCAGCTCGTTGCAAGCGATGGTGCAGGTGTTGGTGCATCTGCCTTAGCTAACCGTCAGTTCGTTCAGTTGTACGCTCCGGCTGCAATGAGCGGATCGCGTGGTAACGAAAGCCATTGGGTTGCTCCGTCCAAAATGCGGAACCAAATCTCTCTTATCCGTAAGTCTTACGCATACGAGGGTAACATGCCGGATCGTGTCGTCAACTTCCAGTTCAATGTTGGTGGACGTACTACCAACTTGTGGTATGACTTCGAGGAATACCAGCACATGTTGCGTTGGAAAGAAGAGACCGAATACGCATTGTGGTACTCGCAATACAACCGTGACGCTAATGGTATCATCCACCTGAAGGATGACAACGGTAAGCCGATTAGCTTGGGATCTGGCGTTCTGGAGCAAATCCCGAACGTGGATACCTACTCTACCCTCACCGCCCAGAAGTTGAAGGCTGTTGTCCGTGATGCCCTGTACGGAGCATCTGACGCTCAGAAGATGAACATCGTACTCTTCACGGGTATTGGTGGTTTGGAAGAGTTTGACAACGCTATGAAGCAGGAAGTCGGAAGCGGCAACTACATCAAGAACACGCCTGAGAACGCATTCGTCTCTGGCAGCGGTTCTAACTTGGTGATGGGTGGCTTCTTCACTACCTACCAGCACATCGACGGTCACACGATTACTGTTCGTCACCTGCCCCTGTTTGACCACGGCGCACGTGCACTGAATGCTGATCGCCACCCGGTTACTGGTCTGCCGATGGAATCTTACCGTATGGTGTTCCTTGATATGTCTACTTACGATGGTGAGAAGAACATCAAGTACATCTCTCGGAAGGGCCGTGAGCTGGTTCGTTGGGCAGTTGCTGGTGCTACTGTTCCTCCGGGCTTTGCAGGTAACGCCACCCGCGCAACTGACGTGGATGGATCGAGCGTTCACTTTATGAAGGAGTGTGGTATCGCGATTCGTCGTGCTACTAACTGCCTCCACTTAGAGTGCGTTAAGTCGTAATTGTTGTTTGTTTGATAGAGGATGGGGAGAGGGCAACGGTCTTCTCCCCATTTTTCTAACCCTTTTTAGAAATTCACAAGTTAAACCCTATAGTTATGTCTTCACACATTGTAACACTCCAGCGTCGTCCCAATTCAACGAACCTTCCGGACGATATCTACTTGGAGTCTAAGCGCAAAATCGGTTCGGTATTTACAGCGGGAGGAGATGTTGTAAGAGGATTGTCTCTTGCAGAACAGAAAGCACTCCTTCCAGAAATCATTGGCGTCAGTCCTACTGATGTTTCTTTTACTCGTGCCGTAAAAGATTTCTATGTCAACTTCTCTATCGACGTTCCTAAAGGTGGTGTTGATTTGGACATTGGGGTAGACAGCGATGGTACGCCATACAACTTGCTTGACTATATCAAGTACAAGTTTGTTCTTGCCCACCCCTATGTGGCAAAGACGGAAGAAGAACTGTCAGGCTCGAAGCGTCTGAAGTACTTTATCCAAGATAAGAATAAGGAATTGCTTGAGGCTTCTGTAAACCTTCAAGTTCGTAAGAAGGCATACAAGGAGTTCATCAAGATTTCCGAAGATGAGTCTAAGATGGACTTGGTGTTGCGCGTATACGGAGAGCGTCCAGAGAAGATGGATGTAAAAGAAAAAGAGTTAACTTTGGAATCGATGCAGGAGGAAGATCCTGATCGTTTCTTAGAAGTTGCACTTGATAAGGACTTGGAATTTGTTTCCCTTATCAACGAGTGTTTGAGTAAAGAAATACTCCGTAAAGTAGGCAACTCAATCTTAGACGGTGATTCAGTACTGGGAGATAGTATGGAGGAAACCATACTCTTCTTGAAGGATAAGAAGAACTCCGGAACTCTGACTTCGGTAAAGGCTAAAATCAAGGCCTTTTCGTAATATATCCTACCAATGACTGTACAAGAAATGCATTATGCCGTAGACCAAGGACTCCAAAAGGTGGGGTCCTCGGTCTATGACTCTTTTTTGTCGGATGAGATTGACTTTTGGCTGAATAGAGCGCAAGATCGCTTTATTAAGCAGCGTCTACATCCTATTACAGACCCTAAGAAATTAGGGTTTAGTAAGACCATTAAGAGATTGGATGACCTGCGTATGATCCTAAGTGTAGATTATACGGATGGCATCATTCCAAGCACTACAGTTGCATTTCAAAACTTTGATTTACCTGTCGATTACCGATTCTTGGTAAATGCTCGCGTGTCGATGCATTACAACCCGTGTGGTAACCAAGTCAGCACCTCCGACCCGGAAGTTATTCGTGACTTACGGATAGTAGAGCAGGATAAAGCCTATACAATGCAAGGCAATCCATTTAGCAAAAGCACAGGTGAAAATCCAATGGGGTTTATTTTTGACGAGAACATTAGGGTATTTCAGGACGGTAAAAGTTTTATATTAAAAACGGTTTACCTTGATTATCTAAGAATACCAACACAAATTAATCTATCTTTGCTCCAAGATTGCGAATTAGCAGAGCATACCCACCAAGAAATTGTGGATATAGCTGTAAGGAATATGGTTGAGGCGATTGAGTCTCCGCGTTACCAGACAAATAGTATTGAGCAATCTCAGTCAGAATGATTCTAACCCTTTAATCTTTATAAAATGTCTTTTACAAAAACGGTGTTTACAAACTACGCTGCAGCATTTGCAGCTAACGATGGTGCCTTGACTACTGCATCTGGTATTGGCTTCATGAAGAATGGTGCACTTACCGCTGCTGAAGCATTGGCTGATGGTAACGACTACCAGTTCATTGCAAAGCGTGATCTCGGTACTGGCACGAATCTTTTCCAAGCAACTCCTTTGTTCAAGAAGGCTGATGTGAAAAAGGTGTCTGTGAAAGCATACGCTGCTGGAACTGCAGGTACCGCTGCTGTTACTATTGCAGGTACGTATCCTTACATCAAGTTAATTGATATTACGGATGGTCGTGAGAAGTTTGCAATGGTTACGATTGAAGGAACCGCTGCTGAAATCGAAGCTGGTATCGATGCTATTGGTGCAAAAGTTGGTAGCCAGTTCTACGGTGTAAGTGCTGCAGTTTCTGGTTCTGTTGTGACGGTTACTTTCCCGTTGAACAAGCTGTACAAAGTTGTTGCTAACGACGAATCTACGCTTGGTGCTGTGGTTGCTCCGGTTTACTCTGTCGGTACCGTCGCACACGCAAAAGCTGTTGAGAAGTCTGCACTTCCGTTTGCTGGTGTTACGAACATTGCTGGCCCGAATGCCGTCATCCCTCCGTCTACGGTGGTTGCTGGAACGACCTACAATATGTACACCTTTATGATTGAGAAGACGGTTGGTGCACGCTTAGATACGCACGAGGTTGTTATCTTCAACGATACCGCTGATACTGATTTCGACACTGCGTTGGAAACAGTGTTTGGTGTGACGTTCATTGCCTAATCTAACTAACTAATGGCTACAGGATACTGGAGGTATGTTGCTGATAATGGCAACTTCAAGTTTTATGATCATCTTCCTATTGAAACAGATAGGACGAGCTTGGTTGTGCAAGTAACTCTTCCGGGAACGACTGCTGCTATTACCTTAGTTAACAATACGTTGGGTTACGATTTGACTAATCCAGCAACCTTTCCAATAACGATAGAGCCGGGGGACATGGTTCCCCCGCTCTCATCGTTTGCGGATGGGGTATATAGATTTCAAATCTCATACAGCATAGGAGCAACATCCTATACGTATGACGAGTATCAACTCTATATACCTACGATTGATGCGTGTATAAATACTAAACTGGATTCCTACTTAGAATCTACTTGTTCTAAGTGTGGTAATATGGACTTATTTAAAACACTTACCGAGTTAGTTATCCTTCGTCAAGGCGCGTTGCTTGATATAAAAAATGGGCGTATTACAAAAGCAGCCCAAAAAGTTGTTCTAATGGATAACATCTGTACTGGAACTGGATGTAACTGTATATGCGGCTGCTAATATGATCTACTCTGCTGACTACCCCACTACCGAGGCGTTTATCGCTGCATTAAACAAAGAGTTTATTGCCGTTGGGGATATGCACGTAGTAAAGGCAGAATATCAGTTAGATCGCAAGTGTCAGATTGAAGATACATTTACCCTTTTACAACAATACCAGAAAGCTACTGATACTGTATTATTTGAAACTGGATTTGATGGATTTGAGGATTATGTTCCTCCGATTGGATATCGCCCTTTATTTTACGAGCATAGTTCTTTTACTGCCATAATAAATCCCCCTACTGCGGCTCCTATGGGGAGCAATTTAAATCTTTTAGTTATTCCCGGAAGTAATTATGCGATTGCTAATCTTACTGTAAATCTTTCTGTTTTTGATGGGGACGTTGAGATTGCAACATATGACGCAGTTGCAGATTCAGATAATGAGGCCTCTTTTTCAGTAGCTATTCCAGTAGGTATAGGCCCACTTACGATAAAAACCTCATTTACTGGAGTTCCTTCAAACCAAGTTTTTGTTGTATATGCAGGTGAGATTTTAGATGCTGATAATCCTTTACTTGATATATCACCACGACCGTTTGATTTTTTTGTAACGTCTCAAGGAGTTGCGATTGTAATTGGAGATTATAACGGGGATGGGACACTTGGAGTTCAGGATTTAACGCTTGGGTTAGGTCGTTATCCTGCTAATAGATTAGATGCAAAAAATCATTTAACTGCTACATTAACACAAGACTATTACTATCCCGGATTGATAGGGGGGTCATTAACTTTGAATATAAGGCCAAAAACCCGTCCCTTAAATAAACTTGTATATGCTGTATATCTACACGATGCAGATCAAACTCCAGCAGGCCAACGTATACTTCAAACGCTTACCTCAGATTATTCTATAATATTTAATAATCTTGATGCTGGTTATGTAGGCAATCTGTATGCGAACATCACTGTATACAATGCTTACAATACTTTGACATTTGGGCCAACTCTTGCGGGTTATACTATAACAGTAGATAATCCAGATATAGAGCCGGGAAGTACAAAAACACTAAATTTTGTTCCATCTGGTATAGAACAATTCCAGCCGGGAAGTACATTTAATCTGCAATTACCTTGGAATCCGCAATTAACTCTTGTAACCATTCCAAATAGTGAATCTTTTACCTATAATATAAGTGTTCCACAGACATATGACCAAGATGCTTACGTGGCATTTAGTTGGGCAAATCCTATATATGCCAACAGAATATATCTTATCGTGGATAATAGTATTGCAATGTCTTCAGCCATAACAGTAAGTAAGTATGTTTATGCATATAACCAAAATGATCAGTTTACAGTCAATATATTTAATGCATCTGGTAGTACATATAGTTACACAATTAAAATGTACAATGGCACTGTAAATCCAGCAAACTTGTTAAATTCTAATACTGTTCCCTTGGGGAATAATGGCACATTAGCATTTAGTAGATCAATATTACCATCGTATACAAATAGTATTACTGTTGTAGTTTCCTAACTTTTATTTATGGAAATATCTGTAATTGTTCGTGACTATTGCTCTAAGTATGTGGGAGAGCCGTATTCATTCATAGCCGACCGTATTCTTGAAGATGGGGCATCGACATTAAGTCATAGGCATCTGCGTAGAATGATAGCAGAATACTATGAGCAATACAATGCCCCACCAATCCAAGCAGACAGCAATACAACAGTATATACTTACAAGGGAGAGCAATCTATTCAATCGCTGGAAGATGCTCTCTCTTTTTTTAAGGTAGATACTACGATATGGGATGTAGATAAGTACATCTGCAACAGTTGGGATAGCCAGTCCAATGGAAACAAAACTGTGCTATACCAAGTTAAACTTACACTTGTTAGGAAGAAGTGTAGTGTAGATGTGTTTGCTGTAAAAAATGAGGCACTCAAACATATTAAATCCCTTTACCCAAAGAAAGTTACAGGAGGTAGTAAGGAGGTGGTTGTGGTATTGTCTGATTTACATATTGGTGCTGAAGTTGCTCGAACTCATATTAACCAGCACTTCGACGTAAGTGTTGTTGTAGATCGATTGGCTGAGGTTACAGCTATTGTAAACTCTAAAAAATACGAGTCAGTAAGCGTTTGTTTGCTTGGCGACTTTATAGAATCCTTTACGGGCCTAAATCACGCAAATACGTGGCACGAATTAGCCAAGCACGGACACGGTGTAGAAGTAATCATTACTGCCTATACGGTACTCCATAACTTCTTAAACAGCTTGAACAACTGTAAGGGAGTGTATATGGTCAGTGGTAATCACGATAGGGTGTCACAGAAGTTAGATCAGGATCCTACAGGTTCTGTAGGTACTCTACTTGCTTTTATGTTAGATACAAAGTCGTCTTTGAATGTTGTGTTTTCTCCACTAATTTTACAGCAGGAGATAGACGGGATATTTTATATCCTAACACACAACCATTATAACATCTCAAAGGGCGATATTGGAAAGGTCTTTTGGGAGTATGGTAAGCAGGGTCTGTACAACGTGATGCTTGGTGGGCATTACCATTCTCGTAAAGGAAAAAGAGTGTATTCTGAGGTTGAGAACAACCTTATAGATCAAGCCAACTATCGGCAGATTGCAGTACCGCCAATTTTTACGGGTAACTTTTATTCGGAAAGTAATGGCTGGTCTTCGTCAAGTGGATTTGTAATGATTGAAAACAACGGATGCGGAAAACCTAATGTATTCGACTACTCTTTAAGATAATGGCAGCTGGTAAATACAACTTCATCATTGAAGCCGGGGCAACTTACACGACTACGATCACGTACACTAATAATACTAATGTGCCGATTGCAATCACCCGTGCCCGTATTTCCGTAAAAGACCATATCACAGATAGCAATTTCGTCTATCGCGCATCCTCGGATACTAATTTAGATACAGGATTTAGTGCCCATATTACGTTAACCACTACAGGCACGTTTGTTTTAACTATACCCAGCTCTATTACTTCTTCATTTACCTTCAACCAAGGGATATATGATGTAGAAGTATTCCTAACTGGAGGTGGCATAGTTAGAATACTGGAAGGGAAGTTCAAGGTTAAACCTCAAGTCTCAACAGAATGAAGGTTATAATCCAAGAACCCGCACCGAATAAGGTTCTGATCAACAATAGCAACAATACCGTAAAGGTTATTGAGAATATTACGATTAGTCCGATAAACATACCGGGTACTTCAAGCAATGCTGGTACCATATCATCGGGTATTCTTGTAACCAATACCATTGGAGATGCTATATCGGGTAGTAGCTATGGTGCAGGAACATCCGTAGAATCGATTTTAAGGGATATTATTGGGCCTTACTGGGAGCCGACGATAGATTTCATCTCTTTCGTCATTAATGGGCAGAATGGTATCAATAAAATCGCTTTAGGTACCGCCCCTCCCATCACCACGATACAGCTTACGATAGGTAATAGTATCAATATGCTTTCTACCCAATACGGGTTAGCAGTATCTATAACCAATCAAGGGGGTACACAAGTTGGATTTGTATCTAAACCCTCGATATACACTTCGGATCAATACTTTGCATCTATTGTAAATAACGCTACGATTACAGCTACATCGGTAGAGACCAACCAGAACTACACGATTAGCCTTTCTTACCGTAACGAGGCCAATACGCAGACACAATCTACAAGTAAGACCTACACTATAGAATCTCGTAAGAAGTGTATGCTTCTTGCTTCTCCATTAGCGAATATATCTAACCTTCAGGATTTTCTGAGTGGGGCTACAGTTATGGATTCCTCTTTAAACTCAAAGGATTCTGTAACAGATGAAATTGAGGTATTATTAAATTGTACCTCGGCAGCAGCTAATCAAGACAATTATGTATATTTGCTACTACCTGCTAGTAAGTCAATTAGAGAAGCAGCATCCACTACAAGTGGCGTAGGAGTAGCCAATATAACAGACAGTTGGCAACTTGTTACAACCCCACAGACCTCTTGGGATTACACAGAGGGAATAGCAACTTATCCGGTTAAGCTCTACCGCAGCACACAACCCGGACCCTATAACGAAAACATCATTTTGGATTTCACCATAATCTAAATTACTATGGCAATAAAATTTGGAGATTCTTTAGAGAATCAGAATGCTAACTACCCTATTATAGATTTGGTAGCAAATCATGCAAAGGGTGTACTCTATGTTCCAACTTTTGATAATACTGAATTAGGCAATATCCCAGTTGCAAAACGAGCACAAGGATCTGTTGTTATTGTAAAGCCTTCAGGATTAGCATATGTATGGAAAGCTACTGGAGTTGAAAATGCTGATGGGTGGAATGACATTGCCAGCGCGAATTGGGTTCCTTTAGGTGAGGCAAAGGGAGAGACGTATACTGTACAGATCCCGACAGGTCAAAGCTTTGGAAAGTATGTGAACGGAGATACGATCAACGCATCTACTTGGAATGCAATCCAAATCATTAAAGATGCTATTACGGGATATGTTGCTCCCACAATAACTATAGTTGGTACTACTACACCACTGAACTTTAGTGAGTCAGCCCAAACTGGAACTCATACTGTTTCATTTAATGTTAAAAATAATAACAGGAATAGTATAACTACTGGAAATAACTATAAGATTGCAAGTATTGAATTAGGAGTTCGTTACAATACAACTACATCTTCTAACTGGGCTGACTATACAGCTACTGGTGCAACATTTACTCCCCAATTAACCGCATTAAATACGCAAGGATTACCTGCAGATGTTTTATGCGAACCTTCGTATTCATATACAACAACAGCAAACAGCAATAATGATTTTTACTTTGCAGTTAAAGTAACTCCCTATGATGAAGATGGGGTTGCTACAACTCCAGTATATGCATTCTATTCAACAGGAAGCAACAGTTTCACCAAGCAAGTAACTAATTATTCGGCTCCTACTATTACTTCTACAAGCCAAGTTCGGACTTCCACATCTACAATTACAGGTGAAACAGATACAGTACGCGAAAAGGGAAATATAATCTCACAAATAAGTGCTACGATTAATAGAAATTCTCCTTTAATAGATATTACTGGATATAGGATAATGAGATCAGTTGATTCTGGAGCATATACAGAAATTTATAATGTTGGATCTCTTGCTCCAGCATCTTCTGTGTCAGTTAGTTATACAGATTCAAGTGCATCTAATTCAGCAAATACAATTGTATATAAAATTGAAGTAATCGATCAGTCAATTACAAGTTACACTACTCCAGCTCAATCTGCTACATTAACAACAATAGCTTTTATATCTGGATTTATTGTAGGGGAATCTCCGAATGCTTTTGGAGCATCTCATACCTCTACAAGTATTAATGACTTATTAGGTGCTACTCCAAATAAGTTTAAACAATTACGTACAGCTTGGGCAGGCCACACGGCTATTTCAATAAACAATACTACAGATAATCCTGCTACTTATATCCATATTGCTTATCCGGCTTCTGTTGCTGATATTACCTCAATACTGCAGGACTCGTCAGTTCCTGTTTTAGGCGCATTCCAAAAGGTTGCAGGCACCATTAATGTAACCAATGCATTTGGTGTTGTTGTAGCTTACAAACTCTATGTTTCTAATGCTACTAACGGTTTCTCAGGTTCTTACACAATAAGCTAATAAAGTCATGCCAATTTCATTTCCCGATATATTACAACACGGTAATAGTCAATTAGGTCTTGTAAACTCTGACTTTGTTGTTGGGGGTATAAGAACTAAAGTTGCTAACCTTGCCGCATTGTATGCGATTGTAGATGCTACAACGCCGACCGCATCTGGACAGGTTAAAGACTATGCCACTATGGTATATGTCGAATCTGAAGGAACATACTATGTGTTAAAGGATAGGGCACAAATAGGTAGTGCTACTGGTTGGGAAACATTATCAAGCTTAATAGATGTCGCTACATCTCCAAGCACGATTACTGTTTCTGTCGATGGGACAAACGCATCGAGACCAGTTCTTTTTGCATCTGGAACAACGGGAGCCGTATCTATATATACCGATCCGGGAATAACATACAACCCATCTACAAACCTATTAACCGTTACGGCTTCAGCAGCTGCTAAATGGAGCAGTGATATTACTCTTTCTGTTACTGGTCCTGTTACTGGTTCTGTTGCTTTTGATGGTGCTACAGCCACGGAAACATTAGCACTCACTCTTGCTAACAATGCTGTTACATTAGGAACTCATACGACTGGCAACTATATAGCTACAGCAACTGCAGGAACTGGAATCTCTGTTAGTGGATCTGGTTCTGAAACTGCTGCGATTACAATCACGAATACAGATTTAGGTAGCTCACAAAACATTTTTAAGAATTTTACTGACGGTACGACTACTGCTGCTGCTGATATTAATAATGATACGTTCAAATTCCTAGGATCTAACGGCGTAACAGTTACAGTAGGCAATGATGATGCGACCCACGGAGATAATTTATTAATTTCTCTTTCGGGTGTTCCTAATAGCGCATTAACGAACAACTCGATTACAATTGGTACGAGTGGCGGCATTACTGGGGGTACGGTTGCACTTGGAGGAACATTAAATCTTTCGGCTGCTGTTCAAGCTATACAGGGTACTACAAACCAAATTGCTGCTAATACTTCATCTGGTACTGTAACTCTTAGCCTTCCATCTGCTATAATTACACCGGGAAGTTTAACTGTTACGGGAGATTTAACGGTTAATGGTACTACTACATATGTTAATAGCACTAACGCTCAATTTAAAGATTCCTTCTTGCATTTAAATAAACCTGCTGCAGTAGTAGATACTTCAACACTTACATATGCAGGTTTATTTGTTTATGACCAAACAGATAATACTACAGCGGTTACTGAAGCTAATTCTCCCGGTATACGTTATGACTACAGCAACAATAAATGGCAACTTCGTCAGGATAATGCTGTTAATGCTCAAGATAACTGGGTTGACATTATTACTACTGCGAACCAAACGAGTATTGCTTCTGCAAGTATTGCTGAGACGTTACAGGGAACAAATACTACTAAGTATGTAATGCCTGATGGATTGAGAAGCTGGACAACTTACTCAACTGAAAATATCGGCGTTACATTCCCCGGATCAGGTGTTTCTAATGCTGCAGGTACAACAGAGGTACAATACGCAAAAACTGTAAAAGCTATTGCTACAGTAACTGCGGGAGACGTTGCTGCTGGATATTTTGCCATCTACCACGGTTTAGGTAATTTATATCCAATCGTAAATGTGTATGTTGCTGATGGTAACGATTACTATCAAGTAATTCCAAAATTGGTTATAGACGACGATAGCAACATTAAGGTTTACATTAATGGTATGACTGCAACTCAAGTCTATTATATAGGAATCACAGGATAATCATTAGTAGCTTGCGTATATATTTGCAGTACAGATACGCACTTTCAAACTTTTAAGTAATGACACTCAAACAGTGTATCGAGGCTTTACGGTCTTTTCAAGCCCTTAGCCAGCAAAAACTACCATTTGCAGCCAGCTTTGTGATAGCACAGAACATGCAGAAGCTAAAGGACGTAGTTGCTCCCTTTGAAGAACACCGGGATCAATACGTCAAAGACATCCGATCACAGGCTTATGAGAATGAACAAGGTGAACTCGTACTTGCAGACGAAGTAGCCGAACAGTTTAAAACAGACATCGAGATTCTTCTGAATGAAGATCAAAATGTCAAACTAAAAAAGGTGGAGTTGCATGGTTTAGATGGGTTAGATATCGAACCACAAGCCTTGGTTGGCTGTATTGAGTTCCTAACTCTCAAGACCGATGCCAATAAAGGTAAGTGACTTTATTCAAAATATAGCGGCGTATCCCGTATTGCGTGTTGAGGACAACACCATACTGGGGTACGCCTATTCTGCTGGGTCTACTCAAGCAGATTTAGAGGCTGTTCCTACAACTAATCGGAGGGCAGGATTGGTGCTGCATAATAGAACATTATACAATTACGATCTTGCTGATACTTCAAATCAGTATTGGGGCGATGTAACTAAGCACAAAGAGATAGCAACACGATTTAGTAGCTATCCAGTATTTCCAATTGATACGTATGATACAATTGGAGAGGCATTAGCATCTGCAGCAAATGATACAGTAAACTTTGCAGTACATAGAACTACAGATAATTCATATTATAAGTTAGCTTCGAATAATGTAGTAGAGTGGCTTGTAAATGCTTTGATTCAAGTCCAGATTGCTCAGGGCAATGGCACTGTTACAAGTTATGTAGGCACTACAGGAATATTAGGAGATTTAAATAATGATGGTCAGGTCTCAACTGCGGATTTGTTAGCCTTTTTAGGAGTTTTTGGAACAGGAGCCGGAAGTGGCACATATCTACCAAGTTCCGTATATATAACTAACACTGACGCTATAAGTATTCTTGCTGCATCTGGAACCTCTACTTATACAGCTAATACGCCCGTCTTTTTCACTCTGAATACTGGAGTATCAGTATCTGCTGGGGCTTTTACTATAAATATAAACACTGTTGCATCCGAACATTATATAGAAGTTACAGGAACAACAAATGGATCCCAAGTACTTGTTTTATCTCAATTCGCTAATTCAATTTTATATAGTATTTTAACATCGACTATTTCTGGAAATTTTTCCGCACCAACTTCTGGAGCATCTTTTACTTTCGGTGTTAAAGTTGAGACGTATTCTGGAAGCACATCTTTAGATACTGAATCCATAGATTTATATTCGATGCAAGCCCAAAGTGCAGGGGCTTTTACAACTACTCAGTCAACAGCTCAGAATTTAAATAATTTATCTTTACCTAATCTAACTATTAATTTAACCTCTATTACAAAAGTTAGGTTTAAGTTCTATGGTAAATATTCTACTAATAATGCCGTAGTACAAAGCGCATCAATTAGTAACCTACATTTTAAAATAACACCGTAATGTCGGTTATCAAAGTAATACCTCGAGCAAATAGTGTTTTATTTATTTATCCTGATGGAGTATCTAAAACATTTTTGTTAAGCTCATACTTGACGGCAAGTAATCTCAGTAATAATATTACTGTACAAAGTTCAACGGGTGAGTATGCGATATATAAGTTTCCATATACTGGAATTAGGGATAATACAAACACGGTTTTTGGAGGATCTGCGGCTGCAACTGTGACTGCATTGAATGGTATTTTTAGTGATCTTGAAGTTGACGTAGCTACATTAGAAACAAATTTTGGTATACTTGATTCTGAGGCTTTGAGAAATACAAGCCTTATTACGGATTTAGCTAACGTAGAGAAGTTTGTAGCTTCTACAAAAGGTGACTACCTACTTGCTGTAGATGCGGCTAATCCGGGAGGCGTAAAGACCGTGGCTCCTGCTACGTTTATAAGCAATAATAGTATTGTAACCAGTAACTCCTCACCAACTTTTGTTACACCTACAATAACATCCTCTTTATACCTTGATTCAAGCTCTACGGGAATTGTATTTGAAGGAGGTACAGCAGATGCCAATGAGACGACCTTACAAGCTATTAATCCTACTGCAGATCGTACAATTTATCTTCCTAATGCTTCTGGCACTGTTGCGCTCGTAGGAACTAACGGAGAGGCAAGCTTTGATGCTATTACATTCGATTTAACTCCTACTACCGCAGATGGTGATGGAGTTATGCGGTATGACCCCGATGTTGAGTCTTTAGTCTTTACAACAGCTAATGGTAATAAGCTCGTATTAGGGAATACCTACTTGCCTGCAATTAATAAGACGGCAAGTACAATCGCTTTAGGAACGGCTGTTAAAGCTGTAGGTGTAGAAGGGCAGCGGTTTAAGATTGAACCTTTCGATGCAGACGTAGACGATCCCCTATACTTTATAGGTCTTACGGAGAAGTCTATGGCTGCTGAAGCCGAAGGTGTAGTTGTATCTGTGGGATATGTAAAGGGAATAAATACTTCAACATATACTGTAGGTACTATCCTCTATGCTTCAGGTACAGCTGGACAGCTTACAAGCACACAACCTGCAAAACCTGCTGCTGATATAGTAGTGGCTATGGTTACAGTAAGTTCTGCAAATGGTAGTGTTTTTGTACGTCCTACGGTACATCATCAGTTAGGCGATTTGCAGGATGTATCTGTTGCTTCTCCTACGGCTGGTGTATTGGTACAACGTAACTCTGGCAATACCTTATGGACTAAAACACCCTATGCGTTCCCTACATCTGATGGTACTAATGGTCAAGTATTAGCTACGAATGGTACTGGGACAATTAGTTGGTCTACAGTATCAGGTGGGGGCACTCCTGCTGGAAATACTGGAGAGATTCAGTTTAATAATGCTGGTGCCTTTGGTGCTACATCTGGTTTATTCTGGGACAATACAAATGGTAGATTAGGTATAGGACTTAATACGGGTCTCACCTATGAGATTACTGCATCTTCTGCTGATACGAATGGCATCTTAGTGCAGAATACGGCTGCATCAAGTGGTACAGCTGGATCCAATGTCGTAGTTATGTCGAATGACAATGCCGCATTAACTACATCTGATAGACTTGGATCAATAGCATTTGGTGGTAGTACAGGTGTAGGTACTGTAGGTATTGGAGCATCTATTCAAGCTTTTACTGCTGGAACTTATGCACCAGCTTCTCTTCCGTCTTTAATGACGTTTAGTACAGTAGCACCCGGAACATCAACTTTAGCAGAAAGATTTAGAATAGCGCACGACGGTACGGCTACCTATGGATCAAACTCGACAGGAACGTATAGGTTCTTAGTGCATGGTGGAGGTTCGACTTCTTCTACACAAAACTTTACAGTTAGGAACTCTGGAGGAAGTATACTATTTCAAACAAGAGATGATGGGGCTGTAGCTGTTGGGGCAGGTGGTCCTGAAGGAAATATTCGATTGTCTATTCGTGGAGCGGGATCGACAAGCACAACAAGTTCTTTAAGGCTATATAACAGTACCCCCGCAACTACATTCCAAATTAGAGATGATGGGGCATATACATTTTTTGGTGGATCTTTAGGCTTAGCTCAAACTGGATATACTACGTTCACAAATCTCAACACTTTAAGGACTGGTGATGCCGATACTCTTACGCTTGGTCAACTATCCGATATTGTTGGCACTCTGATACTCGATTTAAAAACTAAAGGTATTATTGCTTCATAATGGCAAACTTCTCTGACATCGCAGGAAATATTGCAATCCCAGGAGGGCAATCTATTCGTAGAAATGCGACCGATACCGCATTTGAATCGTACACTCCTTCAGGCACTATTACTAACACAGTAACCTTTACGGTAGATACTGAAACAACTGGAGCAAGAACTTTAGCTTTATCTGATGCCTACAAATATCTTCGTTGCACCTCTACCACGGCAGTAACGATTACTGTACCCTTACAGTCCACAGTTGCTTGGGAAGCCCACACAGAGATTCTCTTTGAGCAAGCTAATTCAGGGCAAATAACTATTGCTGGGGCATCGGGAGTTACAGTCAATAGCAGAACTACGGCTAAGAGTTCTGGTCAATATGCTGTAATTGGCATTAAAAGAGTAGCTGAAAACATCTGGACAGTAGTTGGCGATAGAGCAACATCATAATGGGATTCTTTTTTGATGCTGTAGCCAACAGCGATTCGAGGGCATATGTGGATCCCGCAACCTTTGTGGTTAACGGGCTAAACGGCTTATGGGATCCAGCAGCACCAAAAGGATATACTGTAGGATATATATACGATATGTCTGGTCATCCACAAGCTCCGGGTCACAGTATCGTTTTATCTGGGCTTAATGCTATAATAAATAACGCTACAGTAAAGACTAACAACAATATAAAATATATTGATATAGACCAAAATTTTAATGCTGGGATCAGCGGGCCGACATCGGTAACAGCATCCCATATGACGATGAATGGGTATGCGTATACTACAAACGACACCTTTTATTTAGTTAACAGAAAAAACCTTACTTGGGAATTCTGGTTACAACGAAGAAGCTCAGCTGGCGATTTTTTCTCTAACAATAATGTTGGAATAAGAGTTCGTTGGAGTAACACGTCGATTCAAACTGCATATGTTGTTGGTATGGTAACAGGCGATTGGAATGCAGGTAATGTACCAGCAAATACTTGGTGTCAAATTGTTATAACAATGGAGGATTTGGGTGCTAATGACTCATACAAAGTATATCAAAATGGAACTTTGCAAGGGACACGATCCACTGGTAATTATTCCCCTACAAATACTTCAGCATATGGAAGTTTGCAACAGTTTTTTTCGTGGAATACTACATCTCAATTTTCAAGTGGGTGGGTAGGATTAATTCGTTCGTACAATCGACCTCTCACTGCCGCCGAAGTAACAACTAATTGGAATAACACTAAATCAAGATTTGGATTATAATGGCACTTTTACAACCAATACAAACCCAATATGGGGTTGAGCTAAACTACTGGAAGGTTTCTATAACCAACGTAGATTGGCATAACAAGAGGCTCGAGTTGATACTTGCAGGATACTACGATCAAGCAAGCCGTATCAATGGCAAGATGCCTTTAGAATTTGTTACATTCTATTTTGAGAATAACGATTTCTTTCCTGACATCAACTTAAACCTAATCGAACAATGCTATCAACGGTTGCATAGTCCTGTTATTGACTATAATGGGAATGACATTAATCCTTTTCAGGGAGCAATTGAAATCTTTGAACCCGGACAACCAGTAGAAAGACCGTGAAACACTACATCATTTCTGAGGAGGTATTGAACTCTGTAATTCAATATCTGTCCAAACATCCTTATATCGAAGTGCATATGGGCATTCAAGCATTACAGAGCTTAGAAGAAGTTAAACCTTAATCATTAATAAAATGAAATTCACTCACTCTTGGAGAAATAGAGCTAAACAAGCTGACAAGTTTCTCATCAAAGTAAGATTTGGAAAACTTACTGTGTTAGATGTAATAGTTGACATTGGTGCCAACTTATATCAGTTTACTTTTTGTAATTTTACAATCAGGAATAATTGATCTATGAAAAAAATCCGCGACACCAAGATAGGTGCGTGGCTTAAAGATAAGGCTCCTCAAATCCTCGATGTTGTAGGGGATGCATTACCCGATCAGGGAATGTTGGGAGTACTGAAGAATTTAATAGATAAAGAACCAAGCCTCTCATCTGCCGAAAAGAAAGAGTTGATGCAGATGATGCAGCAACTCCACGTAGAAGAACAGAAAGAGATAACCGAGCGTTGGAAATACGATACAAGTTCCAATAGTTGGTTAGCTGTAAATGTCCGTCCTCTTGTGCTTGCTTCTCTTATTGTATTCCTTTATCTCTTTATCATCTTGGATAGCTTGAAGATAGAGTATGAGGTAAAGGATTCTTGGATCTCTATTTATGAAACAGTACTTATCACAACTATAGGAGGCTACTTTGTTGTTCGATCTATTGATAAAAATAAAATGCCGTGGCAACGCTAAACGAAATTGTATATAACCTTGCTACCCAAGTAGGTAAGCCTGATGATGTCGTTCTTCGTGAACGGCTCAAAATGATGGTTGCCTACTATCGTGCCTTATTCATCCGTCAAGACCAACAGAGGAACTTCAGTATTCCCTCTCAGTTTATCCAACAACTGGACTGTCTGGAGATGGAAGAGGCAAGTGCTATGGAGTGTTGCTACCAAGAGAACATTGGTTGTACCGTATGGCGCACAGTCAAAAAGGTACCCCGACCAGTTCGCCTGTACGATGGATCTGACTTTATATATGTTGGTACGGTGGATGCAAAACAACCTTACCAAAGAACTACGGCAGTTCAAGCGGATTACTCGCGTTACTCGAAATGGAGTAAGCAACATCCTCAGTACATCTATACTAACGACAGAATCTATGTCTACAATACGACACCTAAGAAGATTTTAGTAAAAGGCATCTTCGAGGATCCGTCTGATTTGTATGGATACGTATGCTGCAACAACACAGAAATCTTTACAGCAGATATGGAGTACCCAATGTCTATGGATATGGTACAACGTGTCTCACAGTCAATATTGTCTTTAGAACTCCGCTTAGAAGATAGAACAGATGATGCGAGTGAAATTCAGCTCAGTGAGTAATGTAGGTGCAGTAGATGCCTACAAGTTTTACAAGAAGAAATACCCTAAGACCACAGTAACTTATACTCTCTATAAGTATGTGGTGTCAGAGTTTAATAAGAAGGTCAGTGGGCTTATTTTAGAGGGGCACTCCTTTAATATGGGCCACAGGTTGAGTAGCATACGCATTAAGAAGATAGCAAGGTCTTTTAACAAGCCTACAGTGGATTGGGGAGAGACCAACAAGCTTAGGAAAGAGGGTATCAGAACCATTGTCTACTATACCGACGATTTCTACTTCAGATGGCATTGGGAAAAGGCCCGTTGCTTAGTAAAGAATAAAAGCGTTTACAGCTTTACTCCTAACGGTGGGGTAAAGGGAAACAAGAGAGCATTAGTAACCAAACTGAAACAAGATGAATTTGCCTACTTAAATTTCAAATGATCTATAAAACGGTATCCTCCAAAGCTGTCGTAGCTAAAATCTTCCGGGATCTGAAACCTAATTCAGATTCTTGGGTTGTTGATGCTATTGAGTGGATTGGGGAGGCATTGGAATATATTGGATACTTTACGGGTCTTGAGAAGCGTGGTATTGAGTTGGAGGTTAAAAATCACCGAGCACTCCTTCCCTGCGAACTGGTAGATATCCTTCAGGTAGAATACAACGGATCTGCCTTACCCTACGGTACTGACACTACGGTATACGATTTACCCCGTGCCGACCGTACTACTAACCCACAGCCATATGGAGACAATATAGCGGCTACAGGAGCAGTATTTCAAACAGAGGCAGCAGAACACCCGTCTGGTAACAATACGTTCAAGCAGCGTATGCAAGTGCGTGCGTCAGGATATGGCGGAGGAGATTACTATGTGATCAATCCGGACTATATCCAAACCTCATTTGAAGAGGGTAAGGTAAAGATTCACTATACTGCCTTTCCTTTAGATGATTGCGGCTATCCTTTAGTTCCAGACAATATTTACTTTAAACAAGCTCTTGAATGGTACGTGATTCGTCAGATGCTGATGGGGGGTTATACGCACCCCTTCATCGATTGGCAGGCAGCAGATATGAAATGGGGCGAGTACTGTGTCAAGGCACAGAACCAAGCTGCCTTCCCGAGCATAGACAAGATGGAAGCGTTCAAGAATATGTGGGTGAGAATGTTACCAAACATCAATGCCCACAGCGATTTCTTTATTGGGAATAACACACAAGAACGACTGATGCGATGAAACCTGTTAAAGGAATAAATACCGACGTTTCTCCACAGAATCAGCCCGATGGAACCTACCGTCGGGCTTACAACTTTATTTATGGGAAACAACTTGATGCCCTTATTCAGGAGAGTGGTGCAGAGTTCTATGGATTGTTTTCTCAATTCAACAATCACATTCTTGGAGTACACGTTTTAGATGATGGGGAGTGGGTTGTATTTGCGATAAGCAACCTTGTCTCTCCTATACCCGGTATTGATTTTAATTTAGGTTCTATATGGATTTATCGGCCTAATGCACCGATAGGTTCTCAGTTTACCCAAGTTTTAGCTCAAACTGAAAATAACTACTTCGCTCTTGATTTCAGTCGGTTTGATGACTTTGACGTAGTATCATTTAAGTATTTTAATGGGGATAGATATGTGGTGTTTACTAACGGCTATGCTCCTCCTAAGATTGTAAATATTGATAGAGTATATGGTGAGTTCTTTGATGGCAAAGACCTTTACTTGTTCCCCCAAATAAATAGTGTTCAGATAACGGGCAATAGTGTGACGGGAGGTGAATTAGCTGAAGGAGCATACTTTGTTGGTACACGCTATATCACAGACGATGGTGGTGTAACTAAGGTTACAGATTTGGCTGGCCCTTTCTATGTAAGGGGCAATAACAACGGCTTAAACATTCGATTAGAAAATGTAGGCCGATCCCATAAGTTCCTTGATGTTGTATTACTAAGTGTTATCAATAATCAAATCTCTGTACGTGTTGTTCAGAGATTTAGTACCGCAAGCACAATAAGTACAGCACCATATACCATCAGTACAAGAATTTTAACTGGTGCTATTACGTTAGAAGAACTTACTCTGGAGGATATTACCGTTATGCCTCAGAGCTATACTCGTGTAGGCTCTATGGAGATGCACGATAATCGGTTGTATATCGCTAACTTAGAAACTAAAGAAGACGTTTCTTTACAAGAAATAGCAAATGCAATATGGCCTGAATATCATATCATAGATAATAATACGCCAGAAGATCATGCTACAGAAGAAACATACTTAACCGAAGACGAATCTTTGGATGAAGTAGGGTATCCTGAGAATACTGGATTTATGCCCGACGAGGTATATGCTTTGTATGTCTCATTTATTCGTGATGATGGATCATATAGCCCAGCATACCATATTCCCGGCAGACCTATCCTTACTAATGTTTTAAATGCGGGTGTGATTGGGGAAGAGATTGATTTGGTTACATATCGTGCTCCTTACAATATTGATTATCATCCAGATGCATTAGCTAAAAACTATTATGAGATAAATTTAAATAACTCGTTACAGACTATTCTGGATTCTAATATTGTTCCTACTCAACCCAACTACTTGGGGTTGATGAATTTTTTAAATATAGATAAGAATATTTTTGGGGAAGGGGGTAAATACTGGATGGGTCGCTGTACTGCTATTTGTAGTGCAGAAGGCCCAACTAAAGGACTTTTAGGTATTTGGCAAAACCAAGACGAGTTATATCCCGCAAACTTCCCCGACCAAACAGTACATCCACTAAGTTGGATTTTAAATCTTGGGGAATATAGTTTGTATGATACGTTAAGTATTGGCACAGTACCGACAGAACAAGTAGAGATTGCAAATAAACCCGTATCACACCATCGTATGCCAAGTATCTCTTGGCTTAAAGAGATGGGATATGATTGGAACGATAGAAAGAACCCCCGTTTAAAGCTGGTTTTTCACAATGTAGATATACCGGCTGGATATCAAGGCGTCCGTTTTTATTATGCTAAGCGTACTGGATCTAACTGTATCGTTCAAGGTACAAGCCCAGTAATACACGGTAGCCCTAACTGGTTTGCAGAGTTTGGTAATGGCGGCGGCAATAGAGAACACTATAGCCAAACGACATATAACTTATGGGTTAGAAACTCATATGTTTCTTCTAACAATGAGAACTTTATACCTGCATCTACGGATTTTAAAAATAAATGGAATTTTAGTGGCGACCCAAATTATGGTACCAATTCTTACTCAAGTTACATAAGACTTGAGTGTGGTATAAGCCCAGAGTTTGGAATGATTAAAGACAAGCCGGGTATTGAGGGGCCAATGTATTTTAAGGGAGAACAAGTATTTCACTATATCCAAAGTGAATCTGCAGATGTGGAAGGTTACTACGATGCCGTAAATGGAGATTTTGATCAAAACCATATAATAGGTTTACGTACAGATCAGGAACCTATTTTTTATGCTCGAAATCCTGAAGATGATGCGCCAACAGATCCAGAAAGCATATATGGCAAACAACGTAAAGCAATATTCCAACCTCGTGTTTTAAATGGAGGGTTTATATCGCAACAAATTCCGTATACCTGTGAGATTTTAGGTATAGCTAAAAATAAATATGTAGCGTCTAATAATGTAGATGATGAAATAGGATTCGATAACCGTTACGGTATGGAATCTATGGTTTCATTGTGGAATGGTAATTTACAAATTAACGACTTTGGCGAGTATACTAATGGGCAAGAGTTGTTGCAGAGTTTAGAATATACGTATAAAAACATACCTAATATTATTGGTAATGTTGGAGAGAATACTTGGAATTTTGCAGAGCAAGGAATATTATTAGATGTAACTACTATTGCAAGTAATCAAGTACCGCGGCAGCCAATAATGGTTGGTAACTACAATCGAGTTGCGCGAAATTGCTATGAAGGATATACTCTTCAGGATTTAGTAGCCTGTACTCCTGCGTGTGGCAGTATGCAATTTAATCAAGCAAATCCTATTAATTTCTCATACCCTCGTAGGGGAGTTTATACAGATTTCAATAATAGCATTTGGCATCGTCCAAGATATACTGTAGGTGATGTAATACGATCTATGTATCGTTTTAGGCTTACTGCTCCTATGGGGGCTAATGCAAGATTTAATGATCAATCTGCAAATAATGGTACTTGGGGATACATAGCTACAGATGGGGTAATAGCAGGTGGAGCGGGAACTGTAGATGCAGAAACAGGTACTATCTCTACAGTTTACTACAACTCAGTATACACGCCTTATAACCACTTATTCAGAGATACATACCAAACCAACTTGAATGATTGGGAGTTTGTATATAGACCAGCAAGCCCAGAAGAAAATAACGAGTATACCTTTAAGTCCGACTTCTTGCAGCTTAATCAATGGCAGCAACCTCTGATTTACAATGCCGACGACCCTCAGTTAAATAAGTTCCCCTACCGTATACACAGAAGCTTAGCATTCCAACCGGATAGTACACGTATGACTATTCGGGAGTTTGCCCCATTAGATTACTTAGAGCAGCCAAAAGATAGAGGGCCGATTACCAATCTTCAGGACTACGGAGATAAGCTTCTTATTCATCACGAGAAGTCATTATACATCACAAGCGGCAAGGAGAAGATTGTTACTACAAGTGGTGTAGCTGCACTTGGTGATGGGGATATATTCGATGTACGTCCTCAAGAGATCCTTACTACAGAGTTTGGATATGCTGGTACGCAGAATAAAGCTGCCTGTGTTCTTACACCTGCTGGTTACTTCTTTGTTGACTTAGCACGTAAGAAGGTATTTCTCTATAATGGTCAATTAAAAGAAATCTCGTCCAATGGTATGCGGGATTTCTTCAATAGAGAGTTAGATATATTTAAAGGATTTTGGAGATATATATTCTCTACAAGTGCGAATTACGATTACCCTACAGAATTAGGAGGTAGTAATCTTACAGCTACCCATAGCTTTATGAATGGTGTAGCTGCTGCGTATGATGAGAAGACCAATCGTGTTGTATTGTTTATTAGGAATACCACAAGCAAGGATGTAACACCTGCAAGATTCCCTAATACACAAGAAGAACTTTATACATACGGCTATATTTTAAACTCAGGTCTTAGCCCATATAACGTGGTTATTAGTGACCCTCAGACTTGGAAGTGGGCACCTAAGGATACTTACATCAGTTTTAGCTTTGACAATAATGCTTGGGTATCCTTCCATAATTATAATGCTGATATTCTTATTGGAGGATTAGATGGCTTGTATGGTATCCAAAATGCTGGCCCGCAGAAAGTATATCGTTATAACTCCCCAAAGGTTTTACCTGAGGCTGATGTTAAAGCATCTATAGACATTGCATTTGGTGCGCCTAAAGCTGCACATTGGAGATCGTTTGAGTGGATTGCAAAAGCTTATTGGAACCCAAGAGTAATTGGTGGTATTACAGTATTTGATGATACCTTCTCTCCTGCTAATGGGGCTTTACATAATCAGTATAAGTACAACTTCGATTATGCCTTGGTCTTTACAGATACGCACAATAGCGGCTATGTAGCACTCTACGAACCTGATCCACAGTTAGGCGTTCCAATTGGTACGGTAAGATTGCAAGAAGGACGTTGGAAATTCAATGCTTTCCGTGATATTATCTCGGATAGGGATGAACCAACGATGTCATTGGACGGTCAACTTATAACTTCTAATCTTAATCCTAATAAACCTTATTACGAGAAAAGAAATATTATAAGTGATAATATCGTACTGCGCTTAGAAACAGGCAAGGTAAGAGACGCTGATGTCAAAGCTTTACTATATTTGTACGAGGTTACAGCAAACGCACGATTGAGTGCCCGTTGATTTGTAGAATGCGCTGTAATCTAATACTATAATATATCTAAAAATGGAAACATCACTTACCGTGTATGAGATACTTGTTATATCAGGGTCTATACTTACGGTCTATATACGCCAAGTAGTGGAACAATCCAAAATCAAAACCCGTCTTGAGTTTTTAGAAAACGGAAGAGACGAGATCAGAGATATCCTCTCTGAGTTAGTACGAGATATGCAGGAAATAAAACTTCTTTTAGCTAAGAATCAAATTGTAAAATAATGGCACGTTCTGAAAAGCCCATACGTCGCACAACGAAAGGTGCAGGTGCAAACTATCGCCCAACTAAACAAGGGGCAGGTATGACTGCATCAGGAGTACGGGCTTATCGGAAAGCCAATCCCGGAAGTAAGTTACAGACAGCAGTAACTGGAAAGGTAAAAGCGGGCAGTAAAGACGCAAAGAGAAGGAAATCTTTTTGTGCACGATCTGCAGGCCAGATGAAGATGTTTCCTTCAGCGGCTAAAGATCCCAATTCACGTTTAAGGCAAGCTCGCCGCAGATGGAAATGCTGATATGAAAAAATCTAATTGGATACAAAAAGCTATTAAGCGTCCCGGTGCTTTTACAGCGAAAGCTAAAAAGCGTGGGTTGACTGCTGCTGCATTTGCTATGGCGGTAAAGAAGAATCCTAAGAAGTACGATACTACTACTGTACGTCAAGCCAATCTCGCGACTACCCTTCGTAAAATCTCTAAAAAGAAGAAGTAATGAACGAGTGGTGGTCTCAGTTATCTCAACAAGAGCTTGATGCTCTATATGGGGAATATAGGGCTTATAATTATAATGCAACGTATCGGGATTGGATGGGCCTTTTGCAATCTGGGCAGTTAAATAATTTTTACAATAATCCTCAGCTGGCTAATAATCCTCTTTCTAAAGAAGGTATTGCTCAAAATCCTGATATATCCAATGTAGGATACGGTTATACGCCTACCCCTAAAATGGATATGAATAAAGTTGGATCTGTTCTCGATACAGATTCCAGCTTATTAGCCAATCCAGTTGCCAATACTATTCCCTCAGGCCCAAACTTTGGTAGTCAATATGTAACTGACTTTAGAAATCAGTTAAGTAATATTCGTGAGAATGGTCTTATGAATGACATATCACCGCGTATTAACTCGACATATACGAATGTTCAGGGGGGTCAAGCTGCTGATGTGTTGGGCAAACACGCTAATGCACAAGCTTTAGGATCTTTAAAAACTGCTGGGTTAAACTTTGCTGGGGAGTTGGTAAAAGATATGGAGAAAGAGCGTACTGCATACCAAGCTCCTACACAGTCCTTTGCTAACATAGCTGGTAGCGCATTACAAGGTGCAGGGCAGGGATCTAAATTTGGCCCTATTGGTACAGCAGTTGGGGCTATCGCAGGAGGTATAAAGGCTTTTACACAACGTGCAGAACAAATAGATCAATGGCACGAGAATTTAGCTGATACACGGAGCGCACAACTTGCTGCCAATACTGGAGCAATGCGCGACTATCAGCGTGCTATGTATGGTTACAATTCTACGGGAGGCCCATCTGCTGGCCCATATGCAAAATATGGTGGTAAGGTAGATGCTATAAAAATGGATAACGGCGGCCCTACCCCCAAACCACCTACATACACCAAACAGTATACTCAGTGGGGAACTGATATAGATGCGCTCAATAAAGCGGGTAAGTTAGCTTGGGAAGATGTTATGCGTGCTCAAGCTGCCCGTAGCCAAGAGGTGTATCAGATGGCTCAAAAGTTAGGAATGAGATTTCCTGAAGCCGTAGCTGCCCAGTTTGCATACGAAAGTGGCTGGGGCAATAACCAACCTGCTCCTAACTCTGTATTTGGCATTAAAGCGGATCCCACTTTTCAAGCACGTTTAGAAAGAGCAGGTATTCCATATTCAGTTGGAGATCAGGTACAGACAGGAGAATATGTAAACGGGAAGAAGACCTCAGAAGATGCTGTCTTTTTAGGTTTCCCAACTTTAGAAGATAGCATGCGTGCTTATGCTGAGTTTATCAATCAGCCACGCTATGCAGCCGCACGTCAAGCAGCTAATCCGCAACAATATTTAGAGGCATTAAAAGCTGCTGGATATGCTACAGAACCTAACTATCCCCAAGAGGCAATGAGGATAGCGGCAACTATTCAGAAACGTCAGCGGCAATATCCTATGCAGGTTTATACACCTCCTGCTGCACAATCTCAGGTTACGAGTGCTTACGATATGTTAATGAAGAATCCAACTTATAGGATGATATCACAAGCTAATAAAAAAGAGTTGGGTGGGCCGAATACCATTCCCCAGTATGAGACGGAGGGTGGTGAGGTTATTTTAAGTAATCCTAATGAAAAACCTGTATCTTTGGGAACTGGTGCATATAAAAAAATGAATATGGGAGGCCAGTTACACAAAGCTGTAGGCCCAAAACATTCAAACGGTGGTATACCTACTAAAGGTGCAGACGGCGGTTATGTCTTCAGCGATGCAATGAAATTTGATGCTTCGGCAATTTTAAATATGTTACGATGAATAAAAAACAAACTCCCGCGGAAGTAGCAACTACTATTGCTAACTACATCCGTAAGCAGGAAGAAGTTTTGTCTAAATATCCATCAGGGCCGATGGCTAATACTGCCCGTAAGAATTTAGAAAAAGCACAACGGGCTATGGATGCTTTGATCCAAGCTAACGAAGGGATGCGTATGCAACAGGAGCAAGCTATGGCTCCGCAGATGGATCCTATGATGGCTGCTCAAATGGCACAACAAATGCCCCCGCAGATGATGTATGGAGGTAATCCTCCGATGATGCGTGGAGGTGGTAATGTAGGAAACCTGTTGTCTGGATTAAGCCAGTTATCTGCTACACAACCTGCCCCTATGTATCCTATGCAGATGGCAGCTATGTACCAGAATATGCCAAGCCAAAACCAACTTTTGGATTTCGCCTTGTCTCGTTACAACCAGCGTCAATTAAATACAATTAGCCCTCGTACTATCGGCACTAATCCATATGTATTGCAAGACTACAATAATGCAATGCAGTATGGTATGGTGCCCTTACAATACAACCCTCCAGCACCTACCCCTATGGCAGGTTATATGTACGGAGGATACACACCCACAATGAAGGGTGAAAAAAAAAATTCGTAACGGGGGGATTTGTTGAAGCACCGGAGAATCCATCCGGTGATGAGCTTACACAAGAGCAAAAGCGTCGTAATGCAGCGCGGATATATGCTGCTGCTGTAAATGCTGGTCATCCATTCCCAGAGGTAGCTGTAGCACAGTGGGCTACAGAAAATGGTTGGCAAGTAACAAGTGGTGGTACTGACGACTATTTTGGTATTAAATATGACGATAAAAATGCAGAGCTTTTTAAAAGCTTAGGTATTCCTTATGAGAAAAGGAATAAAAAAACAACAGAAGTAATTAATGGTGTAGAAGAATCAAGAAATTCGGATTTTTTCTTCTTTCCAAATTTAGATGCTGCATCTAAAGCCCAACTTGCTTGGTTAAAGGCACAACCTAATTATGACGCTGCTTTTCGTGCAAATACTCCAAGAGAATTTATTGAAGGATTAGGAAAGTATGCAACAAAGCCAACATACAGAGATACTCTTGTAGACGTTATGGAGGGCATTAAGATGAATCCTGATGCTCCCAGAGGTGCTACTAATATTGGGGTTCTACAGCAATATAGCAATACCCCGCTTCAAAATAGACCTTCTACCATTGCATCTGGCGGGTATGGGCAGTCAAGTGCTAATGTATCTAATCAAGCTACTGCACCAACATTTGCACAAACTGGTACTGGTCAGCCTGAGGCAAGGACAAATAGACAAGCTGTTGCAAGTGGATTAGCTCAATACGCTCCTATTTTAAGTTTTGGAGGGGAAGCTATTACTGGAGAGATACAAAAGAAAGGGAACTACGTATATGCTCCTAACGCACAAGGAGGATATAATGCTGTAGATATCCGATTTGTTAATCCCAATAGCAACAAATCTATTCAAGAGCAATTCCAAGCTATTCCTCCATCTGCTTCAAAGGCATTCGCTGTTCCTCCAGATCAGGCACAATCTTGGGTTAACAATCCTAAACCTACTACATATACTTATAACCATACGAGAGATGCTCGTCCGACCACAGCAGAAGCTTGGAGGACAATATTGCAAAATCCCTTATCTCAATCAAGCGTAGATACAGGAGGTACTCCTACATACATTCAACAGGTTTTATCCGTTGCTGGTTATTCAACTGGAGTTAATGCACTTGCTGAATTAATTTCAAATCCGGGTACAGCATTTGCCAAACTCACTGCTGCATCTAACCAAGTTGCAAAGGCTCCCGGAACTATTACAACTCAAAGGGGCAAGGGTACTCAAGGAGTTACACCTTGGAACGAATATCGAGCACAATATGCTGGAGAACCTATCGATGCAGAAACAACTGCAGAAGGATCTCGCTTGCGTAGTGAGGGATTAATAGGAAACTTAGTAGGTCTTCCTGCTATTGGCCCTAAAGGAGTTCAAGGTGCTGTTAGAATTATACCACAAGGCGCACCTTCTACTTCTACAGGCTTAGTTCGTTCTACACAAGCAGTACAGACTCGTCCTAATTGGATATTGTATGGAGATGATTCCGCAAGTAGGGCAGGTATATTGAACTTGGGACTGGGGCCAGTAAATCCTGAATATGCTACACAGGTAGCTAATATGGGAACTAATGCTATGCGGGGGATTTCTATGGCTGGATCTTTTGCGAATCAATATACTCCCCGCCTTGTTCCAGATGTTGAGTTGAATCAAGTTACGACTCCTGCAATTCCCGGAGTAACAGATATGGCTACTGTGGATGTAACACAGGGAGAAGCTGAGATGCCAAGAATACAAGTTCCTCCGGGTTTCATTACCGCTGCTCCTCCTGCTGCAACGATGGGTGCTCCTAAGGCTGCTCCTCAATTGAATATTGAGGAAGTCCAAGGAGATACAATCAATGTTCCTAAAGTGTCTTGGATGCAAGCTATACCTGCTTTAGCGTCTATGGCAAGTGCGCGTGTAGCTCGTAATGCCTTAGCTGACTTACAGGCTCCTCAGGCTCCTCGTACGACTATGGTTCCGCAGTTTGAATATGAGAGCAATATTGGACAGGCTTTGCAAGATGTCCGTAATGCTACTATAGCTCAATCTCGGAATACTATGTTGAGTTCGGCTCAGGCTGCTGCATTACGTCAAGGGATGTTGGCAGAACGATTCAACCAAGAGGCAAGACTACGTAGCGCCGACCAACAACAAAGACAGCAAGCACAGCAATCTTATCAGGCTTTAGCTACGAACGTAAGGTTAGCAAATGATAACTTGCGTAACGAGTATATCAAAGACTCTGTAGCTTTTGCTAATGAGCGTAAAATGATGGATGCTAACTTGCGTATTGCACCTTTAAATACCCTGAGTGCATCAGTAAGCGATTACCTCAAGAATATCTACCAGCCGGGCTTAGCGAATGCATTGTATGCTGCTAACCGTCCGTATGACACACAATACACTACCGAAACAACTGCTGAATAAAATGGCGAGTAAGTATATACCCGGAGATTTTGCATTAGCTGAATACCAGCCCACTATGGTTGGTATCCCTACAGCTGCTGTAAAAGATTACTATGATCGTATGGATAGACAGTTCTATGCCGCTCAGGAAGAGGCAGGGAAACTCCAAACGGTTTTAGCTACACAGATGGCAAACTCCGCAGAAGGAGATAAAGGTTATGTTCAAGGTTATTTTGAACAAGTAAAATCCCTTATCGACGAGGCAAGCGAAAAGAAGGACTTTCAAAATAGAGTTCTTCAAGTTCGTAATATGGCCCGTAACATTATGGGAGATGCCGACTATCAAACCGTCGTATCTAACGGTAAGTTGGTTAATGAGATAAAGGAGAAGGAACGTCAGCTTGCTATGATGCACGGTGCAGAGAACGTAGTTTACTCTGGGCATGATCCGTATACATTCAGCAGCTTTGACCAAGAAGGAAGAGCAAGACAGTTTATGGGTGGCCCTACCAGAAGACCTGACTACGATAAGGCTATGCTGGACCTATTTGATCGTAACTCAGAGGTTACAGCTAATATTGGTGCATTACAGGAGTTCTTAGGATCGGGTGCTGGATTGACTGCGTATCAGAATACTCCTGAAGGACGTGTGCAGATTAACGACTTGTCTAAGCAGATGTTTGGTCAGCCCTTTATTGAGTTGGGCGGAGAAGATCAGATGGGTGTGTTACAGACGATGCAAGACCAGCTTCTCAATGCTGGACGTAGGAAGATAGCAGAACGTAATGCGGGTAAGGCACAACAGCTTTCTCCCGATATGAAGAAGCTTATAGAAACTGAACCAGTAGTAGCAGCTTTGCCTGTTGTCACAGATGATACTGATGCACCGGATAGAGTTTATTCAGTGATTGACGATAGGATTAGTAACAGCCTGATTGATGATCAGTTTAACCTGTGGGCAGGGAATCAAGTTGGACTAATGGATTATCAGGGTAATTTATTAAATGGATTTAAACATGAAGATGTTAGCCTTGGTAATGGGGCTAAAAATATAAAAACCTCCCTTACTACAGGATTTGATCCTAAAACAGGGCAACCTCTTATTCAAGTGAATTACGAACAAAACGGTCAGGAGGGACAGTTTACTGCACTTGTTCCTATTGGTGAGATAAGCCAAGCACTGGGAGAAGGTGCTTTAGGGGGAGTTATTATGCAATTGCAGAATAGCAGCAATAGCGAAACAAGAGCACAAGCACCTTTTTTAGCATCAGCTTGGATGGATACTGAGTTTAATAAACTTTTGATTGGAACGATTCCCACATATAAAAATAATATACTTGGTATCGAAGTAAAATCAGAAAATGGTAAATTTGGAATGTACAATTTAAGTGGGGAACCATTTACGCTAAATGGTCAAAAGCTTACTGGGCTGGATGAACAACAAGTACGCTTCCTCGTTGGTACCCAATATATTAAAAACAATTTCTGATGTTTGAAGACGACGAAGTAGGTGCTCCCGACCTTTCTCCCCTTGGAGATGCGACTCCAGAGGAAATAAATCAAGCACTATCTGGACAACCTACTCCGGTTAAACCATCTAATACCAATTCTACGGAGTTGGATTTAGGAGCATTTAATACCAACGTATATAATGCTGGTAAAAACAAACTTGGTTTATACACAGGTTACAATAACCGCCCAGAGGATATTGATAAATATCAAACAACTGGATGGGATATTGGCTGGTTGAGTTTGGGAGGTACCCAAGGTGTAGCTGAGAACTTTAGCTATGAGAGTCCCTTTCAAGCAAATAAAGCAGCTGCTGCAAGCCAAACCTATTTAGATCAGATTACCAATGCTGGCGCCAAGTTTATACTCAATACGGGTATCAATGCAGCACAGGGCATTGGTATGTTTTATGGTGCTGGAGAAGCTTTAGTTACAGGCGACCTGTCTGCCATATACGATAATAGCTTATCTAACTCTTTAGACAAGGTAACTGAAGCTACCGAAGAGCGTTTCCAATTACGGGATAAGGAAACTGCGCTTAGCGATGGTATGCGTTTTACTGATGATGTCCTGAAAGGGTTATCATTTATCTCTGGAGCCATCGTAACTGAAGCCGCCCTTACAGCAGCAAGTGCAGCTACGTTAGGTGCTGCTGCTCCTGTACAAGCCGCAGCTACTACAGGTATTGCTGCTCGTGGTGCAAAGCTTTTAAAGTCGATTGCTACAGGAGGACAGAAAGTAATTTCTGGTAATATAGTTGATGATGCTGTAAAGGGAGCGGCTTTGGGTGCTACTACTACAGCTACTCAGGCGGCAACTGCATTGACACAAGCTGCAGGTCAAGTAAATAGGGCGCGTGCTATCAATACGGTTGGTCGGGTAAGCCGTCAGTTGCTTACGGGTGCTGGTATGGAGGCGGGTATGGAAGCACGTACCGTACAGGCTACAGCTATTGCAGACCGTAAGGCTCAGCACGAGATGCTGTATGGCCCCGGATCCTTTACTCCTGAGATGGAGCAGCAGTTCAAAGAGGAGAATGGGCAGGTCTTCGATGCTGTATTTGGAACTAACCTCGCGTTGGTAGGTATCGGTAACGCCTTACTTATTCCTCGTGTGTTTGGTGTGGGCCTAAATACGGGTATGAAGACGATGCGTACGGTATCGAAATCCTCGTTGACGGATTCTCAATTAAATCGTGCATCGCAGTTCTTAAATAAAACTGTGGCTGACTTGCCGGAGTATATACCTCTGAATGTGGTTAGTCCGGGACGTAGGGCACTTGCTGCATCTAAATACCTGCGTAGTCCTCTGTATGAAGGATTTGTGGAAGAGGGAGGTCAGGGAGTTATTTCTCGTACAGCGGAGGACTATATCGCTGATAAGTATGACGCTCAAGGAAATATCCAAGCTGCTTCTCTGTACGATTCTTTCCAAAACGGTTTACAGCAAACCTATTCGTCTGCTGATGGCCTGAAGGAAATCGGTATGGGTCTTCTTATTGGTACTCTTGGCTTGCCTTCCTTTATGGTTGGTGGCAAGTTCACCTCCAAATACATCGGCGACCCTGACTCTGTAACCTTTGATATTGGAGGCAAGAAGATACCATATAAGGCATACGGTGGTATTGCAGGTATCAAGGCTGAACAGGTAGAAAATGATGATCGTATTCGGCGTGTAATGGGCCTTATGGAGAAGGATCCCGGTACGCTGGAGATACTTCGTGCTGAATCTGATAACGTCCGTAGACAAGCGGTCTTGTCGAAGCAGATGTCAGGCGCAGTAGATAGAGAAGATTTTAAAGAGGCGAAGGACATTGAAGGCGATATGCTCTTTAGCCACGCATCTTCTAAGATTGTAACTGGAAGATATGATATGGCTGTGGAAGAGGCAGAAGCTATCTTCCGTGATATGTCTGTAGAGGACTACAGAGATTTCTTAGGTCAAGATGCAGCTTTACTTTCTGATGAGGAAGTTCGCCGTCGTAAGGAGAATACTATCCGTTCTTACACGGAGAATATGGCTCGTGTAAAGGATGCATATGCTGAAGCTTCTAAGATTTACCGTGGAGAAGATCCTGAAGTCCATGCAGGTATCGCTAAGCTTATCTATGACGTTAAGAATCGTGATGCTCGTGAGAAGTCTATTGCAGACGGACTTGCGAATAAGTTAAAGGATATTAACGGTAATCAAATTTTGGATGGATTAAAACTTCAGCAGGAGTTTGACATATCCATCGACAAGGTTGATGAGTTAACTCGTATCAACCAGAAAATCAAGAATATAAATAAGCAGTTAGAGACAAAGCAAGCGCGTCGTATTATCAAGAATGTGGATGAGGCAAAGGCGGCAAAGCGTGAAGCTGAACTCAACAAACTTGCTGAAGAATTAGAGGCATTAGAGAATCGCAAGACTCTGATCTATAATGCCCTCAACAAGTTTGCACCTAAGGTAGATGCTATAGATGTCAATGCAGAGTATACTTATGATACTGATGAGTTTACTCGGCGGTTAGATACCCTGCTTGAGATGAATGACTTGCTCATTCGTTTAGGCAACACAAATACCCGTGCTGACTACGATGATATTCGCAAACAGTTTGCGGATTTGAGCCGTATCGTTAATGACCGTATGGCTTTGGTAGATGCCTACAACTCTCTGCTTGAGCCGGGTGGATATGATAAGTTTATCGCTTCGATGCGTTCTTCTATTGAAAAGAAGATCACCCCGAACACCAATGAAAGGGCTGAAGCATTAAAGGATGAATACCAGCAGAAGGAAGCTAACGAGGAAATCTTACGGGATACTACTCCACCACAAGATTTAGCCGAAGAAGTTCCTGCTGAATCCGGTGTTGTGGTTGAAGATATATATGACTTCGATACTCCAGACGTGGTGCTTGATGAGGAGGGAGAGGTTGTAGATGTAGCTGTTCCTGAGCAGGATGACATTATGGATATCATCTACGACGAGGAGTTGTCGGATACAGATGTTTTAATTCCTGAAGACGCAGATGCTATTGATTCGGTATATACTGAAGATGCACCTGAAACTTTAAGCCCACAAGAACCTACAGAAACTCAAATAGGCGGGGTTGCATTAGTTCCCCAACCTGAGAATCTTGTTACAGACAATAGTTCTCCTACTACTGTAAATTTAACTTTTAGCCTTACAAATGCCACAACTGGAGAATTAAAACGGGACTATCCGGTAGATGTTCTTAAAGGCTTTAATGGAAAGGTGCTTGAGTTGCGCTATATACCAGCCAATGGTAGCACTCTATTAAATGAGGCTTATGGTATTTTCTATAATGGGCAGTTAGTTACTTTAGAGAATCCGGAATGGGCAGCAGCAATTCTCAAGCCCGACCAGATAACAGCCCTTCGTAATGGATATAAGCTTGGTATCGAAGTATCAGATACCCGGTTTATGGTGAATATAGTGAAGACCAGACAATCTGTACGGGATGCTTTAGGATATGCTGGAGAGTTAGACCTTACAGCTAATATTGGATACCAGAGGAAGAATGGCTTAGTATGGAGAAATGGTATTCAACCCGGCAATTTAGAGGATCTCCAAAAATCACCGGGTGTTCGTGTAATTGCACTAAAGGAACAGCATACTCCCGAAGGTCAGGTTACAGCACGTCCAGTAACTGCTCGTCTTAAAGGAAATAAGGTTGAGATAACTACAGTACAGAGTATGGTCGCGATGTTTCATACAGCGGCTATATTTTTAGGGCAATACACGCCGGAATCTGTGGGTATGTCTCAAGGCGCATATGAGGCAAACTTGGCTATGCTTCGGAGTATGCCACAGTTTAATACTGATGGCAATGCGTTTGATCAGGGCGCAGAAGCTATTGCAGATGGATTAAAGAAAGTATTTAATACTTATATCGGCAATGTTGACTTTGATCTTGATC
>Ga0208788_1000105_pt1 | contig 42802 bp, 50 predicted proteins | sample Wag4_2014_7_11_3_FD_187363 | JGI IMG/M metagenome (GOLD analysis project Ga0208788, IMG submission 187363) | Fresh water mixed with fracking chemicals microbial communities from Ohio, USA - Utica-2 Time Series FC 2014_7_11 (SPAdes) (version 2) ... | reverse complement strand
CGCGCTCGGCCACAGTTTGGTTGAGGCTGGCGATTTGTCCGTCGCGCTCGACCACAGTTTGGTTGAGGCTGGCGATTTGTCCGTCGCGCTCGACCACAGTTTGGTTGAGGCTGGCGATCTGCCCGTCGCGTCTGACAATCATCTCCGTAAGGCTCGCGATCTGTTCGTCGCGTCCGCCCAATGCTTGGTTGAGACTGGCGATCTGCCCTTCACATCGGACAATCACCTCAGTAAGGCTAGTGATCTGCCCTTCACGTTCGGCAATCGTATGAGCGAGAATTCCGATTTCTTTATCGTGCTTGACCACAACCTGACTGAGATTGGCGATTTGTCCATCACGCCATGCTGAAATCCAGTCAAAATCGGAGGCTTCCCATTGTTTTCGTGGCCTCGTATCACGCAGAGTTTCTGTAATTGCATGTTGCAACAACTGATGATGTTCTTCGGCTTTTGCTGCAAGAGTTCTTGCACCATGCGTCGTTGAGCCCGTTGGTTCCTGAATAAGCGCTTTCAATGCAATCCTTAATTGTTCTACAGTTCCTGAAACAGGAACGCGAAGGTCGTCAGGAACCTCCGCCCATGCTGAGGCTGCCGTCATTTTTGGGTCGTATTCGTAGCACAGGGTGGGCTTCCCCATAGCCAGTGCCAGTATCTGCGCATGAAGACGCATGGCAAAAATGGCATCGCAATCTCCCAGGACTTCAACCGTTTCTGGAATAGTCAGGTTACCGTACAGCGCGCACTGATGCGTATCGGTCAAACGAGCCATAAGAGATTCAACGAAAGCAATATCAGATGTAGAGCGACCGTCAATCTGATGTGATTGAAACGGCACCCAGACTAACGTAAAGGTGCTAGGTACAACAGCCTTAATCGCGGTTACTAAATAATCCTCCCATCCATCAACGAAGGACCACGGGCGTATTACTATGGCTAGTTTTTTTTGAGTGTGATGGGTTGCTGCTGATATAGCGCTCTTATTTTTTTTGTCATTAAGTGGCCATGCCCACACTGGATCCGGCGCAACTTTGACGGGCCTGGTTACGCCAATCTCTCGCAATAATTCAGCCGACCCTTCATCGCGCACGGAAACCCAGTCGGCTAAAGTGAACACTTCGCGAACAATTTGTCGACTTTGCATGCTATCTAAAGGCCCGACACCTTGCGCCCATGCCAAGGTCTTTACCCCTAATTGGCGAGCCATGAAAAACGGACGTGCATATGCCGCGATATCTCCCGGCAGGTAGTTGTAAAGAGCATTTATCGAAAATTGATGGTGACCCTGGAATAAACCACCGCCGCCCAGTACGAGCAGATCCGTATTCTGCATAGTTTGTATTAGTGCGGGCAAATCGTAAAAATCAATTGCCTCTATACCAAGTAGATTCTTTGTCGCCGCTGGATCTATGCTGACTGCCGTTAATTGACAATTTTCTTCAGCGCACCAGTTATGAAGTATAGATAAGAGCAAATCGTCTCCGATATTGCCCGCACCATAATAGCCAACGGCCATAATGCGAAGGGAAGGCGTTTTTTTTGACTTAAACGACGTCAATGTATTTTGTTCCTGCACTATGCTTCCTCCTTTAAGGCTAAAGACATTGAGTCAATGATCAGCCCATCAACTGATGGCTGGGGCGACAACCATCCCGCTCCCCAGGCCGGTTGTGGAAGCACATCAAAATGGCCTGCATATTCCAATCGATGGTGACGCTTGTATTCGCCACTCTTTATGTCTCCAACGCCGATTGAAACGATATAGCGATTACCTGAAAAATTGGCAGTCAATTTCCAGAAGAATTTGTGCACCCCTTGCGGTAAAGCAGGTAATGGTACGTTCATGCTCTGCGTGGTCGCACTCCACAAGCCTATGCCATCGGTGCTTAATAATTGAATGCCGAAACAAGGGTGAACGTTGCCTTGATGCACGTTGATCGCAACTTCGACTCGTAAAACGCTACCATGAGTAAAGTTAGTCGCTTCTTTTCCCTCTTCATTCAAAATACGCACTGATTGGATGGTTGTTTTACTATCAGTCGACGAGCTTTTTATGATATTCAAGGGAGCCGAGCTATCCACTTCAGACGATTCGCCGCGAGCAGCATCATCGATTGTCGTCGATTCTCTAGGGGCAAATACGGTGCCTCCCTCGTCCTGCACTAAATCGTCGGCATATGCCTTTACAACGTCACGGCAAGGACCATCAAGAATGAGTTCTCCATGTTTGAGGAATATGCCGCGGTCACAATACTCAATCAAAGTATTGCTAGAATGAGTGACTAGGAGTATCGAAACACCTTCTTGTTGCATTTGGCGTATTCGATTCAGGCATTTTTGTTGAAATGCTGTATCTCCTACCGCGAGCGCTTCGTCTACAATCAGTATGTCTGGCTCAACATGAATAGCAGTGGCAAAAGCTAATCGCACCGCCATACCGCTAGAATATGTTTTAATAGGATGTTCCATAAATGAACCAATATCTGCAAATGCAGCTATCGCTTCAAAGCGCTTATCCACTTCTGAGTTACTCAGTCCAAGTACAGCGGCATTTAAGTAAACATTTTCACGTCCGGTAAATTCAGGGTTGAAACCAGATCCGAGCTCAAGTAAAGCTGCAATACGGCCATTCGTTTGCACGCCACCACTTGTCGGTGTCAAGGTTCCGCAAATAAGTTGTAACAGCGTGGACTTCCCAGAACCGTTACGTCCAATGATGCCAACGGTTTCCCCTCTTTTAATGTCAAACGAAACCCCATCCAGAGATTTGAATTCTTGAAAATATTGAGATGGTGTTTTTCCAATAAATTTTTGAATATTCGGCAACGTGAATTGCTTAAGGCGGTCGCGGGGATGTGCATAAATTTCGTAGCGTTTGCTTAAACCTCGAACGCGGATAACAAAATCATTAGAGGACATCAGCAAAACCCTTTTTGGTTTTTTGGAAACAGGCGTAGCCTGCCCAAGCAATGGCGGTAGCAGCCAGGGTGTAACCGCCCAAACCCATCCAGTCCGGCAAATGCCCCCAGATCAGTACTTCACGCGCCTGCTCGATGATGAAAGTAAGCGGGTTAGCCATGATGAACGGACGGAACCTTTCTGGCACTGCAGTCACCGGGTAAAAGACGGGGGAAAGGAACATCAGCACGGTGGTAAGGATGCCGATGGTTTGCCCAACGTCGCGCAAAAATACGCCTAGGGATGCCAGCATCCAGGCAAGACCAGTGGTGAGAATAACCAGTGGAAGCAGTACCAAAGGGGTGAAAACCGCCGTCCAGTGCAAGTAGCCGTTAAAGAGTGCAAAGGCGGCTAGCAGCACGCCAAGGCTGATGAGGCTGTGGAATAGCGCTGCACCCATGGCAATGACTGGCAGTATTTCAATCGGGAATACCACTTTCTTGACGTAATTGACGTTGGAAAGAATCAACCCGGGGGCGCGGTTGAGTACCTCGCTAAACAGGCTCAGCACAATCATGCCGACAAAAAGCACTACGGCGAATTGCGTTTTGCTATCGTCAGCACCAATCCCACCCCAGCGAGATTTGAAAATCTCGGAGAATACAAAGGTGTACACGGTTAGCATGAACACTGGATTGAAGAAGGACCAAGCCAGACCTATGGCAGAGCCTTTGTAGCGGCCTACGACCTCGCGCTTGGTCATCTGCACGATAAGCTGGCGGTTGCGCCAGAGACTTCGGGTAAGTGCCACGAGGGATGTGGGTTGGGCTGCGTGGGGGTTAATCGTTTTTTGGGAGTTTGTCATGCGAAGTGCTCCACTTCTGCCAATGGTTTGGCTTGCTGATTTTTTGTGGACAAGGTGGGTTCGCCTTGGACGGGCCATTGGATGTTGAATTCAGGATGCTTCGCTCGAATTCGGGTGCCCAATAGTCGGTGGTTTTGTAGAGAAACCCTGCACTACGCGCATTAGTTTGCCTTGAGGTTGCTGGATTTGGTAATGCAGACCGCGCAGCACGTTTTTGGCCGAACGATGTGGTTGTCTTGCACTAAATCCACGTCACGCCCGATGAGCTTAGCGAATCGGCAACTATAACCTAATGTGCGGATTCCACGCCATCCGGCCACTCATTCCACCAACATGCGGCCACCTGTTCCACGCTCATCCGGCCGGGCAGTCGGAGCGCAGCGACGCAGGTTTGCATTGTTAGTGCCATTTCTATAACTCCATTTAGCGGCTAAAAATTATGTAAAGAACAAATACCCAGCCTGGCGCATTGGGATTCGCGCGAGCCAGATCAGGGTCAAGTGAGCGGGATAAAAAGCGTAGAAAAACCAACGTAGCCGAGGGCACGGCAGGGCCACGAATGGCGCAACCAAAAGGATCAAGATCGAGGCCAGCGCCCATGGGTTGCCGTTGATGTACCCAAGTGCAGCGCAAGACACAAATGCCAGGATCAGTGCCGGCACTGATGGCTGTTTTGTGTAGATCCAGATCGCTACGCCAAAGGCCAGAGCTGGCCACCAGAATTCAACCAGGCTACCGCCCAGGGCAAAGGCCAACCCAGCAGCCATGTAGCCTTGAGACCGACCCATTTCGAGCAGGCGAAGCGTGGCGGTCAGGACGAACAGGGTAAAGAGGATATTCAGCGGCCACCAACCGTTGACCAGGCCCCCGAGTGCCAGGAATGCCGGTGAAGCCAAGGCGCCGAAAACAGCCAGGCGAATCATGGTGCGACGATAGGCGCCGCTCTCAAGCGCTCCAGGACGAGCCAGGTTGTACGCCAGAACAAACACGAACAACGGCATTGTCAGGCGGCCAGCGTCGTACAGCCAGGCTACGGTGTCGTTCAAGAGGTATTTGTTGATGTGATCGCCAATCATGGGGTTTGGGGAGCAATGGAACCGAAAACCAACATAAGCACGAATTAAAGTTCGCTTTACTCGTCATCTGTTGTGGATTAGCGAACTTTGATTGGCGAAACGAGTTTATCGCACCACTTTTCGGGTGGTCACGGCCTTTCCTAGTGCTCGCTGAAACGGTTTCATAAAACGGTCGTTTTTCGAAACTGTCCAGACGTTACAAGGGTTTGCGGGGCAGCGACTGAGCTTAAGTGCACTTTCTGTTCCGTTGCTCCCCCAACCCCGATGACGAGCAGTTGCCGGAGGTGCCCGCCGACATTCTCGACCAGCTGGAAGGCCGAGGCTTTGACATGGGAGACATAAGCGACCGCGAGCGTTCGGCGCTGCAACGCGTAATCGCTATTAACCAGCGGCTTTATCGTCGGGCATGGGAGCTTGAACACCGGGTAGAGGAACTGGAGACGCACGGCCAGTACATGCGGCAGCAGATTGTCGGCCTGGTCCAGCTAACGCGGCGGCTAGGTCACGAGCCATCAACCAAACCGCCACGGTAAATGGCACTGGCACTCTATTTAGATTTCTTCACGGCCTCTCTTGCGCGGTCGTCGTACTCATCCTTGTACCGCTCGCGGATCGTCGTCATTTCATCTATGAGCGACTGTACCTGCGGGGCTAGCGCGGCTTCGAAGTCGGCTAAGTCTGCCTGGCCGACGGTGGATTTCGTCGCCGCTGTCCGACCAGGTGTGCCGAAAGTCACTAGAGCGGCACGCAGCGCAACCCCTCGGCCTATCAGCCGGGTGCATAGGTGCTCCGCGACCGTTGGGGTTATGTCTAACCCATCGTCGCGGGCGGCTTTGAGTGCCGCAAACATTAGCTCTCGTTTGCAACGCTTGTGCGCGGCTGCTACCTGGGCCCCACACCGCCCCGCTATATGCCGTAACGTCTCAACGCCACCGCTACGGTTGAACAGGAACCGTTCCAGCAGTTCGTCATAAGCGGCTTTGACTTCCGTTTCATAGACGTGCAACAGGGCTTCGCGTTCTGGAATCTGCATGGCGGCTTCTCAGGGGTCTATAGCTATACCCTAACACATATATACATTAGGGTATAGGCTAAAGCGTCGCCCGGCGAGGTTGCCGGGCTATTCAACCTCTTGGAATCGCTGTGAGCATTCCCCGCAGATCAGGTGCAAGCCAGGCTTGGCCCATACGTTGATTTTGGTTTCACAGGCGCAACTATATTTGGCGCGGGTCTGCTTGGATGGTGCCGGTTCCGTCAGTTCGGGGGCCTGGATGTTCTCCGGGTCTACTCCGTCCACCGCCCCTTCTAAAGCAGCTTGCAGGAGTTCGGCGGGTACATGACGCCCAGGACGTTGGTCAGCCCAGGTGATTTTGAAGGACGTGGCCAGCAACTTTTCTAAAGCCTGTTCGAATGCCCCACCTTCTATGGGGTAGTCGGCCATACGTTCCCCGGTTTGCTTTCCCCCTGGTTTGCCGGTATCGCTGGGCATCAGACCCACGGCTTTCATTTTGTCGCCCCACTCCCGGTTGTGATAGCGGCGGCGGCCTGGCTTACCGAAGTGGTGCTGCCACAAATGCACCATTTCATGCACCACCGTTTGCATCACCTCTTTCAGAGGGATGATTCCGAAATATGCCGGGTTCAACGCAATTTCATCGGTAGTCGATTTGTCACCCTGGTTAAAAAAACGCTCAGCCGAAAAATAGCCGTAGGTCTTTTTCTCGCGCTGGAGCGTGATTAGGCAGGGAGGCAACTGGCCGTTGAATAGCTCCGCGTTGAAATGCGCGTAGGCTCGGTCTAGTTCGTCATAGGCGTCTTTCGTGGGAATCATCATTGGCCAATCTCCTTTGGATTGTACAAACCAATTATAGCATATGTTTGGTTTGTACAATCCATTATTTTGGTTTGTACAAACCAAAAATTTGTCATGACAAAGTTTTCCAACCCGACACAACGCCACCTCAGAAGCCCCCCACCGGCCCGGCTGCGCTCGATTCGGGGAGATCAAAAACCAGATCCGCGCCCGCCGTCGAAATTTGTTTTCCGTAGTAGCAAATGCGACGACCAGGCAGCGCTATCGGTTCTGGTTTGTACAATCCAAAAAATGGTGCAGGCGACCAGGCGGGGGGGCGGGCCGCGCTCTGCGCGGCCAAAAGCCTATCCCGCGATTGCCACCTCTACGTTTCCGTAGAGGTGGATGCCCTTTTTTGCCATGGCAAAAAAGTGGCTTGGTGTAGGAGCTAATGCAGGATAGACTAATCGTCGAAAGGTGCAGCACCTTCGGTGCGCACGTCCTCGGGCGCTATGCGCCCTGCGGTCCTCGTTCTTCGAACTGCGGGAGGGGCAGAAGCCATGCCATCAAAGAAACCGCTCCTATCGGCGCGGATACAGCCAGACACGAAAAGCCTGTTTGACGAGCGAGCGGCGTCATTGAACATGACGACAGCCGCGCTGCTGGAAAAGCTGGTGGAGGCATTTCTACAGAGGCCATCGCCCGAGCCTTCTGCGATTGCCAAGGCCGAACCTGCCGAAGTAGGGAAAGCGAAAGCACGGGTGGATGTTCCACTGGCGCCGTCGGAAGGGAGGGCGCTGGAACAACTGGCAGGGGAAATGGGCTGGTCAAGGTCCAAATACCTGGCCCAGCTTTTCCGCGTGCATCTCTCAAGTGAACCGAGATTCAGCGAGAAAGAATTGCTGGAGCTAAGGCAAGTGACCATGCAGCTTTCGGCGCTTGGGCGTAACGTCAACCAGATTGCCCGTGCTCTCAATGTGAGCCTGGATCATGCAAACCAGGCTCATGCTGTGCAGTGGGAAACCATGCACAAGGTCATCGACTTGCACCGGCAGTTCGTCAAACGTCTGGTGAAAAGTAACCTGGACTATTGGGGGATGAACGATGGCGAGCAATGACGCGGGCGGGTTCTCCCGCGATCAAGAACACAATATTGAATTCGCCTTTGGGCACCGCAAGCCAAAAGGCCAGAGACTGACGCTAGGGAAGGGCGCGGCAAAGGCTCAGGCTTGGCGCACGGTAAGTAAGGTGCCTGAAGTCATGGTTCGGGTATCGGGCGGCGGTAAGACGAGCCAGCACGTAAAAGCTCACTTCGATTACATATCCCGAAATGGAAAGCTCGACATGGTTAATGACCAGGGCGAACTGATCCGGGGCAAGGATCAAGTGGGCGACTTGTTCGACTCTTGGGACATGGACTTATCGAAGGGGCAGGGCAAACTCAAACAGGCTTTCAATGTCGTGCTGTCCATGCCTGCTGGAACAGATCCACAGAAGGTACTGGCAGCGGCGCAGGGCTTTGCACGGGAAACGCTTTACGGGAAACACCAATATGCAATGGTTCTGCATACCCCGGAAACGGACCCGCACAAGGATGCTCCACCACACCCGCATGTGCACTTAATCATCAAAGCCGAAGGGTATGACGGGAGACGCCTACACATTCGCAAAGCGACCTTGCAGGCCTGGCGGGAAACCTTCGCAGAGCAGCTTAGAGATAGGGGCATTGAAGCCAACGCTACGCCAAGATCGGTGCGAGGTGTTACCAGGAAGGGCAAGACCGCAGCTATATATCACCTAGAACAACGCGGGGCTTCACTTGTTCAAGCCGAGAAGATTAAGCAAGCAGCGAAGGAATTGAATGATGGCGACACGGAGTTAAAGCCGTGGGAGAAAGCCATTATCAACCGGCGGCAAAAGACGCTGCGTGAAATGCTCCAGGCCGCAAATAGCTATGAAGCGGAAGGGGACGCGGACCTGGCCCAAGCTATTCGCCAACATGCGGCTTCAATGCCTCGACCGGAAACCGAGCGGCACGCAATCAAGAAGGCCATTGTTCAGAAGGTCAAGGAAGGTCGCGGGAAGGATCGCGGTCAAGAGCAAACCGCGCCAGATCGAGACGAGAAAGAGCGTTAACAGAAATGGCTTTTCTGTATGAGCACTTTTGTGTTATCTGTAGGGCATGGATTTGCACCGCCTAACCCCCGGAGGGAGCATGAAACAGAAGCTCAGCATGGGCCAAGTGGTATTGGCCTGGATCAACATCATTGTAGGAACCGGCACGGCACTACTCGGCTTGTGGGCCTTCCTGGCTACCGTGACCGATTGGGATTTGAAAATGTCCTGCTACTACCTGTTCGCAATCGCATTTGGTGCCTTCTTTGTATGGAGCGGCGCACGTAAAATTCGCGGACAGCAACTCAAGCCATCGCAAACCGCCTCGGAGGTCGATCATGAGACGCCGTGAATTCCTTGCTTTGAATTACACCACCGACGTTAAAACGCTGATGACCGTAAAGTGCGATTCCGGTTTCAGCATTGAAGTGTTTGGCGACGGGGCCAATGGCAGCTATGAATGGCGCCTGGTGGATGAAGGCGGTTTAGTGGAGCAGCATTCCAATTGTGGCTATGGCATCCCTGCCATTGCCTTGCGTGATGGCCTTATCGCGTACTATGGGACGCCACGGGATGATATAGAGCTGGAGCATGTAGATTTCCGAACAAATCATGAAACGGGGCGGTTTCAGGAGCTGAGTGCAACACGGTTATTGAATTGAAGCTGGAGCATCATGCCGCATAGCCATGGCTTCTTGCATCACCTCGCTCATGACTTCAATCGGGCATTTGAAGTCGAAGCGCTTGCGCGGGCGCATATTCAATTGCAGTGCAATGGCATCCAGCTCTTCCTGGCTGTGTACCGACAGGTCTGTGCCCTTGGGCAGGTACTGGCGGATCAAGCCATTGATGTTTTCGTTGCTGCCGCGCTGCCAAGGACTGTGCGGGTCGCAGAAGTAGATCGCCACCCCGGTCTTCTGGGTGATCTCGGCGTGCCGCGCCATCTCCCGCCCCTGGTCGTAGGTCATGCTCTTGCGCATCGCCAGCGGCATGCGATTGAGCGCCGCGCTGAAACCTTCCATCGCCGAGGTCGCCGTCGCGTCGTTCATCTTCACCAGGATCAGGTAGCCACTGGTGCGCTCTACCAAGGTGCCTACGGACGAGGCGTTGGCCTTGCCCTTGATCAGGTCGCCTTCCCAATGGCCCGGCATCAGTCGGTCTTCGATCTCCGGCGGGCGCACGTGGATACTGACCATCTCGGGGATCTGGCCGCGCCGATCTACACCGCCAGAGCGCGGCCGGCGGGCCGTCTTGCCTTGGCGCAGGCAGATGATCAGCTCCTTGCGCAGTTCGCCGACCGGCAGGGCATAGATCGCGTTGTAGATCGTCTCGCGACAGACGTAGGCATCTCTAAGGCTGGAAATGTTCATGCTGCGCAGCTTGCCGGCAATCTGCTCGGGAGACAAACGCTCACGCAGCATGTGGACCACCAACTCGAAGCGCTCACTGCCCGGCAGCAGCTTGCGCTTGGGCCGGCAGGCTTGGCGCCGAATCCTCATCTGTTGTTGGGCGCTACGGGCCGCGTAAGCACCAATGCCGTCTTGATTGCGTCTCAGCTCGCGGCTGATGGTCGAGGGCGATCGGTTGATCAGGCGAGCAATCCCGCGCAGGCTGAAACCTTGGGCTTGACCGAGTTGAATGGCGGCGCGCTCTTCGACGCTGAGTTCGGAATAGGACATGGGGCAACACCGTACCGGAAAGGTCAGGTGTTGCACTCAGTTTTTGCGGCCGCCCGGCCTTACGGCAAGGAGACTTGTAAATGGACAAACAAATCGACAGCTGGAATGTAATGGTTAACGGCGTCACTGTAGGGAAGATCGAAAGTGCAGTCCTGACTAAGATCGATCAAAACGTGATGCGGGACAAGAGAATATGGCTAGCTCAAGGTATTGAGCTTGGCTGCTGCGTAGTTCGAGGTCTTTCCTGTGCTGCCCAGCTAACCCCTTTCGCTGCGTTCGGTTTTGGCCTGTTTACCGCTGCATCTTCTCCTATGTGGTTCAACGACCAAGTTAAAGCAGATGCAGCAGCACTCTTTATGCAAACAGCGCTTTTAGGTGCCTCTGCGTCATTGGCAGCTGTGATTTTTGGGGGGTGTTTCGGCCTGATCCGGTTTGGCTATCAGAATCAATTTTCCAAACGCAAAGGCCACCTGATGCGGCTTGTTCTCGGCGTGCCAGCAGACGGTGAAATCAGCGCAACCCCAATCATGGATACAGCGCTGCTACGGAAAGAAAATGAAGGCAGCCATGGCTAACGACGTAGTGTCCATGATCGAGGTTGACCCGGCGTATTTGGAACAACTGGAGCGCATCGCGGATCGTTACCAGTGGCTGCGCGAACGAGCCGTGCGAATCCAGGGCAGTGATGTTTGGTATTCCGGCGAAGCCTTGGACATTCGCGTCGATATCGGCTGTGCCCATGTATCAGAACAGTTCAACACGCGCTTGCCAGATCCTCACCCCGTCAAGCGCGGGTAACCCTCCTAAGCAACTTGCCGCTAATCAGCGTGCGTTCTCATCCCGAATCCCGGCGACCAGGTGGACTATCGCCCCTGGCATGCCGGTGTCGTTATTAAATAGGTCTACCCAAACGAGAGTGCCGAAAGAACGCAGATTGATTTATCATTTGCCCGCAAATACCTAGTCTAACGATAGGTTATCGTTAAGCTTTTAATGTTGAGGTCAAATGATAAATAGTCAATGCCGCCTTTACCTGCGGGCGAGTACCAAAGACCAGGACGAGCAACGAGCCAGGTTCGCCCTGGAACAATTCGCGGCGGAGCGTCAGCTATCTATTGTTGGGGTATACGCGGATTCCATATCCGGTACCAAGATTGATCGGCCTGCATTGGCCAAGCTGCTGGATGAAGCGGAACCGGGCGACGTGTTGCTATGCGAGAGCGTTGACCGGCTGTCCAGGCTATCCCGTGCCGACTGGCGCAGGTTGCGTCAAATGATCGAAGACAAAGGCATGCGGTTGGTTGTCGCGGACTTGCCTACTACGCATCTGCTGATCGGAGGCAGTGACGTTACCAGCCAACTCCTTTCGGTTATCAATGACCTGTTACTGGACTTGATGGCCACGCAAGCCAGGATCGACCAGGAGAAGCGTGTGGAGCGAATACGGGAGGGACTGGCCAACAAGAGAAGGAGAGGGGAGCCAGTGGGGGGAAGGGGCCGCAACCAGGCCAAGTGGGCCGCCGTTGAACGGCGCCTGAAAGAGAACCTGGCCATGGCCGATATCGCCAAGCTTTGCGATGTAGGCATAGCCACAGTCTATCGCATTCGCGCTGAACTCAACAATAAATCAATATCTGAATAGCTGATTATTGGTAATTTGCACTGACACTTTTGCCAAAAGTGTCGTATCATAAATGCGTATTCTGTTAGGAGACGCATCTATGAACCGCGCAAAACCTCAGCTTTTTAACGTCCTGGACGCGAACGGCCAGGTGATCTACCAGGGCACTATCAACGGTTGTTCCCACTGGGTCGATTTGCACGCACGCGGCAAGATTTGCGTAGAGCGTGTTCGTCGTAGCCTCCGCAAGAAGGGGGCTGTCCATGCCTACTAGTCAGGTAGCAGCGGTTATAGAGCGCGTAAAGGGCACCCGAGTTTGTGACTTAGCCCTGCTCCCTTCCGAAGACGTGCAAGCATTTTGCGCGTTCCAGCCATCGCGATTCCTTGATAGCTTGCAGTTTGCGTTCAACCAGGCCAAGGACCATCGGCCCGGGGCGCATGGGCCGAGAAGGGATCATTAAAGCCTCATGAGGATAGCCGCCATGACCGCGACTGTTACTGTCAGCATCATCACCCGTGCAGACTTGCAAGACGCGTTGGTGCGTTGTTGCGATCAGCACCCCGCTAGTGGCAACGGCCACTGTCTACATCCGGACGCAGCTTTGATGGCCGATTTGTTCGGCCTGATGCTGCATTTCCGCAAGGATTCTACCGCCACCGCTGATATCAATCCGGCGATCATCGCCGCGTTTGAACGGTGGAACAAGGCAGAATAGCCCCGGCGAACGCCAGGGAGCCATACACAACATCTAGTGTTCAAAGCAGCTGCCGGCAACGGCGATCGACACTAAATGTTGTAGTTAATCGGAGAGGAAACGTAAGCATGACAGACGAAACCACCAGTTGGCAGACCACAGCCACCAAAGTAATCACCGCGATTAAGAACGACATTAGCAAGGTCACGCCTCGGGAATTATCTCCTGATGACCTTTACGAACATCTGCTAACGGTCCGCCGTGAAGAACTTGCGGAGTCGGTACCGGAAATCCGGGACATGAGCGACAAGACCTTTGCAAGCGTGATGGGCGTGATTCTCGACCGTTTAGGTGGCGACGGCATAGTTACCCAAGGTTCTCCGGCAATTTGGCTCCAGGTAACACCAGCGGAGGACAAGCGCCTGCCAGATCGGTACGCAGGTGCCCGTCGCTGGATTCGCCTGTCGTCTATCGAAGAAGTCCACCCAATGCCTGGCATTGCCATTGGCGACGATGTGAGCACTTGGCAATACGTGCTCCAGGTGGCGGCGAATGGCAAGACCTACGACGTAAGCCCTGTGCGGTATCTCGGCCAAGCCGTAGAGGCGCCAGTAGAGCGTCTGCTTGCTTTAATCAGTACGGCGGTTAGTGAGGAAAATCGCCGCAGGATGCAACTCTAAGTAGCTGCATACGAACACAGAAAAAAGCCCCGGATAACGGGGCTTTTTTATTTTGCCGAGGCATATTGGGTAGCAGGTTCGGACCTAGCCGGAAGCTGGTACTGCTTCCAAGCTTTCAGAACCAGGTCGGGATATTCGCGCTGGCCGCGACTGCCGTTGTACCGACCTAAAGCCAAGAACAAGTCACCGCCCTCGGTATCCAAGTAGTGACGTAGGATTGCGCAGCCGTACCGTAGGTTTGTGCGCAGGTGAAACAGGTTGTCGGTAGGCCGATCAACCACGTTCAGCCAAAACGGCATGACTTGCATGTAGCCCCTAGCACCGGCGCTGGATACCGCATATTTGCGGAACCGACTTTCCACGTACAGAAGACCCAAGACCATTTCAGGGTCAAGGCCCGCTCTTATCGCCTCATAGTGAACGGCCAGCAAGAGCTTTTCCCGCTCGCCAGGGTTTGGCACCCAATCAACCAAGCGAGGAAGCTGGGCAGCTAGCCAAGCTTCCTTCGCTGCTACGGAAAGAAAAGATCCGTCCGGGGCGGCCTGGTCACTGACGGCCAGGCTTAAACCCGCACGAACCGATGCGGAAATCTGTTCCTCGGCCTGCGCCCCGGCGCTGGCCACCCCAGGGGCAACCAGTACCGAGAGCAGGAGGAACGCAAAGGAAAGGCGCCTCAACGGGCGGCCTCCCGTTGCTTGGCATTACGTGGCTCCGCTTGTTCCTGTTCCTTCCCCTGCTGTTTGACCAGCTGGGCTTCGCGGATCTTAGGCGCCGGTACTGGATCGCCGTGCGCGATGCGTTCAGCCATGGCCAGCTGCGCGACCGCTACGAACCGTTCTTGTTCTTCCTTGTTGTTCGGCCATTGGCGTTCGGCAAACTTGTGCGCCGCCGCTACGGTGCCATAGGCCGGGGCCAATTCCGGGTGCTTACCGACCACTTCGCTGCGGTCGCCGTATACGAAGGCTTGCGCCTTATCGACCGACCCCACTTTCCAGGTATTGCGGATCGCGTCGATTTCGCGGGTTCCAATCTGCTGGCCTTGGTCATCGAATACTTTTTCCTTGGCGGTAACGTCCTTGCTGGCCACCTTTTCCAACGCGATGGTTTCCCCAGGCTTGGCCTGGCTATCTCGCATGGCTCGCTCCAGGTCTTTGCCCCAAACCACCTGTTCGCCCGCCTCGGTCGCGACCTTGACGTAATAGCTCTGGTCTTTCTTGTCGTTGAATTGGTAAGGGGCTTTACCGTGCTCGAGCAGTTGCCCAGTCGTCACACCGTCGCGAATGCTGAAGTCCTTGAGCCGGGCAACATCGGGGCCACGTTCGCCCTTGCTCTGTTCAGCGCTAAGGGCAGCGACAGCGGCGACAGCGGCGACAGGGGCGGCCTGGCCTGGCGACTGACGATCACCTGCAGGTGATTTAGTCGGACGCTGGCCAGCGTCCTTATCGCGCACGGTACCAGCCTCTAGACTGTTTTCCTTGGCGGTATCCTTGACCAACTTGGCCAGGTGCGCTTTCTCGATAGCAGTAGGACGGTAGCCGCTGACTTCCAGGCCGTTCATGGAGGCTTCCAGCCAAGCGGCACGGCGGAATTCCTCGGTGCCTTTAACGGTGATTTTCTCCCAGCCCCGCGCCTTAGCAATGTCCACCATGGAAGCAATCACTTCCTGGTTTTCGCTCTTAGTGGCGAGCTTTTGGCCCTTGTCATCGAAAGCCGCTGTTTTGTCGGGGAAATAGAACTTGTTGTCCACCTGCACGAACCGTTGTTTGACGTGCTCGGGAATGGCTTTCTCACGCGCTGTAACGGCTTCTTTATTGAATCGTAGGGGTTGGCCCGCATCGGCTGATTCGCGGCTGTCAGGGGCCGCCAGAGGAATCGGCTCACGGGCGCGCTCAGCTAGGCCCAGCGTTTCCCGCTCCAGGCGTACACGCTCACGCTGGCGGGCTGCAAACAGACGTGCCTCAGCGTCTGCCGACTCCAGGACTGGAGCGGCGCGCTGGGCTTCCAGATCCGCACGGCGTCGGTTTGCAAAGTCCTTGGCCTGGCTGTCCAGCTCAGGCGTAGCTGCGGGCTGCTGAACGACAGTAGCGTCCATCTGCGGATTCTGCGCAGCCGTGCGCAAATTTTGGCGTTGCTGGCCAACCAGCGCGGACAGTTCTGGGTCGATTTCAGCATCACGGGAAACGCCGCTCTCTACGCTGTTTTCGCGTGCGGGAGCAGGAGCCGGAACCTTGGCCATCAGGGGGATACCGTTCTGCTTGAGCGCGTCGGCCGCCGACAGAGGATTATCTTTGTCGGCGGTCTTGGCATTGATATCGGCCCCGGCTTCAATCAAGCGGTTAGCCGTGCGGCCATCCTTGGCGGTTGCTGCCGCGTGCAGGGGGGTAATGCGGTCCTGGTCGCGTGCATTGACGTTGGCCCCGGCCTCGATCAATGCCTTTGCCACGTCGGCATTACCGGCCTTCACGGCAGATAGGAGCGGGGTTTCACCCTTGACCTGGCCAGCGTCCAGGTCCGATTTCGAAACCTTCGCCTCGATGTTGGCCCCGGCCTCGATCAGCACCTTAGCCGCCTGCGGGGTCAACGCAGGATCGTGCATAACGGTCTTTCCGCTAGGCAAACGCATGTTCACGTCTGCCCCACGTGCTACCAGTCCTTCCAGGAACATTTGACCATTGATTTTTTCGCCAGTCGAAAGTTGGCCACGAACGGCGGAAAGAAGAAGAGGCACGCCATTATCTAGCGGCTCTTTCATGTTCGCACTCAGAGATTTATTCGAGTCGATGATTGCCAATGCGGTATCGACGTTGTTTTCACGCAGCGCCGTTACAAGACCTTCTTTATCAGCTTTAGTAGCCATAAGTTACGTTCCTTCTGCGTCAGTCAGCGATTGAATTAATAAAGGAGCCAAACAGTTCTTGCATTTCCTCGTCAGTGGCAGGTTCGTTTTCCGGTAGTTCGATTTTTTCGAAGTCAATATTATAATCAGTGAGGGACAGTTTATCTATGGTTTCAATGTCATCAGCAACAATTTCCCGATCAACGTACTTAACCAACTGGCCATCAACTTCTGTAACTTCTTCTTTGGCCGGTTTGGGCTTCGGTTTCGCCACTCTCGCAGCAGGGGGGGTATATTCTGCAACTGATTGAACATGCGGCGGAAGCAACCGTTTCTTAAAAACCTTTTCCTTATAATAGAAAACTTTCTCGCACAAAATGGCGTTCATGTTTTCGACAAAGATAATTTGGCGCTTCTTACCAATCTGGCGTACCTCTTGGGGGAGAAGTAACGCTCGTTTCGTCTCGGACGTATTCGTCGATCCACCTTTCAGGTCAAACTTCGGACGTGAATGAGATTTAGCTTTAACTGTAGTGTCGCCGAGCATTTCTGAAACGGTGCGGGCATGCTCTTTGTTTTTAGGAGCGAATACGATTTCGGCACCCAAGCATTCAATGATCGTTTTGGCAACCTCGATACCGTAGGTGGCGATCAACTGGGAGATAGATTGAACGATAATGAACGGACGAATGTTGTAGCCGCCCATATAACCGATAGCTTTGGCAATTACCGGCATGCGCCCTGGTGCGGTGAATTCGTCCATAATCCACGCCAATTGATATTTCAGCTCGGGATTATCTTCTGGCATTTCATCCATATTCAACTCTAGAATCTGCTGCGCGAACAGGTTTAAGAGCAGAGACAGATAATCCAAGTCTTTCGGAAGGATACCCAGGTAGATGGTTATTTTTTGTTTCCGTAGTAAGCGCAGGTCAACGGAGCTACGGCACGTTGCAGCATCAACCAATGGGTTAAGCCATAATTCCAACTTTGCCGTAAAGGTTTTACGAATAGACGATTGCGTATTGCCACTGGTGAAAATGAAGTCATACAACGCTGCCTTGCACGCTGAACTAAGCGGCATTGCAGATTCGTCGCGTTGCTCAATGATTTCTTTCCAGTGCTCGCCAACGGTTTCCCCTTCACCGAACATGATTTGCCGGACAATCTCCCCGAATGTCCGGGGCAGGTTTGGGGTTTCAAAGACGTACAGTGCCAACCCCAGGAACAACGTGCGGCAAGAGGCTGGCCAGAATGGGTCACCGTCTGCCGGATCGGGTGAAAGCATATTGCCTATTTTTTGCAGATCATTGACGCGCAGCATTGGATCGTCCGACACATAGTCCAACGGGTTCCATTGCATGGTGCGCATTTCGGGATCTACGGGACTAAACAGGTATACGTCGCTGAAGGTCTGCCGAAACCCCGAGGTCAGCCGGTAGGATTCCTTGCGCACGTCCAGCAAAACCACGCTATCAGGCCAGCTAAGCATGTTCGGCTGCACCACACCAACGCCCTTACCGGAGCGCGGCGGCGCAGATAGGAGCGCGCCCAGCTGGCCCGAGAGCATAAGGAAGCGGCCACGCCATTTACCGATAATGAAGCCGTGTTCGCCAAGCAACTTGTTCCGCTTTATTTCGGCGGTATTGGCAAACCGCGCATCACCGTGCAACTTACGGTTGATGGGGGCAACGCATATCCCAATCACGATAAGTGGCGGGATGAATCCCGCCACTGTGCAGATACTCAACCACTTCTTAACCTGTGGTTGAGTACCGTAGTAAACCCAGTAGTCAATGATGGTCTTGGGTGTTGCATTGAATGGTGGCTCACCAATTTTCCAGAGAAACCAATAACCAGCTAGATACAACCCGAGCACGACGCCCATAATGCCAAGCACCGTAAAGGCCTTTACCTTGGCATTGAAACTGTCCAGTTCGTTCAGCAGCATATAACCTCCTTAACCCGCCACCTGGATCGCGTATTCAGGATCGTAGTAAATTTGACTTACATACGGTTTGCCATTTTCATCGCGTTCGCACTGAATCACGATGTTAATGAGCATATACAGGTCTTTGATGATTAAATCTTGAGATAGTTGGCTCCCTTCCGGGCTAGCCTGGATCATATTGGCCATTCGGCGAAATGCCATTTTCGGGCTATTGGCGTGAAAACTCGCCATAGTGCCAGGATGGCCACTGTTCACAACATTTTGAAAGAAGAAATACGCTTCATCACCGCGAATCTCAGCTAACAGCACTCGACTTGGGAACTGACGCAGCGTAGAAGCCAGCACGCCTTTTACCCGCAGTTTTTCCGACGCGTCTGTACTCCTAGTAAACTTCAAGTTTACTTGGTTACGGTGCGGCAGCCGTGATTCACGGGTATCTTCTACGGTAATAAGACGTTCGGCTTCGGGGATCTTATGCCCCAGTGCGTTCATCAACGCAGTTTTGCCGGAGCCTGTTTCACCGACAAAAAATATATTTTGCTTTTCCAGCACGGCGGTGCAAAGAAACCCGACCACATCCTTCGCTTTAAACAATTCAAGTAGCGTGCGCTCTTTTACAGTCAGTTCGCGGTTCAGCTCCGTCCGTACTTCTCCGCTGATACCGCGTGTTTGAACCCACTGGGTACGCTCAAAACTACCAAAGCTGATAATTTCCTCTAGTGTGAAAGCCTTCCCTTTGGGGGGAAGGCGTATTGTGATACTTGGGGTTTCTGTTACAGGCGGCAGAGTAATTTCTATCCGCTGCCCTGCCGGTAGTTCAGCACTGATGATTGGTTCGCGAGGCTGGCCCGAGAAATTCGCCACCAGTCGGCTAAGTTCCTCACACCACTGGTAGTCAAGTTCTGGCATCTGGATGTACTCCCAATGCCCATGGGTGTAAGTACAAAGCTCGAACGGCTTGTTGATGCAGAGTTCGTTATAATCCCCGTTGAGGTACTCGTTCAGTACCTCAAGATGGATTTCGACCGTGTGCAGTCCGTCGTTGTTATCCATCATTCTTTGTACTCCAGGCTATAGACTTTGCCGAAATCAATATCCCGCGCTACATAGATATAAATGTTCGCGCCTTGATTACGAGTCAGAGTGTTCGGGATATTAGCGGCTTCCTTGAAAATCTCGGTGGCCAAGTCCTGCCCGCCGCTACGGGTATTGCCCAGGTTGACAGTGGTGTTCTGGCTATCGTTGCTTTGCTGGGTCGCTTCCAGGTACGCGCCTACGTCGTCGATGATGCTCAGCGCGACAATAGGCCCCCAGCGTTCGGCAAGGTGATAGTCAATGTCGCCGGTGACGCCAGTACGCCCCAGTTCATCGGTAGCCGCGGAACTCAGGTTGAACGCCACATTGTTTGGCATTGGAGTGCGGCCACGGGTCCACACAATCGGCAGGCGCCGATTTCCGCGAGCCAGGCCCATGAGTTGCTGGCCGGTGTAGATGGTGCCGCGCTCGGCCACAATGGCGCTGTGATCGGCAGACCACAGGTCATCGTTTTGGACGCACTGCACCATGCCTACCAGTGACGAGTCCAGGGCTGGACGAACAGTACAGCCAATAGCTTCACCCTGATAAACCATTAACCCAGGGTCGCCCAGTCGGTAGGCTTCAACGGGGTCCATCTGTGCTGATTGCAACGACTGCGACAGACGATCGCCAGGGTTAGCCTGGCCACCCTGACCAGCTTGTCCAGAGACGGCCTGGTACTGGCCGCCCGGTTGTCCACCAGCACGGCCAGCAGTAGCGGCAGCGGTCGATGCCGAACCGGTACCATCGAGCTTGAATTTCACCGAGGACGCCAGGCGTTCTTCACGTTCGATTTGCGCCGGCGATTTCACCGGCTGGCCATTGCTGCCCTTTGCGTTGACGTTAGGCGGCGGCGGTGCGGCCTGGCCGCCCTGTTGCGAACTGGCGGGCGTATCCAGCGCGCCGACCTTGAGAGGTGGCAACTGGGCGTTGGCTGTTTGGGTAGTGTCTACGTCGCGGTCTTTACGCTCCTGGCGCTCTTTGATAAGACCGGCGTAGTAGGTGAACAGCAGCCAGCCAGCAAACCCCAAGATGCATACACCGGCAAGAATATTGGTAACACGGGCTTGAACCCGCATACCTTTGTTGACGGAGGCAATCTTGCGGTCCCCTTGAATGGACTGTTCTTCGATTACTTCATCCTCTTCTTCTTCTTCGACTTCATCCCTGCGGTTCCATGGCATTCTCATTGTTCGGCCTCCTTCAACACACGCTCAACATGCGGCGATTGAGTTTTGGTTTTAGGTCGATCACCCCCGCGTGGGTCATATGACTCGTTATAAATACAAGTCACAAGCTCGCCACTACGGAAAATAAATTTCGCTTTCACATCGTGAATAACCACAACATCATCATTGACGTTGTAGTTAGCCATAACTTCCTTGCCTTCCTCGTTTTCGTAGTAAATTTGAGGAATTTTGGCCCGAGGTGGGAAGGTCACGTAAGTAGCCAAACCGTTGTCTACAACACGGACAGGCTCGATAGTTGTAGCGCCTTCGACGGTCCAGTTTTCGTTTTGGTGGCGGCCATCACCTTGGGTCAACATCTTCTTAACCAAGTCAGCTTGGCCCTTGGCGCGGCGGCTTTGCAGTTCATCCTCCGGGTAGCGGTATTGGATGAACTCATAGTTAATTTCTTTAGGACCGGCCAACACCATATCCAGGTTATAAACACGCTTATTGGTGAGAATGTGAATATTGGTGTTTGGGCTACCCCTGGCTGGCTTCATAAAAAAGCCGTTTCCGGCTGTGATCGCCCCAACATTCCAAGCGTCGGTATAACCGCCGCCCATGTCCAAAATACGTTCGCCAGGTGCGAACATAACAAGGGTGTCACGACCTATACGGGCTTTCACAGTCACATAGTCGTAAGGGTCGTAGTCAACGAATCGAATACGCTTGTCCTTGGTTGACGCAACCGGCGTTGATGCCGCGTGTGCTTGATAGTTCCAGGTGCAACCAATAAGCACTGCAAGCGCGATAGGGGCGATTTTCATAGCTACTCCCTCCCATCAGTTGGCGAATAGGCCGGAGCCGATAAACCGGAGCGTTGCGCGGGTTGTGACTGGACCGCTTGACCCTGGCGGCGGGCTGTTGGATTTGGCGCAGTCAACACCTGGTTCGTGTTGTACTGGGTGATTTGTAGGCCAATATCATTAACCCGGCGTTGCTCCTCAGACTTAGGCAGATTCACCATCTGAAACGCAATATCAGCAATCCAATAAGTTACAGTCGGAATGCCATTGGCTGTGACAGTTCGTTTGAAATGGATTTGGGCTGTATCCACAATCCCTTTTGTGTTCTCCCGAGGCGAGATTGTTTCAATTTGAACTTTGACGGTCGCCTTGTTGCCGTAGACGTTCAGCGGGCCATCCGGGTTTTCAGTGTCCCAGTATTTACCCCACTGGGATTGCAACTGTGGCGACATAAAAGCGGCGGCGCAGAAATAATCACTTTCCGCCATATCCTTGATATAGCGTTCACGGCAAACCGCGAAGGTGTTAAGTGCACGCCGCAACAGCGCATCTTCAAACTTGTCTTTGACTTCTTCCAGCGAGCGCAATGGGTTGATAGCGCCCGTCGTTTCGTTCATGACGAGAACTTGCGGGGCCGGTGGAGGCACCATTGCCGTTTCAACGGCTCGATGAGCAACCCAAAGACTACCGAAAGCGAATACAACAGCCAGACCCGCAACGCGGAATGACCATTTGATCATTTTGTCTTTGCGTTCGACTTCGGTATCAGCCCAGGACTGGGATGCCTGGAGGATTTGCTGTATGTCGTCGTGAGATTCCACGAACTCTTGAATGGTCGATAGGAACCGCTGTAACGCTGCTTCGTCACCTGCGGTTCTAGGAGTGTCGGAGTGCTTACGCTTTTTGCGGACTTCCATTAGCCGTCTCCCAGGTCGAAAGCATTAAGGGCGAGAGCCTGGCCGCAGCTGGGGAACGTAATTCCGGCCTGGCGGTCAGCGTTGATTGGGCGGCGGTCCTTGCCGTCGCAGCTTGGGGGCTGATGGGCGCACCCAGCGGCGGCTACAACGACGGTCAGGGCAAGTAGACGTAAAACGATCTTCATTTTTGCTTTCCTCACACGCACAAAAAAGACGGATACATAGCAACACTTTACTATGTTTCGTCTATGCAGAAAAGGCGTTTCCGTATCTAGGACGGCATCCATGCCTTGATTCCCTGTAAACGCGACCAGCGGTCAGACCTTGATTTGGCCACCCCGTGGCCGCTTCTTATCGCGGTTGCGGTTCGGATCGCGGGGACGGCGGCGAGGCATGAGCGAACGTAGAGAACGAGTCAGGAAGCGTGCAGCCAGGCGACCTGCGCCGTAGGAGTTGAACGACACCCCACCGGCCAAGCCCCCCGCCTTTGATGGAATCTGCACCAGACACAGAAGGGAAATCGCGCCAGTTACCAGGAACGGGAACAGCTGGCTAACTTGTGCGGTATTGGTGATTGCAGCCGCACCGGTCGATGCACGCTCATACAGGGTCATCACTAGAGCATTCGCGGCAATGGTCATGATGATGACTAGGGCATAGTTAGCGAGTTGCTGCACCCAGCGGCTAAAGAAATCGGATGTAGATTGGAACATCAGCGAGAAGATGAACAGCGGTCCGATTGCCATGATGATAGCCAATGCGATTTTGGCACCGACGATCAAGAAGCACGCATAGGCAGTTACCAATATCGTTTGGCCCCAAACCAGGATAGCGACCATATACATGCCAGGGTCACCGACCAATATACCGGCTTGGTCCCAAAACTTTTTACCGGCTTCAAAACCTTTACCCAGGATGCTATCTAGCGAACCAAAAATGGTGCTGGTATCCGAGGCACCGAAGAACGACTGTCCAAGCTCCAAAGGGGCTACGCTAAATGTGTTAACGACATACTGGTTGTATGCGGCGAACTGAAAGCCGACATAGAGAATAATAACCATTTTAAAGATGCGCTGTAGGCCATCCATCATGGGCTCTTTTGTGCCACCTCTCAGCAACGCATAGCCCCAAAACATGACGTATACGGCCAGTAAGGTGTTTACCGCAGGTGCAATAGCGTTGGCGACGGCGACGACGTTCTGCGTAATGAACGCGTTGGTCATCCCGTCTACGAACGTCAGCACCTGCGTATAGGTTTGCGTAGCCATAGCCTGGACTCCGAGTTATTGCCCCTTTGCAGGGGCTTTTTTAAACGAGTCCGGGGCGCTGGTATCCAGACTTGGGAAAGAAGTCTCACCGGACCTTTCGGCCCGGCATTCAGCGTCACAAACCACCTTATCTTTTTCGTCCCAGCAACCCGAGAGGCAGACCAGGACAGCAGCGAGAGCAAAAAACCGTTTCATGTTTTCTTTCCGTAGTCAGTTGTTAGGAATCGAGGTATCCAAGGCGGGGAAACTGTCGTTACTCCCGCTAACCTGCATGCGCATTTCGTTTTGCATCTGGCGCGCTGCGGCATCATTCGCTTGCGTCAGTTGCAGTACGCTTTGTAGTTGCGCCTGGTCGTTCTGCAACTTGGCCTGTTCAGACTGCGCAACAGCTTGCAGGTCCATAATCGCTTTCGGGTCAGTTGAAGAATTGATACTGGAGGAAAGGCGTTGCAAGGTCTGCACACGTGTCGCGGAGTTGTTGTAAGCCGCCTGGCCAAGAGCTTGTTGGTTCGCACTCATGTTGCGCATGTTTGACAGATAGCTTTGCATCTGTGGCGACAAAGACGCTGCTTCGGAAGAAGAAAGGACAGATTGCGACTCACGAATTTGATTAGCCGATGTGGCCAAGTCGCCGTAAGTCGGACCGCTGTTGCTGTTCAACAGGGCCATGCTTTCATCCCAATTATCAGGTAGGCCATTTCGCGGCGAGTCGGACATAAGCCCGCCCATGCCGCGATTGCCGGTCAACGAGCCATATTGCTGCTTGGCCACGTCAAGGTTGTTCTTTATCTCGGTCAGCTGGTTGCTCAGAATGACGCCGTTTGCAATGGCCTTCTCGATGGCCAAGGCGTCGATAACAGGCACGATATCGGCATGGGCGGCCCCCGAGCTAATCGCGGTGGCCAGTCCGATGGCAACGGTGATGCGTTTGAAGTTCATCATGATTTTCTCTCCGCAGCTTTGAAATGTGGTAGCCAGTTTTCTGGCTCGTCGCCGTATTCAGCCCGCAAGGCGTCGACCATGGCGACCGTGTGTTTCTTACTCGACAGAACGTCAAGTTCAAACTTCATACCTTCCATGTCGAACTTGCAGACCACAGAACTGTGCCCTTGTTGCAACACGAAGATCCGGCTGGACTCCGGGTCCGTCTCTTTCACAAGCTGGAACACCCGGTCAGATACGCCGAGCGTCTTGTATTGCTCGTAATCCGCCTTGTCATTGGGGAACAGGATTTTGTTTGGCGTCTGCTCGATCAGGGTGTGCGCGATTGGGCTTTTGAGCGCGTCCTTTGGCGACTGGGAATCCAGCACAACGAACCCATTGTTCTTACGGATGGTTTTCAACTGATCTTCTACGAAGTCCTGGAACGGCGCGTCACCCAGCGCCTTCCAGAATTCAGCGATGAACAGGGCGAACCGCCGACCATCTACCAACGACTGCACCAGGTGAAAGAGGTACATATTGATCGGGGCGCGCAGCTCGTCACTGTTCAGAAACGCGGTTACGTCGAAGCCTGTAATGAGCGCATCGCCCAGTGACCCGGCCAGCGTGTCGGTTTTGTTGTCGAACACCCAGGCGTTTTCGCCATCAGGTTGGCCAGCGCGACGCGCATAGCACCAACGCTGGAGACGCTTGTAGATGATCGAATCCACGTCCAGGAAATCAAGCACCCGGCCCAAGCGCCGGTGTTCCAGATCTTTGCGCAGTACCGAGTTAACAGCCGCCTCGATCCGCTCCACATCGGTAACGTCCAGTGCGTCTACATTCCCTTGCGGCGCCGCAAGGTAGAGCGTCAGACGTTTAAGGAAAGGCATGGTGATAGGGTTGTCTTTGTCCAACTGGAACGGGTTCCAATTGGTCGGCACGCCGCTTTGAACCGGATAGTACCGCCCGCCGAGGGCACGAATGATGATTTCCGTATCCCGGTCTTTCGTAAACAGCACGCACGTTGCGCCGAACTTGGTAAGCATCGCCAGGTTGAATGCCACCCAAGCGGTTTTACCTGAGCCGGTAGGGCCGAGCACCATCGTATGCCCGACGTCCTTAATTTTAACGTCGTTCTTATCCTGCGGATCAGAGGAATGGAACGAGAAGTAATAGGGCGTTCCGGCTGTAGTCATATACATAGTTAACGCATCCCCCCAATGGTTGTTTGTCAAACGACCAGATGGGAAGTTATGCAGCGGAGCGAAACCGCTAAAGTTTTTGCTGTTAATGTCTGATACTCGCGGACGGTCCTTGAACTGACCAGGGAATTGCGCCCAAAAAGCCGACACAATGGCCAAGTCTTCACGAACAGGCGTCATGCCTGTATCACCCAAAATATCAATCGCGTCCGCCACATTGTCATTAAGCCCTTCTACCGTATCGGACTTAACGAACAAGTTGAAATGATGTTCACCCATAACGATGCGCCGCGATGCCAAGTCGTCAAGTGCATCGTCAATTTCATCGATCTGCGATGTTGCATCATCTTCGGCGGCTTCCATGCGGCTTTGAGCTATGCGCATGGTCCGGCGTGCGGATTCTTGCTTGATAAAGCTAAAGGATTGCGTCAATACGAAGTCATAAGGTGCATTGAGCAATTCATTAAGGAACACCGGGCCGGTTTCGGCGGGATAAGTGCCTATCCCCAGCATGGCCCCAAAATAGGTGCTGGTAGCGCCGCGAACCTCGACCGTTTCATTACCCCAGAACGGGCGCGAAGCGGGCAGGAGCTTACGTAGCGGTGCCTGGCCAATTGCGACACGCTGCCAGCGCCCATTCAGCAAGAAACCCATGAATTCCATGGGTTCAGAGCAGTAGACGCCTTGATGTTTGTATATGCCCAGTTTTTCGGCATCGTAGCGGCGCAGCGTTCGCATGACCTGGCGAACGACCTTATCCAGCTTCTCTACCGCCTGTTCGCGCTCGGCCTGGCGGCTGGATTTGTCCGCCTTCGACACCAAGTTAAACATGGCGCTGCCAATAGCGGAGGGGAACGGGCGGTAAACGATTGTCAAATAAAGCTCATTGACGCGTAGTTTCTCGTCTGACAGCCGAGACGAGTATTTATCATTCAGGTCTTTGGCAAACCCTTCTGGAAACTCACCTGGAGGAAATCTATGTTCCCTGCGCCGGATAATATGCTGCCACACGCCGACGTTGTGGCTTGATATATTCTTGAGTAACGCGTTAAGACGCTTATGCCAGATATTAACCTGCTCGTCATCGGCACTTTCAAAGCTTGCACCGGTTAGGCGGATTACTTGCATATAATCCCGGTTTTTCGTCATCACCGTGTGGCGATCTACGTGGACCTCAAACGGGAGCCGCTCAGCAACTGGCGGCTCATGTTTGATAACCTTTTTCCTCAAAGTCTCGGCAAAGCTCATAGCAATCCCCTTTTCTGGAGTTTGCGCAATTTGCGCTTACTCAGTTTCTTTCCGACGTTGAACTCAAGGGGACTGTATGTAGCGGCGCGCCAGTAATAGAAGTTACCGAGGAACGCAAACGCCTTAGTCCTACCCCATAGGTAGATCAGTTCAAACGCCCGAGGGTCGTAGAGACAGATGCAATACAGCATCAGGTGAATAGGGATGAAGGCCAGCAGCCACAACAAATTTTTCGTGAGTACGAAACATTCGATGGTGAACACCATGTTGATGATGAAGGCTTGCCAGGTGACTCCCCAGCGCATCGTGGGACGCGTAGGCCCCACGAACAAGGTATCAACTAGGATTCCGTCGTTCTTATCCATGTGGGGCCTCGCTTTGGTGTGGCTCGGTTACACGCCGAACAGGCCGCGAATCCAGGTGACAATCTGGTCGCTACCGAACAGCAAGACGATGCCGACGACTACGCCAATGAGCCACATCCAGTGAATTTTGCCAAACAAGGCTAGGGCACCTACGACCATCACCGCGATACCCGCGACGGGGGTCAGCATTGCCAAGGTGTCGGCGGACAGTCCAGTCGCACCGGTGGTAAACGGGTTTGCTGCCATGGCCAGCGCCGGGAAGATCGAGCCGATAACAGCGGCCACGAACGCCAGGAGGCGGCGAGTTGCTACAGGGCGGGTTGGGGTTTCATGAGTCGTCTGTACTGTCATAGTCAAGCTCCAGGATTATCGGTGCATTGGGGCAATCAAGCCCCCGTATGTAGCTGGCCAGGGTGTTCAAGTTCGGCCAGAGTCGTGGTTGCTTCCTCGCATTGAATAGAGTGTTTTCGCCATCCTTCCAGGTTAAAACCACTATCAGGCTGAATTTCTGTTCCTCTTTTACCTCCCTCAAAATGAACTGTTTAATGGCCTTATTTTTGGCGTTGTCCTCTAGCTGGTCTTCATAGATGGACGTCATTTCAGTGGCCTCGTGTGTTGAGTGTTGGGCCGTTATCGTATCCTTTTCGGATTGTTTCGGCTTCACCTCGCCACACATCGTGGCCACACCCTTTGGCATATTGCCGCTTCGGTTGTGTCTAGTTTGTGGCTCCAGAACTGGCCTCCTTGTCACCGGCTTCGGGTGATTTTTCCAGGGCTGCCCCGCTGTCCTGATCGTCTTCGGGGGATGCTGCGCGCACGTTCTGTTTGCGCTTGTACACGTCCCAATAAGGGACATCTGCCGGTGCTTGGGGGCTGTCCGCCTGGCCCTGCGGGGCCGTCTGCGGGACAAACGCGGGACGACGGGGCCGGGCTACCTTCCCGGCCTGACCGTCTAACTCGCGCTGTAGCGATTCGATGTTGGTTTTATGGCTCTGCACCGAGGCAGCGATCTGCTGCACTTCTTCGGGTGACTTTTGAGCCTTGATGGCGGCGGCCAGATCGGCGTTCGCTTGATCGAGGGATTTTTGTTCCGTAGTCAGCTCATTGGCTAAGATTGCGCGACGTTGCGCGTCGCGATCTTGCTGCACGTCGTTGCCGACGACTGGATAGCTTTCAGCATACGCCGCGCTTGGAAGCGCGGCAGATGCGCATATGGCCGCTAAGAGCGCGAGTGGTGCCAGCTTCATAACCTCTCCCTGGTCCGGCAGGCCGGACATTGCTTTACTGTGGTTTGACCCTACAGCAATGCCCTTTCTGCTGCAACACTTTTACGATAAGTGTAAATGTGAATATCGTATAGTTGTTTACCGTTCCGGTTCAGCTTCCAGCTTTCCCGGCGTGTTCTCCTTCGCAGCTGCGCGCTGCTGGGCTTTAAGCTCAATATTCCAGTCTTTCCCAGCGGTCGGGCGTTGACGCTCAACCTCTTGGCTCACAGCCTCTTTGAGCCGGTCCCCAAGCCGATCACCTGCTTTGTCTGCGTTGAAACCGTCTACGATCTTGTAGCCCTGGCCTTCCAGGTGTTTAGCCGCTCCCTGGAGAATGTCACGGGTACTGCCTGCGGTGCCGATCACCAGCGCTTCGGGGTTCAGCGCCTGATAACTCATGGCCTCAATTGACGACTCTACAAACACCGCCAGTTTCGATGCGGCCTTACCGGTGAAGTACAGACCGCGATCCCCACGGATACCGTGGAAGGGCTTGCTGTAAGTCCCCCGTAATTCCGCACCGGACATTTTCCCGTCCAACGTGCGAAGGGCGAAAACAGCATTGCCAAACTTATCTGCCCAAAGTCGTCCCTTGTCGATTGCCGTATTGACAATTTGTTCCGGGATGCCTCGGGTATTTGTTAAGTAATTCATGACCCTAGCCAGCTTTTTCGGGTCCGGTTCGGGAATTTCCAATTTGGGTTTGGGTGTCGAGTCCAGGATACGGGTTGCCTGATGCCGCGCCTCGGCCTGGTAGGTTTGTACGGCTGCTTCGCGGCCATGAGTGCCGCCGAGCCAGGCCACGGCATCTCTGAAACCGAAACCGCCCAGGTGCATGGCCAGGTCAATTGCCCCACCGCCGCCCTTGTCGGCATCGTGGTTGTAGAACTTTTCGTCCGTGACCGTCACCCGCCCGGCGTGGGTTTTCCAATTCCGCTTTGGGTCTGCGGGGTCGCGGATCGCTCCGAATCCTTCCAAGACGGCTTCCAGTTCGATGCCGCGCGCCTTGTCTATGTCTGACTTTTCCATGGGAGTCCTCCGACAAAAGATCAAAAGATGCTACTACGGAAAACAAATTTCCGCATTGACAGAAACACCTTAACACCCGACAGAAGGTAAAGAAAAGTATGGACTTACCAGATAGGGCGGCAGTATAATGGACCCATGCAGACGAAAGGCTGCATAAGCGACGAAGCCCCGGACGGCGGCAACCGTACCAGGGCTTCTAATCACAGCTAACTAGATGGGAGTTAAGCCATGACTACTCAATATCTTACCGCCGCTGACACCGCAAAGCTCGTTCGCAAAGCGCTGAAAGAAGCGTTCCCGGACATGAAATTTAGCGTGCGCAGTCATACCTACTCGGGCGGCGCGAGCCTCACCGTGGCGTGGACAGATGGTCCGAACATCAAACAGGTTGAGGCCGTTACCTGCCGTTTCCAGGGTTCGTACTTCGATGGGCAGATCGACTACAAGGGTTCTATCTATCACCTGGTGGGCGGCGTGCCCGTATCCTTCGGCGCCGATAGCATCCACTGCCGGCGTTCTTTCTCGGACGTGGCCATTGAGCAAGGTATTGACCGCGTTTTCCGCAAGTATCCGCAGAATTTCCGCGAGGCTGGCATTGCTAAGCCTACGATTGAGGAATTCCGTTCCGGCCGCCTGTGGGCCACGTATGTACCCTTCATGAGCAGCCATTGCGGTGACAGCCTGCAGGGCGAGATTAACGCCGCGATCAACCACCACAGCGACCGCCTGCGGGGCAAGGAAAGCCCTACAGCACAGAGCGTTTTTGTCACGCACGACGATGGCTACAGCCGACAATGCGGCAGCGGATACAGCGCTGTAAGCGTCCACTAACAAGACTGGCCCTTCGGGGCCAGTTTTCATTTCCCGGGCAAGGTGCCGCACCTGCTATTCAATCCCCCGCTTTGCTGGTTTGTACAATCCAATTTTGTGGATTGTACAAACCAAGAATCCGCACGCACACCATCTGGCCCGGGAAATGAAAACAGCCCCACTGCTGGGCGTCTTGACGTTAAGCGGTTTAACCACTAGATTTAGGCGTTGAGTTAAACGGTATAACCCCGGAAACGAAAAGACTATGACCGCACACGCGCAAACCATCATGGCTACGAAGGTTGACGACCGCATAAAGCGCCGTTTCGACGCTGCCATGCGCGCACGCGGCACTAACACCTCAGCGGTGTTACGCAAGGCGATTATGCAGTATCTGAGCGAGTTGGACGCCGGTATAGAGCATCCACAGTTCAAGCTGGAGTTGGACGGCCCCGAGGCCGGAGAGAAGACCCCTAGCCACTGACGGCGGGGCAAAAAAAAAGAGCACCAACGACTAGATATCTTGGCGGATTCGTCGTGGTGCTCACCGTATAGGTGAAGAGAGTATGGATTCCTGCGCAGCTATGTGCAAGATGAGCCGTGATTTATTTCACGTCCGTCTATCTCCTCACCGCCGTTCTGGCGGTGAGTTATGGCCTTAAGAGTCAAAGACAGAGCCGTCTCCGCTCGGCCCAATCAGAGCTTTTTCCAGGAAGGTACCGCCCTTAATCGCGTCCTCCAGGAATGCCCCTACCTGCCCCGTTGCAGCGATGACAAAACCGCTGCGCGCATCCTGCCGCGTGAATACGCCGTCTGCTATCCGTATATGCAGATCAACCGGGAAGGCATGGTGTCGTGGCTAATCTTCGACCTGGATCATTACAACGCGCTGATTTGGGATGACGCCGGGCTACCGCCGCCAAATCTCATAGTGCGCAATAGACGTACAGGCGGAACACACCTCTATTACGCCATTATCCCGGTATGTACTACCGACAACGCACGCAGTCGGCCCATTAACTACCTGAAAGCCATCTACAAGGCTTTTGTGGCGGCGCTCGATGCCGATCCTAATTACCATGGCGGCCCAGTCGCTAAGACGCCTGGCCATCCATGGTGGCAGACCCAAGAACTGCATAACCACGTCTACGAGCTGGCCGACCTGGCCGAGTGCGTAGACCTGGAGCCGATCACCCCATGGGGCAAAGGACCAGACTACGAAGCGGCGTCCCACTCGCGGCACTGTATGTTGTTCGAGAACCTGCGGTTCTACGCCTATAGCATCGTCAACCAAGAGCGCGATAAAGGTTCCTATGACCACTTTGTCCGGCGCTTAACTGCTCACGCACACAACGCTAACCGCTTTGGCGGGCGTGGCTCTTTTATCACTGACTTACCGTTGTCCTCGATCCGGTCAACGGTCAAATCCGTCGCCCGGTGGACCTGGAGCAAGTACACAGGCAACAGCCGGTGCCACCGTGGCGTGATGGAGCTAGACAAAAGCCTTCCCCTGGTCGAGCGACAACGCCTGGCGGCCAAACGAACCCACCAGGAGCGCCACAAGGCCACAGAATCCAAGATCCGTGCTGCGTGTCGCATCCTATTGCAGCAGGGCAAGCCGCTTGCTCAAGCGGCCATTGCGAGCCTTGCAGGTGTTACCAGGCAGACGGTGGCCACCTATCGACACATCCTTACCGAAGTCCGCGTTAACAACGTGGTGCCCTTCAACGCCGGCGCTTTTAGCCAGGCGGCCAGATCCGCCCCGAATGACCAGCCAGAACCAGGCCAGGGCGGGAAAATTAGTGATGTTAAGTATGGTGCCAATCAGATACCTGCCCCTAGGCGGCGCGGTAAGCGACGCCCAAGGCAGCTGCTTTTAGCCTTTGATGACCCCCCATAAAGCATAGTGCGGTGGCTAATGGGGAGTGATTCGACACACCGTAGAGACATTTCCCCCCACACCAAACCCGCAAGGCTTGTGCGTTGGCCAGGTGATCCAAGACAGCGCGACTACGGAAAGAAAATCCCGTCATACCAGCTTGACCACCGGTTATCCGCCGTTTGGATTAATCTGTTTACTCAAGTCAAAAATTAACCTATTCTGTGAGTATTCCAGGCGGCAACCTGGACGGCTAACAAGATGGGAGTTAGTGACTTATGGCTAGATCGAGGCAAAGCCATGCGACGAAAAGAGCGACTGACACCGCAGGACTTCGACACGCTCAAGGCCCATATGGGCTCGCGGTGGAAGCCTGCAAACATCGAGGCGGTGCGCCAAGTCATGGTCGAGGGGCGCAAGCAGAAGGACATAGCCGCCGATCTTGGCGTTACGGAGAAAGCCGTTTCGCAGATGGTGAAAAAAGCATACGACTTGCACCAGGAACACGGCACAGCGCCGGAAGGCTGGGTAACAGTCTTTGCCACCTTACCCCCTGACCTGGCGGAACACGTCAGGCACATGGAACAAACCGCACGGGCAAACTTGAGCAGAGGCAAACAATGAACGTACCGCGCAGATTCAAGCAGAAATCATGGGTTAACCAGAAGGGCGGCAGCGGTAAGTCGATCCTGTCCTATAACGATGCGTTTTACCTGGCTGAACTGGGCAAGCGCGTGCTGTACCTGGACGGCGACGAACAAGGCAACGGCAGTAAACGCCTGGTGCAATACGCTGTTCCTGGCATGGTGGCATCTGATCTTTTCAAGGACAGCCCTCTTGCAGCCATCCAGCCAGTTGAGGGGCAAAACCTTAGCGTCCTAATGGGTGACAAAGGTCTGATCAAGGCTGAGCGCACCACGATGGACGATGAAGAAATGGTAGCCCTGGTGCGTGCCCAAATCGGTCGTATCGCGGAGCATTTCGATTATGTGATTGTCGATACCGCTGGTTCCAACAGCCGTGTGGCTAACGCGTTTCTGGTCAGCTCTGATTACGTGGCCATCCCGTGCCGGATCGACGATTACAGCATTGATGTGGCGAAAGAGGTCTTGAAGCGGATTGCGTTCATTCAGCAACAGTGGAACCCGCACCTGGTAAGCCTAGGCATTTTGCCAAATGAGTTTGACGCGACCCAGCCAGCACAAACCGAATGGCTCAAGCAGTTGATGACCCATTTCCGTAAGTACCTCTTTGGCGGTCTGGTCAAGAAAAGCGCGGCATTGAAGGAAGCCGCGGCTGAAGGTGTGCCGGTATGGCGCTTGCGCGATGAAAAAGGCCAGATCAAAACCGCTGCGCGTACGTCCGGTAAAGAGGTGCGCGCCGTATTTGAAATGATGATGAAAGCGATGGAGCAGGCCAATGGCTAAGAAACTGGACCTCACCGACCTGGCGAACTTTGACCCGACACCGGCAGCAGCACCGGCCGCTTCGGGCGCGAGTGCTGGCCCTGTCCAAGTGCCAACGGGGGACGTTATCCCCGACCCAAAGCAACCGCGTAAGAAGTTCGACCAGGACAAGCTTGAAAAATTGGCCAAGACCATCAAAGCCAGCCGCCTTAACCAGCCGGTTACGGTTCGGCCAAAGAACGCCGATGGCAAATACGTAATTGTCATGGGCGAACGCCGGTGGCGTGCTTGTACCCTTGCCGGACTGGAAACCATACCGGTGATCTTCGGGGACAAGGCCGATGGTTATGACCAAGTGACGGAGAACACGGAGCAGGAGCCTCTAACCACGATGGAGCTTGCGCGCTTCATTGCGGAGAAGATCCAGGAAGGCGACAAACGATCTTATATCGCCGAACGTCTCGGGATGCGTGCCGATGCGGTATCGCAACACCTGGCGCTGGCGACGGCACCGGATTTCATTCAGCAGCTGGGCGACGATACGCAGATCGGTGGCCGTACCCTGTACGAATTGATCCAGGCACACAAAGAGTATCCTGCCGAGGTCGAGCGGTTCGCCCAGCAGCCAGCCGAGGAAATCACTCGGGCATCGCTGGGGCGGCTGGTGGAGCAGTTGCGCACACGCGAAGCGCTGCAAGCCGAGGCGGATGCCCAAGCCAAGGCGCAAGCCGAGGCGAAGGCCCAGCAGAGCGACAATGCGCCAGGCGGTGGCCAGAACACCGGTCCTGCTAACCAGGAGGAAACCACAGGGCCGAAACCTGATGGTGACGGACATTTAGAACGTCCGTTGGATCTGCCGCCGCCAGTGCAAACAACACCAGCAACCCCGGAATCAAAAGTCCAGGACAGTGGCCAAGCTTGGCCAGTGGTTAAAATCCTGGTCGAAGGCCGGGCCGCCAGCCTCACCCCTACCGGCACTGTCCAGGTGGTTTATGCTGACACGGGCGAGATTGGCGAGGTCGATTTATCGACCGTCCAAATCTTGAGCGTGGAGGAACGCAGGAATGAAAGCTCATAAGGTAGCTACTGGTTCACTGCGACTGGCAGCGTTCTCGCTGCTGTCGCTAATTCGTCCGGCAGTGGTGCTGGTCCTGGAGGTCATTGCAGCCCTTTCGCTGCTGGGCTTTCTGGCCTGTGCCTTGTTCGGGCAATGGTTCATATTTACCGTGTTCCTGGTAGCGGGTGTGGTATCTACGGCTTTGGCCTGGAGCTATGATGCTCTGCTAAGCCGCCTGGTCCCGTTCGGCTACGGCTTCCTATCGGAGTGACTGAATGGCATGTATTCCAGGATCAACTAGGCCAGGCCATTGCCTGGCCGTTTTCTTTGAATACCCTAACGCATATATATGTTAGATACGTGTATTTCTGCCGTCTCGATCCGCTTAGCCAGGGTATTGGCGGCGGTATCGACCTGCCACATACTGGTTGCATATACAGTAGAAGGAGCCAATATGTTTTGGGATGAGGGGTTGGGGGAGCAACGGAACAGAAAGTGCACTTAAGCTCAGTCGCTGCCCCGCAAACCCTTGTAACGTCTGGACAGTTTCGAAAAACGACCGTTTTATGAAACCGTTTCAGCGAGCACTAGGAAAGGCCGTGACCACCCGAAAAGTGGTGCGATAAACTCGTTTCGCCAATCAAAGTTCGCTAATCCACAACAGATGACGAGTAAAGCGAACTTTAATTCGTGCTTATGTTGGTTTTCGGTTCCATTGCTCCCCAAACCCCAAGATCCGCGATCATTCGTAGCAGCTCCGGCCGGTCGTAGCGAACGCCAGATTCGGTATCGCGGTAGACGCCGGCAATGTAATAGCCGGCCTGCCGTGCAGACTCGGTGATAGCTTCTTGACGGCGAATATCTTGTTCCTTGGTGCTAACCCGCATGTAAATGCGGGCGACTTTCATAGGCCCAGCTCGCATGGCAGGTTTATCCCCGAACAGTGACTTAACTTAATGGTCATTGGCGACCTCCTTGTCTTTGGCTATAGCCAATTTGGGTATACCCAAATGGTCCTAGCTTATCAGCTATGGCCAAGTTACCAAGGTAGCGACCCTAATGAACCACCGTTAAAAAAGCTACTCAATTGGGCCAGGTGGCGTCGGCTGCGCTCGGTACCGGGTTGCGCGCGAGGTGCGCCAATTGTTTTTCCAACCAACCCAGCAGTACCGCACGCCCAGCAGGACAGGGCAGCAGGTCATTTTCCAGGTGGTCAGCTAGATCCGAGACGGCGGTTGCACGCTCGGCAGTGTTCTCAGTCATGACGATTTTTTCCTTGATCAGTTCGCAGGGCCAACTGCGACCCAGCATTTGGCGCCGTTTTGGTCGTCTCCACCCTCAGCAATGAAGACGTGGCCATCCTCGTCAACTGCATAGACGCCAGGGCGTTCGTGGCCCGCATTACGCAAGCAATAACTTCCTTATCACCTATAAGGAAATGCACGATGGTTTCCCGTTACCAAAGATACTCCGTGGCATGCTCCCATGCCCCAAGCAAGCAGTGCGCTCAAGGCCATCACCAACGCAAGCGTAATCATGTCGGCAAATCCCCTGCGGCGAGCACAAACGCCCTAGGCTTAAAGCCCAAGTCTTGCGTTGCCTCAGCGTGATCAAATACCAAATCACGGCTCATACGCTCGGCCATGGCTGTCGACCACTTCCGATAGCGCGGCAGACGGCGCAATACGGTCACCGCCAGGCTGAAAGCCCACAGAGGCACAGTCAGCAAGCGCGGACGGAGGCCAAGCGCAGTAAAAATACGGGCGACCATGTCACGATAATTAAGCGTCTCGCCACCGGAAAGGTTGTAGGCGCGATTAACCGCACCAGGTGCCTGCAAGGCTGCAATGCACGCGCCGGCCACGTCTCGCGTATGGACGGGCTGACGCAAGCCACCGGCGCTGCCAAACAATGGAAAAAAACCAAAACGCCGAATAAAGTGAGCGATCTCAGCAATGTTCTTATCTCGCCCCAAGCCATAAATCAGCGTCGGGCGCAGGACCACCCATTCCACGCCACGACTTTCTGCCCACGCTTGCACACGCGCCTCGGCCTCCGTCAAGCGACGGGCTACAGCCTGCTCTTCCTGGTCGGAGGAATCACCCTTGGTGAAGCGGCTGGTGGAAGACAGCGCCACCAGCCGCCGCGCTCCACGCTCTTCCAGCAAGGTGAAATGCTCCGGCAACACCCAGATCGGCGCCACGCAAATCCACAACGGCAAATCCCCCTCCCCCCTTGAGAGAGGGGCCAAGGATGAGGGTAAGCCTGATGTTGGCAAGCGCCGCCAGATCACCCCGTCACCCGCCTGTCTGGCCACACGCCGCGAATACCCCGTCACCCGCCAACTGGCTTGCGTCAGCAAGGGCAACAGGCATTCACCCACTAGGCTGGTGGCACCCAGGACACCTACTTGGCACTCAGTCATCCGCTATCTCCGCCTTAGCCAACGCGTACCGCACGCTGTAATAGCTGGCAACCAGCACAAATCGCAGCGATACCCCCGTTATGACGAGCCACCACAGGGGGCCAGGGTACTGGTGATGAAAAAATTTCCGATAGAACCGCAGCATCCCATGATGCTTGTGCCATTCAACAAAAATCGGTCGGCTGCGACTGCACGCACCCCAGATATGCGTTACTTTTGCATCGGGGACGAACATCACCTTCCAACCCTTTTGCCGAAATTGCATGCACCAGTCGAGATCTTCACAATGAAGGAAATAGCCCTCGTCCCACAGTCCCACATCATCGATTGCTTCACGCTTGACCAGCATACAGGCACCAGAGATTGCCTCAACAACAACCGGTTCAGCAGGCAGCGGCTCTTTGTACAGAAGAAAATCCGAAAAAAAATCAGGAAAAAATCTGGCCAGGCGAGAGAGACCAAATGCCCGCATGAAAGCCCGTTTAGGGGTGGGAAAAACCCGCCGCCCGCCTGGTTGCTCAGTCCCATCGGGATTGCATAACAGGCCGCCGACCATACCAATGGTTTCTGAAGACTCCAACACATCAACCAGACGGTCCAGGGCGTCAGTGGCCAGCACGCTGTCTGGGTTCAGAAACAATATTCGGCTTGCCGATGATGCGCGTGCCCCGACATTGCAAGCAGCTGCAAACCCCAGGTTTCGTCCATTACGTATTACCGATAATCGTTCATGTCCGATCACCAATTCCAGTTGTTCGAGGCTGCCATCGGTTGAATTGTTGTCAACCACAATGGCCCGTGCGGCACCCGCCGCAAACACTGAAGAAACGCAGTCAACCAGCAGCTTACCCGCGTTGTAATTGACAATGACCACATCAGGATCAAGAGAGGATTCCACTTGCGTCAAAACGTACCTCCCAGGAGTTTGCTGTTCGGAATTCTTGCATCTCATCTATTTCACATTCGGATGCCATCGCTGTTCTGACTAGGCTGGCCAGATCAGAATGTTTGTTCATAAGAAAAACTCCCGCCAGCCCATCCCGCAGGGCCATCTCTCCAAAGCTAGTGGAGAGAACCGGCAAGCCCAACGCCCGATATTCGTAGTATTTAATTGGGTCAACCGATGCCGTAAGGTCGGTATGCTTAAAGGGAATTAATCCGACCGAAAATTCCTGCATAAACTTCATCGCAGTCGCATGGTCACAAGCTGGCAACAACTCGATGTTGCGAGGCAGAGGCCTAGGATGTAAGGCATAGATGGGACCAATCAGGCGGATGCACATGGATGGATTAGCCTCTGCCAAGTCAAACACCAAAGGCCAGTCAAACCAGTGGCCGATCGTACCGACATAGCCGAGAACAGGCCTCCCTGAGCTTTTAGTTGTGGCACTGGGGGACGGAAGGGTTTCAATCGCGCAGGCATTAAGCGCAAGAGTAAGTTTTGAGTGATAAGTGGCGAACCGATCGGCTAACGCCGTAGAAGAAACCGATATCCGCGTAACCTGAGCCGCAACCTTCCGTTCCCGCCGCCCCATCGCTATCCGCGACAGCCCCCGGTAAAACGCCGGAAAATCATCCATTGCATCGTAAATCGAAGAAACAGTGGGATGCCGGGCAAGCACCTGCAGCGCGAGCTCGGAGGGTTTACCAATTCCGAGTCGGCATTCCTCTTTCTCAATAAACGCGTGAATTGCCTGCAATATATCGTTCCAGAGCCGACGATTAAGCGCACCAGCGCCTGGCAACGGCTCAATCGGCAATGAACGCGGGCGAAGGATGGTTAGCCACGCTGGGGCACTCCTCTTTGCCGCTAGCGGCATCGCACTCCCTCCCGAAGCCTTTATACGCCGAAAATCTGCCAGCTCCGGCAATCGCGTAGGGTAGGGATCAACCCAGAGCACATCTCCGCCACGTCTGGCATGGAACCACTCCACAAACTTGTGGGGGCGCTGCGCAAAACTTGCCCAGGGTACGGGCGAGAAATATACTAGCCGCATCAGACGAAATGCTCTCTGAGCACCTTCACGATCCGCTCGGCACCACGGCCATCTCCGTAAGGTGAAACTCCACGTGCCATTTCTCCGTATGCTGACTCATCGTCCAACAGGCGTTGTGCTTCTTCCACAATCCGGTCGTAGTTGGGGCCAACCAGCTTTACTACTCCCTGCTCAACTGCTTCTGGCCGCTCGGTTTCATCCCGCAAAACCAGCACGGGCTTGCCCAACGCAGGCGCCTCTTCCTGCACGCCACCCGAGTCGCTGATGATCAGGTATGAGCGCTTCATCGCAGCAACGAAGGGCGCGTAATCCAGCGGCGCGCATAGATGAATATTTGGACAGTTCCCCAACATTTCATGGGCCACATCCTTAACATTCGGATTGGGGTGTACCGGGTAAAGGAACTGAACATCCAGATTGCGTTTCGCCAAGGTATGCAATGCGCGACAGATACTGCGGAACGGCTCACCAAAATTCTCACGACGATGGGAGGTAATAAGGACAAGGCGCTTTGATGGATCGATTTCAATCCCCAATTCTAAGTCCTTCGCTGCCGTCATCAGCAGAGCGTCGATCACGGTATTGCCAGTAACCACAATATCCTTATCCGAAATCCCTTCGCGCAGCAGGTTCTGTCGCGAACTCTCCGTCGGTGCAAAGTGCCAGCGAGCCAATCGACCAGTAATCACACGATTGGCCTCCTCCGGGAAGGGATTTTGCATGTCCAAGGTACGCAAGCCCGCCTCGACATGCCCGATGGGGATGCGGTGATAAAAACAGGCCAATGCCGCTGTCATTACAGTCGTCGTATCACCTTGCACCAAGACGACATCCGGTTTTTCTGCTTGAAGCACATCATCCAGATCCAGCAGCAGCCGAGCCGTCAGTATCGTCAATGTCTGATTGGGGCGCATGATGTCCAGATCGATATCAGGCTCAATACTAAAATAGTTCAACACCTGGTCCAGCATGTGACGGTGCTGGGCTGTTGCCAGCACTCGAACGTTTGCCCAAGGTTCATTTTTCAACGCCAGAATCACCGGAGCCATTTTGATGGCTTCAGGGCGGGTTCCAACTACACACAAGACTTTCTTCATCAGGCAATATCCAGTTCATAAAAAAGATGCTTCCAGTCCTCAATGAATGAGGTTGCAGAGAACGCATTTCTAGCACACGCAACGGCATCGCAAGCATTGGCATAGTCATCAAAAACCGCTTCAATGCGTGCTGAGAGTTTTTTCGTATCCCCCAATGGATAGGTGAAGATTTGTTCATAGCCACTGACCAAATCGACGTGTGCCTTGATATCGGAGAGCACTACAGGGACAAGTGACGAAATAGCCTCTGCTGCGGAGAGTCCAAATGATTCTCCTTTGGATGGCGATACAAACAGTCCGCCAGAACGCGAAACTGAATTTAACAAACGTCCTGCTGACGCGAACGGAACAGGAGGTAATACTACAGAAAGGCCGCCTAGTGAACGCTTTGAAATCTCTTTGTTAAGGTCAATTTCCGACGACCTTGGCCCACAGAATAAGAGCATGAATTCGCCTTTGCGACGATGCTCTAGCAGCTGGAAAGCATCCAACAGAGACAAGGGATCTTTTAGGCGATCAAGACGTCCGAAGAACAGTATGGGTTTTCTGGACCAGCGAGGTAGGCAGTTATCAAGGGGAAATTCCTGAGATGGTAGATCCCACGGTACGAAGTTCCGCAGCTCACCGACCGGCGCGGGTAAGGTAGGAAACTCATTACGGATAAGATCGCTGAAAACAGAAGATGGTGTGATCACCCTCTCGCAAGTATTGGGCACATTGGCAAGATAGCCCCGGTTTTCCCCATACGAAGTGTGGCACTCAACCACATATCGCTGGGATCGTCTAACGCACAAATCGATAGCTTGCGGACAATCAATGATAAATGCGAGATCGTAGTTCTGATCAAGCGAAGACACGATTGAGATTGATGAAGTTGCGTTGAGCCCATATTGAGTCATCGCTGCCACTAAGGGGGCCAACCCCCCAGAGTCGTGCAAGAAATAAAAGTCGACCATTATTTCTGGAAGATAGTGTTTGAAGGCTAGCGCGCGATTGAGAAGAACTCGCTCAACACCACCAAACGTAGCCCAAGGATAGATAAAACACACTCTAGTTTGCATATAGACGCTGCATATTGTGGTTCTTGTTTAGTTCGCTAACCAATGTATCGAAGCGAGCACGCCATGTAGTTCGCTCTAGAAAAGCATCAAGTTCCTCAGGTTTACGCTTGGATTGAAGTGCATGCTCAAGCGCATCGAGAACATCCTTTCGCTCGGCAAAGTACGTCATCGGGTAATCTTTTAGATGCCTAATACCTGTCACGATTACTGGGAGCCCAAAATAGAGGTATTCGTAAATTTTGATTGGATCGACGGCCTCAGCCAAAACGCCTTCAACGAATGGAATAATCCCGGCAGACCAGCGGGAGGTATAGCGATGCAAGTCGTCGGGAAGGACCTTTCCCAACAAGCGAAGATTGGGTAGTGCTGCGGATTCTTGCCTTACCCAGTCAGGTTCACCGTAACCGATGATTTCAAACGTGAGATCTGTTCGAATTTTCGCAAGGTGGAAGACCTGGCGCCAGTCAAACCATGCGTCAGTGAGGTGGCCGAAATAACCAATTACCCGTTCATCACTTCGTTGAGTCCCCGCGACCCCCTTGTGCTCGACGCCAATCACATCAGGCGTGTAGCCATTACCAATGACGCTGATATCTAAACGAAGGGCTGTGAACTTGTCTCGCAATGATGGAGATACAGCGCAGACATAATCCGATTGCAGTACCAGCGAGTCTTCTATTGGTTTTTTAAACCAAGGTGCTTGGCCGACATGGAAGAAAGCCTCCCATTCATCCATGATGTCATAAACAATCGCCAAGCCACGCTGCCGTAAAGAAGGAATAAGATCGACCAACGTGGGTGCAGGCATAGTGACCAAGAAGAGCGATAACTCTCGGGGTTGACACAGCATCTCAGCCTTGGAGACAAAATCAAAAAGTGGGACTTGGTACACGTTTGGCCAGACTTCACCGCAGCCTTTTGACAACGTATCATTCGGCGACCATTGCCAGGCAACGAACAGCACTAAGTATCCCTGAGCAGCAAAATACTTTGCTGCGTTGATCGGTCTTTGGTTAACAAGTTCGTCAAATTCAAAGCCACACGGGATGATTGCAATGCGCTCTGCCTGATTGGCTCTTACAAGCCATTCGCTCTGTTCTATGGCATGGAAAACCGAGGAATGATCGCCACCTTGATTCATAGTGAAGTTGTGATGTAGTCGCCTTGCAACATAGGCATGACGTTGCCGGTTCAGTTTATGCCGAAATTGCTCAGGCAGGCGCCAATAAATAGCCTTCAGCAATGCATAACGTCTTTCTTGAGAAGCCATAGACTGCGCCAACCTGTTAATTAGGCGAAGTGGCCGGGTCACCCTCCAAGAACGAGTAGAAAGAAGCGATTTGATTTGTCCGTCGCGCTCGACCACAGTTTGGTTGAGGCTGGCGATTTGTCCGTCGCGCTCGACCACAGTTTGGTTGAGGCTGGCGATTTGTCCGTCGCGCTCGACCACAGTTTGGTTGAGGCTGGCGATTTGTCCGTCGCGCTCGACCACAGTTTGGTTGAGGCTGGCGATTTGTCCGTCGCGCTCGACCACAGTTTGGTTGAGGCTGGCGATTTGTCCGTCGCGCTCGACCACAGTTTGGTTGAGGCTGGCG
>Ga0208788_1000104_pt1 | contig 43219 bp, 39 predicted proteins | sample Wag4_2014_7_11_3_FD_187363 | JGI IMG/M metagenome (GOLD analysis project Ga0208788, IMG submission 187363) | Fresh water mixed with fracking chemicals microbial communities from Ohio, USA - Utica-2 Time Series FC 2014_7_11 (SPAdes) (version 2) ... | reverse complement strand
AACCAGTATTCAGGCTTACGTGGATGCGAACATCGGCGCCCTTCATGTATGCGCTGAGTTCATTTAGGCCCTGATCGTTTACTTGTGTGGGGTACACCTCTTGGGCGCCAAAGCGAATGACCACTTGCTCTTGGTCTACGTCGGCGTACTGACTGCACTTTCCAACAGCCATTGCCACACGTCCCCAGTTTGGGTCGGCGCCATGCACTGCAGTTTTCACAAGAGGAGAGTTGACGATGGCCTTGGCAATCGTTTTCGCCTGCTCGTCGTCACGTGCTTTGTCAACATGCACTTCAATCAGTTTCTCTGCACCTTCACCGTCGCGAGCAACTTGTTTAGTGAGCGATAAAGCAACTTCATAAAGCGCAGATTCAAAAGCTGATATGTCGACGCTTCCAGCTGCTCCACTTGCTAGAACGATTGCGGTATCGCTTGTGGATGTATCGGTATCTACAGAAACGCAATTAAACGTTTGTGCGATGACACGCTGAAAAATACTGTGCAGTTCACTTGGTGCAACTTGTGCGTCGGTGAACATCATGGTGATGAGTGTCGCCATATTCGGCTCAATCATTCCAACACCTTTTGCAACGCCAACAACTCGTGCAGACGATCCAGCGACAACACATTCGGCGACTTTGCTCACCGTGTCGGTGGTCATGATTCCGCGGGCAACGTCGTCTGCTGATGTGCCCTGTGGTTGCGCAGGAAGCGCAGCAAGTCCTGCACGAACCTTGTCCATTGGATACTGACGGCCGATTACACCGGTTGATGCAATCAGGACATCACGTGGGTCACATGCCAATGCAGATGAAACGCCTGCAACCACTTCGCGTGCGTTGCTCATTCCTGCCTCGCCTGTAGCGACGTTGGCATTCTTTGAAATAACGACGACTGCTTTGGCCTTGTGGTCTGCAATGTGTTCACGACTTACGACAACACTTGGGCCAGCAAAGCGGCTTTGAGTGAACATACCGGCGGCCGAACACACCGTGTCGGCTACGACGAGCGTGAAATCGTCGGACGTGTCTTTAATTCCGATGTTTGCAACGTGAGTGCGGAAACCCAGTGGAAGCGAAATTGCCATAACTATGCGGTGAAATGCTGCTCAATGTTTTCAAGAGTTTTCATCATGGCATTCTCGTTACTCTTCATCGAGCCCCGCAGTTTGAGAATAAAAATTGACTTGCTTCCGTTGTAATCAAACTGCTCAGTTACTTTTGTACCGCCGTCAACAGGTTCAAGAATGTAACGCCAGATATGGCCACCGAAATGCTGCCAACCAATGAGGCGATTTTCGTCAAACTCCACAACGGTGTTGGTCATCTTGTATGGCACACCGATCTTCATGTCCATCGCAAACTTTGCACCCAACGACAAACGTGGTGGAGCGGAAATCTGTGCAGCTTTAACGCTGCCCGAGCCGTCAATCTTTGAATGCTGGCGCGGGTCAGCAAGAATTTCGAAAATCAACCCAGGAGCTGCAGGAATAAAGCGCTCAACTGAAACGATTTTGCTTTTTGTGTCGTGAGTCATGCACTCAGGCTAGGCGAGAGACCGAACAACAGCCTCACCACATCGTCGCCCTGAAAACATGGCACCTTGCAATGAGCCGGTGTCTCTGTGATCACCGCAAACAAATAGACCATTGCCAAGTTCGACGCGTTGCTTAGGCGAAAACGGTGGTTTTTGGACTGGTCCACCGTGATTAATGACGTAGGTGCGCAAGTGTTTCCAATCGTCTACTTGTGGCCCCCACCATGAGCGGAGTTGTTGGCGGCTCATCGCCTCTAGATCGCCATCGGTAACTCCAGGAAGTGCCGCAACAATGAGGTGCTTATCAGCAGGGGCATACGACGGTGCAACATTGCTGATTACGGCAACATTGAGGACCGGTCCGTTTCCGGTGCCATCGAGTACCACGTACTTTTCTTTTGTTGGGGGAGTATCTGCTGAAAAGTAGACACACCCAACTTTTCGCGATTCAACTATTGGAATATCAAGAAGCGAAGAAGCAGTTGGCCCATCGGTGGCCACGACAACTGCGCGAGCAGTAATGCTTTCACCAGATGCAAGCGTGACCGTTGTGCCATCAACCGTGCTTACACGGGTGTTGAAATGGATGGTTCCTTCGGAAAGCCTGCTTGCCATTTGTAACGGAAGTGCATGCATGCCACGCGATGGCAGCACGCTTTGACCTTCACTGAGTGACTTGAAAATCACGTCGAACATACGTCGCGACGTCGCGAGATGCGGATCGAGTTGTATGCCACCGAAGAGCGGCCTAAAAAATCGATTGATGATTTTGGTAGAGAAACCGAATGCCCGTAGTGCTACATCTGTTGATACGTCTTGACCGCTGAGGAGGACCGCAGACTTGCGGCGCAATACACGTGCGCGCAGAACCACAATTCGTGCCTTGTCGAACACGCTGCCAATTGGGGCGAATGCCGTAGTGGCAAGCGTTTGAGGTTTGCGGAATGGGTCGGAAACCGCATGTCCTTTGCCGTTGCGCCATACCAGTGCACCTGGATCAAACGGTCGAAGGTCGAGTGCGCGCATGTCGACTTGTGTCTGCAGTTCTGGGTAAGCGGTGAGCATCACTTGGAAACCGCGGTCCAATTGAAAACCGTCCACGATGTCAGTGCGAACTCTTCCACCAACAGCATCACTCGATTCGAGCACGATGACTGAATGCCCATGTCGTTGAATCTCGCGCGCTGCAGAAAGTCCTGCAAGACCAGCGCCGACGATTACTACGTCACATTGTGATGGAAGGGACATTACTTGGAGAGTAGTGAGCGCAGCGCACTTTCTAGCGTGGGGTGCTTGAACGTGTATCCACTCGCATTAAGTGCTGCTGGAATTACTCGCTGGCCAGTGAACAGCAGTGCATCTGCAAGTTCGCCACCAAGCAAAAGCTTCGGAGCAAAAGTAGGAACCGGCACAATTGCTGGACGCTTGAGAACCGATGCAAGCACTTTGGTGAAATCAGCATTGGTTACAGGATTCGGAGCGGTGAGATTGACTGCTCCGCTGACGTTTGCAGTGAGCAAGTATTCAATGGCACCAATTTCGTCATCGATGGAAATCCAACTTTGCCATTGCTTGCCGTTGCCGAACTTTCCGCCAACGCCCAACTTGAAGAGCGGGAGAAGTTTCTTTAGCGCGCCACCTTTTGGCGAAAGCACAATTCCTGTGCGCAGGTACACCGTGCGAACGCCCGCATCAACTGCTGGCTTAGCAGCGGCTTCCCACTGTTCACATACTTCGGCAAGGAAGCCAGTTCCGTGCGTGCTTACTTCGGTGAGCTGCTCGTCGTTGCGCGCTCCATAGATTCCAATTGCCGATCCTGAGAGAAATACTGATGGCTTACGCGAGAGTGATGCGATTGTTTTTGCAAGAAGCGCTGTAGTTGCAGTGCGGCTATCAAGAATTTCCCTGCGGTATCCATCTGACCAACGCTTGTCGCCAATGCCCGCGCCGGAAAGGTGGATAACAGCATCGGTGCCCTCAAGAGCCGCAGCATCAAGTGTTCCCGATTTCGGGTTCCATTGAATTTCGCCTGACTTCGGCGACCTGCGAACGAGACGAACCACTTCGTGACCACTGCTTGACAGCTTGGCAACGAGTTGCGTACCGATTAAACCACTTGCTCCTGAGACAACAATTTTCATGGCCTTACTTTATGACCCTTTGGCATGCCAGGAGTGGTTGTGCGCGAATTACGGAATAACGATAGGAACTGAGGTAACCACGGTATTCGGACGGAACAACAGGCGAGCTTTGATAGTAAGTGCCGACTGGTTGTGCAGCCACTGCGATCGAATACTGGTGACGAATTCGGGAATGATCACCGTGATGATGTCGTCGCTATCTAAATCGTCAATTTCATTGATGCGATTAAGGATTGGCTCCGTTAAGTCGCGGTATTCAGAGACGATGGTGTCGAGCTCGATCGTGAGACCATGCTTGTCCCATTGGTCTTGCAGTCGCTGGCGATCGTCAGAGTTTTCAATAACAGAAAGTGCGAGGAGTCTGTCTGGGCGCAGGCTCTCGGCGTATCGAACTGCTTGCAACACACCCTGGTTCACTGAGCCCACGAGCACAACGACCGTGTGCGTTCGGAATGGAGCAACATAACCGTCTGCTGGTTGCAGGAATGACCGCACCCGCGTGTAGTGCTTGTTCACTCCATTAAATGAAAGAACAAGTACGGGAATGACGACCGCTGGTATCCATGCACCATCGGTGAACTTCACCACAACAACAATTCCGGCGACAAATGCAGTTGTGGTTGCACCAAAACCAGAAACGATTGTTTTAAACAGCCAACCAGAATCATTCAACTTGTAGCTACGAACAGCCATTCCTGTTTGACTCAGTGTGAAGCCAGTAAACACGCCTACTGCGTAGAGCGGAATCAGCAGAGTTACTTGTCCACTAAACACAACAATGAGCGCAATTGAGGCAAGTCCAAGGAATATCACTCCGTTAGAAAAAACTAATCGGTCACCACGATTCATGAACTGGCGAGGCATGTAGTTGTCTTTTGCGATGATCGATGAGAGCCGCGGAAAGTCTGCGTAAGCAGTGTTGGCAGCAAGAATCAAAATACCAAACGTTGCAAATTGTGTGACGAAGAAGAAAATATTTCTGCCTCCATAAACATGTTCCGCCATCTGAGCAAGAACAGTTTGTGAGATATGGCCCTCTTCGTCTGCGAGTGGCTTGATGTGTTGCGCGAGAATGCTGAGGCCAAAGAAACTTGAACCAAGAATTGCGGCCATCCAGATAAGTACTCGTGATGCATTTTTTGATTCAGGTTTCTTAAACGCAGGAACTCCATCGGCGACTGCTTCTACACCAGTAAGTGCTACGGCTCCAGAGGAAAACGCTTTCAGGAAGAAGAACAACGTAACGGTATTTGTGCCACCTAAGAGTTCATTCTCAAATGCTTCAGTGTGTGGAATTGGTCCAAGGTCTTGTACAAAAACTCGAAACAGACCATAGATAATGAGGCCGAAAAGGCAGATGATGTAGAGGTAGGTCGGCGGAGCAAACAGTGAGCCAGACTCTTTCAGTCCGCGAAGGTTGGCGAGCGTGATGAGTAACACGAAGCCAACAGCCATATGTACGCGATAAGGCGCGAGGTGACTGAATGCCGAGATGATTGCGGCAACACCACCCGAAACAGACACCGCAACCGTGAGGATGTAGTCGGTGAGCATGGATCCGCCGGCAACAAGCGAAGGATATTTTCCAAGGTTTTCTCTGGAAACAACATATGAACCGCCACCTGTTGGGTAGGCAAAAATGGTCTGGCGATAGCTAAAGACAACAATTGCAAGAAGCCCAATGACCATTAATGAAATTGGGACCAACCTGCTGTACGCAGCCGTTCCTACAGCTGCAAGGGACAAAAAGACGATCAAAATTTCTTGCGTCGCATACGCAGTAGAAGAGATCGCGTCACTTGCAAAGACTGGAAGTGCGACTTTTTTTGATAACCGCTGGTGGGAGTCTTCGGAACTTGCGATCGGTGCGCCAATGAAGAATCGCTTTAGTGAGCTCGAGTTTTGTTTGGTGGTAGGCATATGCGTCTAGAAGCCTGCCACATTGACTACCCGCTGGGTGAGTTGACCGCCTACGCTGGGCACTCGCAGTACTACACAGGCATTTCGGGCGGTGTGCGCCCATGCCACAAGGGAGAAAACAGTGCACGTCGTAATTGTGGGATGCGGTCGAGTTGGCTCAACGCTCGGTCGAGAACTCGTTGCTGCCGGTCATACCGTCGCGGTGATCGACCGCAAGTCGGAAGCGTTTTCGCGACTCGGCGAGTCGTTCACCGGTCAAAAGATTTCGGGAATTGGTTTTGACCGAGACATTTTGATTGAAGCTGGAATTGAAAAGGCCGGAGCTCTTGCCGCAGTAACAAATGGTGACAACTCGAACATTTTGATTGCCCGAGTTGCGCGCGAAGAGTTTGGCATTGAGCGAGTAGTTGCTCGAATTTATGACCCAAAGCGCGCCGAGATCTACGAACGCCTTGGTATTGCCACAGTCGCAACGGTGAAGTGGACATCGGAGCGAATTCTGCGTCGCATACTTCCAGAGTTGCCTGCAGTTGAGTGGACAGACCCGAGCGCAAAAGTGGTGCTCGTGGAGCGTGAACTTCCAAAGACATTGGTCGGCACACGTGTGCTGTCGCTCGATAGCGCAATTGCCCGAATTGTTTCCGTTCGTCGATTAGGCGCTGCCATCATCCCAGGTGCAGACACGGTGGTTCAAGAAGGCGACGTCGCTTACGTAGCAGTGCAAATCAAGTCGCTTGAAGCCTTTGATGCATCGCTTGCGTCAACAACCGGGAAGGGTCACTAGTCGTGAAAGTAGTTGTTGCAGGTGGTGGAAGTGTTGGTCGATTTACGGCAGAGCAGCTTGTTGCGGCAGGTCACGAAGTAACCATTATTGAAAATGATCGTGCAGTTGTTGCTGAGTATGCAGAAAATGAACCCTCAGGGAACTTGAAGTGGCACCGTGGTGATGCATGTGATGTGGCGGTGCTTGCTGCTGCTGGTGTAACCATGGCTGATGTTGTTGCTTCGGTAACCGGAGACGACGAAGACAACTTGGTGGTTTCGCTATTAGCAAAACAAGAGTTTGGTGTTCCACGAGTAATTGCTCGTGTGAATAACCCAAACAACTACTGGATGTTTAACGACATGTGGGGAGTCGATGTTTCAGTATCAACACCGCATCTCATTACCAGCCTCGTTCAAGAAGCAGTTGCGGTTGGAAACTTGGTTCGCCTCATGCAGCTGAAAGGTGGCAAAGCCGAACTCGTTGAAGTGACACTTGCAGATAACTCACCAGCACGCGACAAGGTGCTTGGCGAATTGCATATGCCACGCAGCTCGAGTGTTGTTGCAATTGTTCGTGACAGCCGAGTGCTCATGCCAACGCCAGAAATGGTGTTGCGTGCTGGCGACGAAGTGATGGCGCTCATCACTGAAGACGCCGAAGCTGCTGTGCAGCAAATATTTATTGGTTAATTCAGTCTTGTCCCATTGGTAAGAGTGAATACTTTGGGTTCAGGAATACCAAGCGATTCGCGTCGGCAAATGCCACGCCTTCCACAACTATGCAATGACCATGTTCAATTCCGGCAACGTGGCGTCGGCCGCTGAAAATGACCGTTGCATCACCGGTTCCATCGTTGATCACAATTTCCATAGATGGAATTCCCGATCGAGGCTTAATGGTCATGCGCTTTACTTCGCCACATACTTTGGTGCGGTCGCGGGCCTCAAGTTCGCCGAGAGGTTGGAGACGCAGTTCGGCAAAACGATCAACCAGGCGTTCGGCATCAAGTTCGCGTACGGGTTTTACTTTTGAATTGAACGCATCCTTGAGTCCCATGACGTAATTCATCCTAGGCTGACGTACATATGAGTACCCGAAAACTGATTATGTGGGCGTTGATCTGTGGAGTGTTGATTCTTGGTGCGGGCTTATTCAAACTGTGGCAAACCACGGGCGACGGTGCGAAGGTGGAACTCCTGCAACTTGGGGATTCTGCAGTGCTAGGTGACATGACAGTGTCGGTGAATTCCGTGTCGAAAAGTGAAACACAGACCCTGGTTCAAGTGTCGATGCAAGGTGTCGAAGGTGCAGATGCCCTGTCGGGTTGGCGCATGTTGGTAGGCGCAGTGATTAGCGAGGCTCAACCGTTGTCGGATGGCTCGGGTACCCCTTGCGCCACAACGAAACTCGCCGAACCGACAATATGCACGATTGCATTTCCTGTGTCTGAAGGCACGCCAACCATTGCCTACATACGCGCGGGGCAACAAGAACAGTGGGCTACAACACCGTAATCTTGAACCGTTATCGTTATCCACAAGGAATTGAAAGAGGTGGTGCGTACGGCTGAGCAATTTGATCTCGTGGTCATTGGTGGCGGCCCTGGTGGCTACGCATCTGCTTTCTATGCCGCATCGGCAGGAATGAACGTTGCGCTGATTGAGCGCGACACCATTGGCGGAACGTGTTTGAACCGTGGATGCATTCCTGCAAAGGCATTTCTTGAAACTGCAGCCACTAACAGGCACGTGCAACATGCCGGAGATTTTGGAATTAGCGCGACAGTAAACGGAATCGACTTTGGGATTGCGCAAACCCGAAAGCAAACCATCGTGAATGGTTTGGTGAAGGGTCTGACTGGATTAACGAAAACAAAAAAGGTGACCTACTTGTTAGGTACTGGTTCGCTTGGACCGAACAAAACTGTGACCGTGCAGTTGGCTGATGGAAGCACACAGCACCTACAAGGAAAAAATGTTGTGATTGCAGCAGGCTCAACTCCGCGAACTATTCCAGGGTTCACGCCTGGCGGCCCAATCATGACTTCCGATGAAGTGTTGATGTTGAGCAAAATTCCACAACGCATCGCTGTTATCGGTGGTGGTGCAATTGGTTGCGAATTTGCTTCGACATTTGCTGACCTCGGTTCGCAAGTAACCATTCTTGAAGGACTGCCAAAGATTCTTCCTGGACTCGACCCTGACTTGGCGTTCGTTGTGGAGAAGAGTTTCAAGAAAAGAAACATTGATATTCGCACCGGTGTGAAAGTCAATGGTCACGAGCCAACAGGCACTGGTACGACTGTGTTATTCGGTGAAGGTGAGCGACTTGAAGTTGATGCTGTAGTGGTTTCGGTTGGGCGTAAACCATTTACTGAGTTGCTTGGACTTGCAGGAACTGCGGTGCACGTAAGTGACCGCGGGTTTATTGATGTTGACGAAAATTGCCAAACGGGGGAACCAGGCGTGTATGCCGTTGGCGACATTGTGAACACGCCGCAACTTGCACACGTTGCGTATTCGGAAGCCATTGTTGCCGTGAAACATATGCGCGGCGAAGTGGTGTATCCAGTGATGTACGACAGAGTGCCGTGGGCAATTTACTGTCACCCAGAAGTTGCATGGGCTGGCCCTTCTGAAGAGGCTGCAATTGCGGCTGGTCACGACGTTGTTGTTGCAAAACACGCTTTTCGTTCAAATAGTCGCGCAATGATTTTGGGTGAAACAGATGGTCTGGTGAAGATCATCGCGAAGAAGAATGCAGATGGAACCGCCGGCCAGGTGCTTGGCGTGCACATGGTTGGTCCATGGGTTACCGAGCAGTTGTCGGGTGGCTACTTGGCGGTGAACTGGGAAGCAACAGTTGATGAAATTGCTGAATTCATTCAGCCGCACCCTTCGCTATCTGAAACATTTGGAGAAACAGTGCTGTCGCTTACCGGTCGCAGCATCAACGGTTAATCGTTCGAACACAGGAGCATCATGGCTGAGATCACACTTCCACAACTTGGAGAAACGGTCACCGAAGGAACGATTACGCGTTGGTTTAAAAAAGTTGGTGACACGATTGCTGCCGACGAACCATTGTTCGAAGTTTCTACAGACAAAGTTGATACCGAAGTGCCGTCGCCAATTGCTGGAGTATTGACAGAAATTCGTGTTGCTGAAGGTGAGACTGTTGCAGTTGGCACCGTGATAGCGGTAGTTGGTGGTGCAGGTGCTGCATCAGCACCGACGCCAGCACCGACGCCAGCACCTGTTGCGGCACCTGCACCGGTTCCGGCTCCAGTTGTTGCACCGGCACCAGCCCCAACTCCTGCGCCAGCGCCAGTTGCGACTCCTGCGCCGGCACCTGTTGCGGCTCCTGCACCTGTTGCAACTCCAGCACCTGCTCCTGCGCCAGCACCAGTAGCGCAATCAAACAAGTTGCTCTCACCAGTTGTTCGTCGTTTAGTCAATGATCACGGCATCAACATTGATGCCCTACAGGGCACTGGGCCTGGTGGACGCATTACTCGAGAAGATGTACTCGACTACATCGATCGCAATGGGCTAGCCGCACAAGCGCCCGCGCCTGCACCCGTTGCAGCACCCGCGCCTGTTCAAGCAGCAGCGCCTGCACCGACTCCTGCGCCCGCCCCTGTTGCTGCACCAGCACCCGCTGCAGCTCCGGCGCCACGTGCGGTGACGGCACAGAGTGACCGCGAACAAGTTGTGCCGCTGTCAAAAATTCGTCGACTCACTGGAGCGCACATGGTCATGTCGCTTGAAACGAGTCCGCATTCATTCACTGTTGTTGAAGTGGATTACGCAAACGTTGACAAGACGCGCAATTCAATTAAAGAGTCGTGGAAAACGAGCGAAGGTTTCAGCCTGACCTATTTGCCATTTATCAGTCGTGCAGTGGTGGATGCTCTCTCCGAGTTCCCACACTTGAACGCAAGCATTGAGGGCGACAATTTGGTTGTTCATAGTTATGTTGACTTAGGCATTGCTGTTGACCTTGACTACGCGGGCCTTCTGGTTCCAGTAGTGCGCAGCGCAGATGCAAAACGTTTGCGCGCGATTGCACGCGAGATTCACGATCTTGCATCACGAGCACGTGGACGCAAGTTGTCACCAGACGAAATCAATGGTGGAACATTCACTCTGTCAAACAACGGTTCGGCTGGTGCGTTGATAGCAATGCCAATTATCAATCAACCACAAGTTGCCATTTTGTCGACCGACGCAATTGTGCGTAAGCCAGTTGTTGTTGCCATGCCAGACGGAAGTGAAAGCATTGCTATCCATCCGATGGGGCATTTGTCCATGTCGTGGGATCACCGCGCATTTGACGGCGCATACGCTGGTCGCTTCCTCTCGCGAGTGAAGCACATACTTGAAACACAGGACTGGTCAGCCGAGCTGTAAAGCCAGCTTGCCAGCACATCCATGAGCACCCCTTCATCACCACTACATGTGAGATGGCTGGGACGTGTTCCATATTCTGAAGCACTCGCTGTTCAACAAGCAGTATTCGAACATGGCATAGATCAGCATCTATTGCTCGTTGAGCATCAGCATGTGTTTACCTATGGTCAACAAGCCAACCTTGAGCAGAATCTGAAATGTGATCCTGCTGAAGTTGGAGCAGACCTTGTTCCCGTTCATCGCGGTGGAGACATCACGTATCACGGGCCAGGGCAGTTGGTTGGCTATCCGATATTGAACCTGAGTGCGAAACATGGTGAAAGCGGACCGGCAGATACTTCTGCATATATCCACGACGTTGAGCAATTGGTGATCGACACTCTGAGCGAACTTGGTTTGCCGAATGCAAGTCGAAAAACTGGTTTTCCTGGCGTATGGCTAGATGCAGAGACTGCGCAAGCACGCAAGATTTGTGCAATCGGTGTTCGTGTTGCGCGAGGAGCGAGTGAGCGACGAACTATGCATGGTTTTGCGCTCAATGTGACTACTGATTTGAATTACATGCGCGAGCACATCGTGCCCTGCGGAATTGCAGAATATGCAGTGACATCACTGGCCGAAGAGGGAATTGCTGCAACGATGTTTGACGTAGTCAATACTGTGAGCAGGCTCGCGCACAAGAAGTGGGGAACTGAATTTTCCACGCGATACGACGTTGCTTGGGCTCATCAACCAGAACGTGATGGACTCAGTATTTCTGTACGCAAGCCCGATTGGATTCGCCCGCACGTAAACCACACCAGCGAAGTGTTGCTCACAAAGAAAACACTTCGCGACTTGAATTTGGTGACCGTGTGCGAAGAAGCAGGTTGCCCGAATTTAAGCGAGTGCTGGAAAGACGGCACTGCAACATTCATGGTGTTGGGCGACAGGTGCACGCGTGCATGCGGGTTTTGTTTAATCGATACGCGCAAGCCACTAGCGCCAGATGCCAATGAGCCACTGCGCGTTGCCGAAGCGGTGAAACGAATGGGTTTGGAATTTGCCGTTCTCACCATGGTGGCTCGTGACGACCTTGCTGATGGCGGCATGCAGCATGTTGCCGACACCATTCGGGCGATTCGCAATGAAAACCCGGGTGCGCAAGTTGAAGCATTGATCTCAGATGCCAAAGGAACCTCCTCATTGGATGCGGTTTTGAACGAACGTCCAGATGTGTTGAACCACAACATTGAAACCGTTGCGCGACTGCAACGCATGGTGCGACCGTCGGCTGGTTATGCACGCAGTCTTTCGGTGTTGGCGCGCTCACGTGCAGCCGGGCTGACCACAAAATCTGGTTTGATGCTTGGTCTTGGCGAAACGCGAGACGAGGTGGAGGCAACTTTGCTTGATCTTGCAAGCGTGGGCGTAAACATTGTGACTATTGGTCAGTACCTTCGTCCGAGCGCGGAGCACTTGCCCGTAGTGCGTTATGCCGAACCTGCAGAATTTGACCACTACAAACAATTTGGTGAAGGTCTTGGCATCAATCATGTTGAATCAAGTCCGCTCACTCGGTCGAGCTATCACGCAAAAGACGCACACAGAAATTCATCACCCCTACTTCACGCATAAAGGCAACTATGACAATGACATCACTACGCGAAATCGCAGGAACCATTCAGTCGCAGCACACAATTGAAGGCGGTGGTTTCAATGTTCGTCGTCCGTTTCCAACAGCACAGCTTGATCAGATCGATCCCTTTTTGTTGCTTGACGAAATGGGCCCGGCGGATTATGCGCCAGGCAAAGCTGTTGGCGCGCCGAGTCATCCGCATCGTGGATTCGAAACCGTGACATACATGTTGTCTGGCAGCATGGTTCACGAAGACTCCACAGGCACAAAAGCGGTGATCAAAAAAGGTGGGGTGCAGTGGATGACTGCAGGCTCTGGAGTTATTCATAGCGAGTTGCCAACCGACGACATGATGAAACTCGGTGGCCGGATGCACGGGTTTCAGCTGTGGGTGAATTTGCCTGCAGCGCAGAAAATGATTGATCCTCGCTATCAGGGGTACGAAGCTGAAGAAATGGCCACAGTGCAATTGGCAAAAGGTGGACACATTCGAGTTGTTGCGGGAGTAGTACACGGAGCAAAAGGCCCTGTTGAAACAACTTCCCCAATGACTTATGCGCATGCCGTGCTGGAAGTGGGTGACGTTGTGGAGTGGCTGCCAGAGGAAGGACACACCGCCCTTATTCATGTGTTCGATGGTGAAGCACGTGTGAATGAATCGACGAGTGTTTCTGGCGAGATGGTAGTCATGCAGAGAACTGCCGGTTTGGTGCGGGTTGAAGCAACAACATCTGCTGCTCAAATTCTGATTATGGGTGGTTTGCCACTCGGTGAGCCGATGGTTCGCTATGGTCCTTTCGTCATGAATACCAAGCAAGAGATCATCACTGCCGTTGAGGAATACAACGATGGCAAGTTGGTGAAGGTGGGGAAGAACAGCCTGTGAGTTCAACAATTGCCACCACTTCCGATTACCTCGAACGCATTGCAAAAGTTCGTGCCGCCATGAGTGCGCAACAAGTAGATGCCGCGTTGCTCTCGGTTGGTCATGACCTGCCATATTTGTCGGGGTACGAGGCAATGCCGCTTGAGCGTTTGACGATGTTGGTAGTTCCGCGCAGTGGGCAAGTGAGCATGGTGGTTCCGCGCCTTGAAGTTCCGCGCGTCGTTGCACAACCAGAAGTGTTTTCTATTGTTCCGTGGAATGAAACAGACAACCCAATTGCAATCGTGGCGAAACTGTTGGGCGATGCCAAGCGAATTGCAGTAGGCGATCAAATGTGGGCTCGGTTCCTGGTGGAACTGCTCCCACATGTTCCAGGAGCAACCTTCACTCGTGCGGTTGATGTGGTTGGCGTGTTACGAATTTCTAAGGACGCAAGTGAAATTGCGGCGCTACGTACTGCAGGTGCCGCGGCCGACAGGGTCGCTGCACAATTACATTCGGGAAAAATTCCGCTTATTGGTCGCACTGAAGCCGCGGTTTCAGCAGACATTTCTGCGCGTCTGATTGCAGAAGGTCACAATGTGGTGAACTTTGCAATTGTCGCTGCTGGCGAAAATGCTGCCAGCCCGCACCACCATGCTGGGTCACGAGTAATTAAGGCAAACGAAATTGTGCTGTGTGATTTTGGTGGAACGTTGAATGGATATTGCAGCGACATTACGAGGTGCGTGTTTACTGGCCAGATAGCTAGTGATGTTGCCGATGCCTATGCGGTGCTCTTTGAGTCGCAGGCTGCAGGTGTTGCAGCCGGTGTCGTAGGAAATGCTTGCGAAGATGTTGACCGCGCGTCACGTGCAGTGATTGAAAAAGCTGGATACGGTGAGTATTTCGTACATCGCACCGGTCATGGAATTGGCATGGAAGCGCATGAAGACCCGTACATGGTGAGTGGCAACAAACTTCCAATTGCTGCTGGCCATGCATTTAGCGTTGAGCCAGGAATTTACATTCCGGGTAAATGGGGTATGCGTTTGGAAGACATTGTTGTGGCAACGGTGAATGGCCCAGACTCGATGAATGCGGCAAACCACAATTTGATCGTCGTTGAAGCCTAAGTTCTTCAGGTCATGATTCGTTTAGAAGCAGCAACGGTGATGTTGCAATGGGCCGTAGGGGGTCTTGCCTTTTTGTGGTTCACCACACGTCGAAACGAAGTTGGTGCTGGTTACGGCATGTTGCTGCGCATTACCTATGGAACATTTGCGGTCATCGCAGTGGTGTTGGGAAATCGCTATGGACTCAGCATTGTTAGGGAGGCATCAAGCATTGCTGTTGCCATTGCTGCATTCGTGCTTATTCGGAACAAGCGATCAAAGCTTGACCTGATTGCACCACTTCTTGGTATTCCAGGAATTATTGCTGCGGGAATTTCTGCAGCAAGCGATGGCAGTGGCGGCGATGTTGTTGTGTCGTTGTTGCGAATTGTTGTTGGAACGCTGTTTCTTGGTGCAGTGAGCGACACCATGTTGTTGGGACACTGGTATTTAGTGCAACCAGGAATGCCGCGGAAACTGATTAATGAAATCACCAATGCGGTTATTTACATGTGGCCACTTGAAGTAGTGGTGTTGCTTTTACCAACAGGAATGATCAGTGTGCTGAATGGAACCATTGATGACGGTTGGGATGGCGTGCTTGGTTGGTTCTGGCTTGCATCAGCAGTAGTCACGGGAGTGCTTGCACTTGTTACGCGCGCAGCATTGAAAGAGCGAAGCTATTCGGCGGTAATGGCCGCAACTGGTTTGATGTATTTGGCCATTCTCACTGCGTTTTGTACCGACATTGTTGGGCGCGCATTACTCGCTTAAATAGGTGAGTGTGGTGCCACAAGCGCCCAAGGTCGTGAGCGTTCCATTGCAAGTCCAAGTTCGAGCAGTAATTGTTCGCTGAAATGGCGACCGTTTACTTGCAGTGCAACTGGTAAGCCTTCAATCAGTCCTGAAGGAATAGAAATTGCTGGGTTGCCATACATGTTTGCTGGAAACGTGAGCTTGCCATTGTTTCCCATTCCCGCTTCAATGCCCCCAAAGTTCGAAGGCAAAGGGCCCTCAGCGTTGAACGCGACATCGGGGTTGCTTGCAGTGATGACGAAATCGACCTGTTCAAATATTTCGTGCATTCGCTGATTGAGCGCGGCGCGTCGGGATTCAATTTTTGCGCGAGCCTCAGCGCCGTATTTACCCAGGGTCGCTTCAATGCCAAATCGCATTTCTGGTGTGAGCACATCGGCACAAGCTGGCCAATGATCTGCCAGTTGCATTTGAATTTCAATCATTCCACTGATTGACCAGGCAGCACCCATGCTGGGAAGCGTGGTGTCAACGGTGATGATGTTCATTCCGGTAATCGACGCAAGATGTAATGCGTATTCCTCGAGTTGTTGCCACATTGCGGGGGAGACCACAGCACCACCCCAATGAGGAGCGAGCACAGCCGTTTTTCCACGCAATGATGTTGCGTGACTCCCCAATTCATGTTCCCAATTATCAACACGTTGCAAACTGAGTGGATCGCGCGAGTCATGTCCGTTGCACACGTCGAACCAACGCGCAGTGTCGCGAATACTTCGCGCCATTACCCCTGTATTGACGGTGAGATTTCCAAGTTCGGTATATGGCGCTCGCGGAATTCTGCCAAACGTTGCCTTCAATCCAACGAGACCAGTGAAGCCTGCAGGAATTCGAATGGAACCTCCACCATCTCCGCCGGTTGCAATGGTGACAAGACCTCCAGCAACTGCTGAAGCACTTCCGCCCGATGATCCGCCTGGAGTGCGACCCATTTGCCACGGGTTATGTGTTGCACCGTTCAAAACTGTGCGAGTGACATTGACGCCGCCGAATTCGCTTGCGGTGCACAAGCCGATTGCATTTGCTCCACCGGTTTGTGTTGCGCGCTCGACCATGACTGACGTGTGCGTTGCCTTGCGATCTGCAAAGACAACGCATGCTTCTGTGTAAGGCCAACCTTTCACAGCATCAAGTTCTTTTACTCCAAGTGGAATTCCACCGAATGGTTTTGACACATCGGCAGACTTTGCTCGTTGCGTTGCACCATCTGGGTCAAGAAATGAAAATGCATTCAGAGAACTTTTCTCAATGGCGTTAATCGAAGCTTGTAACTCTTCTAACGGGGAGCGCTCCTTGTTGCGAAAGGCATCTACGAGCGAGCAAGCGTCGCCCATCCACGGAGTGTCAGTTGTGCTCATTGTCTTAAAATAGTCGCCTAAAACGCTTCCTCTATTAGTGTGGAGAGGCGTTATGGATACCAAAGCCTTCCTCGGAGTAGAGCCAAAGGGAATTCATTCGGCCACAAATGGTCAATGGTCGATGGTTGTTCGCACTGGCCTTGTAACGGGTGGCAATTTTCTCTGGGGTGGATGTGGGCTAGCGGCTGCGGTCGCTGCAATTGAAGAACTCTCAGGCCGCACGTGTGTGTGGGCAACTGCTCAATATCTGTCGTATGCCCGTACCGGCGAAACCATGGATATCGATATCACGCTTGCCGTTGTTGGACATCAGATCACCCAAGCTCGCGCGGTGTGTCACGTGGGCGATCGTGAGATTCTTACAGTGAACGCAGCTGTTGGAGAGCGACCATTTGACTATGCACATTCGTTTGTGAAGATGCCTGATGTGCCACCACCCAGTGCTTTGAAGCAACGCGAACATCGGACTGATGTGTCAAACACTATTCACGAAAAAATGGAAGAGCGTTTTGTTATTGGGCGAGAGCTTGAAGAGCTGGATGAAACCCCGAACGATGGTCGCACCCTCATGTGGGCGCGCATTCCCGAAGTGATCGATGGCGTGGACACGGCAACTTTGGCTGTGTTGGGCGACTTCGTGCCGATGGGGGTTGGCCAGGCGCTCGGTATACGTGGAGGTGGCAACAGCCTAGATAACACGCTTCGCGTGGTTCGCCTCGTTCCCACCAAGTGGGTGTTGTTAGACATACATATACAAGGCGTAGAACGCGGCTTCGGGCACGGAACAGTAAACATGTTCGCTGAAGATGGAACGTTTCTTGCTACTGCAAGTCAAAGTTGTATTGCTCGAATGTGGAAGGAACCAAAATGATTCGTCGTAACGGAATGACCGTTCCACTTCCAGGACATTTGCACGACCACAAAGAAAAGTATGCGCAGTTGGCCGATTGGGGATACAGCGATATTTGGTCTGCTGAAACTGATGGAGCAGATGCATTCACGCCGTTGGCATTAGCCGCAGCGTGGGAACCGCGCCTTCGGCTTGGCACTGCAATTGTTCCTGCCTATACACGCACTGCTCCGGTGATTGCACAAAGTGTTGCCGCGCTTGCCGATGCTGCACCAGGACGCTTTGCAATCGGAATAGGTTCATCAAGCAATGTGATTGTGGAGCGTTGGAACGGCGTGCCCTTCGTTGACCCATACAAAAAGGTGCGTGACGTTGTTCGGTTCATGCATGATGCATTCTCTGGAGAAAAAATCACCAAGGAATATGACACCTTCAAGGTAGACGGATTTCGCTTAAGCATTAAGCCGGCACAAAAGCCAACAATCCTCATTGCAGCACTTCGAGAAGGAATGCTGAAGTTGGGTGCTCGCGAAGCAGACGGCGTGATTATCAACTGGCTGAGCGCACAAGATGTAACGAAGGTTGCAAAAGTGGTAAACGATGCTGCGAACGGCGTGGAGAAAGAAATTGCCGCGCGCATTTTTGTTTGCCCAAGTGAAGACACCGAAGTTGTCCGCGCTGGTGCTCGTTTCGCAATTGCTGCCTACATGAACGTTCCTGTATACGCCGACTTCCATCGTTGGATGGGTCGAGCGCCGTTGATGCAAGGAATGTGGGATGCGTGGAAAGCAGGAGACCGCAAGGCGGCCTTGGCTGCAATTCCTGACCAAGTAGTAGATGAATTAGTGGTGCATGGCAGCCCTGCGCATTGCCGCGACGTTGTCTCAGAGTATTTCAAGAATGGTGTGACCACCTCTTCGCTGGCGATACTTCCTCTTGATCCACAATTGGATTATTGGAAGTCTGTTCAAGCACTTTCGCCAAGTGCCAGCTGACTCGTCGGTTTTGCTGTGACGTCAATTGAGTCAGATACCGAGGTCGCAGCGCGGCTCGAATTTGAAGAGACTCAACGCAGTGAAGGTTGGAGATTGCTGCGCGCAGCATTGCGCATGCAGCGGCGCAATTTGTTGCTTGGCGCATTGGTTGGAATCTTGTGGGCGTCATTCAAGGTGGCAGTGCCACAGATGACCAAATATGCCATTAACGATGGCATCGAAAAAGATGGCCCCCTCTTGCGTTGGGCATTGATCATTGCTGGCCTTGGGGTGCTGACGGGTGTTCTCTCTGGCATGCGTCGCTACGTTGCATTTCGGGAAAGCCGATGGGCGGAAACACTGTTTCGTGAGCGACTGTTCTCGCATGTTTTGAATTTGCATGTTGGATATCACGACAAAGCGCAAACAGGACAGTTGATGAGTCGCGCATCGAGCGACCTGATGCAAATTCAAGGGTTCATTGTGATGATTCCGATCACGTTGTCAAACGTGATTCAAATTTTTGCAGTCACTGCCATTCTGTTCATTACTGATCCGATCTTGGCAATAGTCGCGCTTATTCCACTGCCTTTTGTCAATCTGTCAGCGCGTCGGTTCAGCCATCGAATCCATCCAGCATCTATTGCGGTGCAAGCAGAACAAGCACAGCTAGCGAATGTCGTTGAGGAAAGTATTTCCGGCGTACGTGTGGTGAAGGGATTTGGTGCCGAGCAGGTGCAGTTCGAGAAACTCGAAAAAGAAGCCGACGACATTTTGCGTGAATCAATGAAGGCCGCACGCATTCGCTCGAGCTTTATGCCTGCTATCGATGTGTTGCCTGCGCTTGGGTTAGTTGCAGTTCTTGGAGTTGGCGGCCATCGCGTGCTGAATGGCGACTTAACCATTGGCGATCTTGTTGCATTCAATGTGTATCTCACATTGCTCATTTGGCCACTGCGCAATATTGGCATGATCGTTGCTCTTGGCCAGCGCGCCGCGGCTGCCCTTGTTCGAATTAATGAAGTTATGTCCACACCGTCTGAAATCACTGATCCTGTGCAACCCAAAACGTTGCCGTTGCACACTGCAGAACCAGTCGGTGCTGTGAAATTCGACAAAGTGGTATTTGGTTACAACCCAGATTTTCCGGTACTCCGAAACTTCAGTATGGAAATACGAGGTGGCGAGAGTATCGCCATCGTTGGTGCGACCGGATCAGGAAAATCAACCATTACTCGACTGCTTTTGCGGTTCTACGATACGCAAAGTGGACACGTGTTTCTTGATGGAATTGATGTCCGCAAGTTAAAGCTTTCTGACTTGAGAAAGCACATTGGTGTTGTGTTTGAGGACACCGTGCTATTCAACGACTCGGTGCGCAACAATATTGCTTTTGCTAAGCCAGATGCAGATGTGGATGAAATTGAACGAGCCGCAAAGCTGTCTGGCGCACATGACTTTGTATTGGGACTACCAAATGGCTACGAGACAATAATTGGAGAACGTGGTTTTTCGCTTTCAGGTGGACAACGACAACGAATCGCTATTGCGCGGGCAATTGTTGCCAACCCGCGAGTACTGGTGCTTGACGATGCCACAAGCGCAGTTGACCCAAGCAAAGAGGGCGAAATTCGTGATGCGATGAAGACGGTCATGTCTGGTCGAACCACCATCGTGATCGCGCATCGTCCGGGAACAATTGCCCTTGCAGACCGCGTTGTTTTGCTGGATGAAGGCAAAGTGGCAGCCATTGGAACCCACGATGAACTTGTTGCGTCAAATGCGCGATATCGAGAAGTGCTCGCAAGTATGAGTGCGCCTGAAGAATTGGACAAGGTCAACTGACATGTGGTCACAAGGTGGCGTAACCGACGAAGACCGACTCAGTAGGGCACAGGCTCGCACGGTAATTGGTCGAGTATTCAAAATGGCTGCGCCATTTCGCAAAACGATGTACTTGGCTTTTGCGTGTGTGTGCGTGACCACGCTGTGTGCACTAGCGGGTCCGCTGCTTGTGCGTCGAGGTATCGACCTTGGCATTCGTGGAAAGGATCCAACTTCACTCAATATCTCGGTGGCCATTTATTTGCTGGTCGCACTCATTGCATATGTCTTCGGTCGCGCCCAGTTTCTCTATTTAAATAGAACTGGCGAATCATTCCTCCGTGTGTTGAGGCTTGCGGTGTTTCGCCAGATGCAGCGTCAGAGCATGGCGTTTTACGATCGCAATAAAGCCGGGGTCTTGGTCGCGCGAATGACGGCTGATATTGAATCAATGGCGGAGCTCGTGCAGTGGGGGCTTCTGCAGTTCCTTGCAGCAGGAATGCTGATCGTGTTTGCGTTAGTTCTGCTTGCCACTTTGAGTTGGCAGCTCACCATTGTTGCATTGCTTGTTATGCCGATTCTGATTGCTGCTTCGGTGAAGTTTCAGCGGGACTCGAACAAGGCGTATCTCACAGTGCGTGATCGTGTTGGAGCAAATTTGTCTGCGCTTCAAGAAGGAATTACCACGGTGCGCGTAATTCAGGCGTATGCCCAAGAAGAAGAAACCATCCGCAAGTTCACCAAGTCAAATCGTGAATTGTTCAAAAGCCATGAACACAGCGTGCGGGTAAGTACCTGGTATTTCGCACTCATTGAATTCGGTGGGGTATTTGCCAGTGCATTGATTATTGGAATTGGCGGATGGCTAGTCCACCGCGGCGACGTCACCCTTGGAACCGTTGTCGCATTCACTTTGCTGCTTTCTAGTTTGTTTGACCCCGTACAACAACTTTCACAGTTGTACAACACGGTGCAATCTGCAGGTGCCGCTTTAAATAAGTTGTTTCAAATTCTTGATGCCAAACCAGAAGTTGATGAGCACCCAGGTGCAGTTGCGTTGCCTTCGTCCGGTGAATTGGTTGTTGAAGGAATTGACTTCACCTACTACGGTGCGGAAACGCGTGCGTTGCAAGGTGTAAGTATCAGCGTTGGAGTTGGCGAAAAGCTTGCTCTTGTTGGCCCAACGGGTGCGGGGAAATCGACTCTTGCCAAACTGATGGCGCGTTTGTACGACCCGCAGGTGGGCAGCGTGTCGTATGGCGGAATCAATCTAAAAATGGCCACGATGTCGTCGTTGCGCGAGCGAATAGTGGTGGTTCCGCAAGAAGGTTTCTTGTTTAACGGAACCATTCGTGACAACCTGCGTATTGCACGCTCTGCAGCAACCGACGAAGAGATTGACGCGGCCATTGCCGCAATTGGTGCGACCGAACACTTCGCAACATTGCCTGACGGTTTGGATACTGAAGTGAGAGAGCGAGGCAGCCGATTGTCTGCAGGTGAGCGACAGCTGGTTGCCCTTGCGCGTGCCGCACTTGTTGACCCTGCTGTGTTAGTGCTTGATGAAGCGACATCGAACCTCGACCCGGGAACGGAAGCCGAAGTAGAACATGCGCTGGAGCGACTGATGACTGGACGCACGGTCATTGTTGTGGCGCACCGGTTGTCAACAGTTCAACGTGCAGACCACATTGCGGTAATTGCCGATGCTCAAGTGGCTGAATATGGAACACATGCAGAATTAATCGCACAAGGCGGGCGGTACAGCGCGCTTGCTGCTGCCTGGCAAAAATCTCAAGTCAGCCGGTGATAATTCGGTACACTTTTATTTCCACTGTTGATTTCCTGCGTACACATATTGAGCGGTGCCGTGATGGTGTAGCGGTGCCACCAGAAACTTCTTACCTAGGGGTCACGACCTAGGGAAACTTCAAGTAGTCAGGGCTGATGGGGAGACCTATCAGCCCTGTTTATTGTCGCTTAGTCGCAGTCGGTGGGCTGGCTACAAGTAGCGTGTAACGCGCATGGCACGCGAAAAGGTCTACACACGAGCAGGCGACGATGGCACCACGGGCCTGTTCTACGGCGGACGTGTTGGCAAAGATTCGGCGCTCCCTCGCGCGTATGGCGCAGTAGATGAGGCACAAGCAATTCTTGGTTTGGCTCGAGCCGAAGCCGGCAAGGGAACAGAACTTGACGACATGCTCGTTCACATTTGCCGCGACCTCTGGGTACTCATGGCAGAACTTGCAACGTTGCCTGAAAATCGCCACAAGTTGGTCGACGAAAAAACACGTGTCACCGAATTGATGGTCGAAAAACTTGAACACATGATTGACTCACTCGACGAGCGCTTTGAGCCACCAACCGATTTTGTGGTGCCTGGTCAAAACCGCGTTTCGGCATTGCTCGATGTTGGTCGCACGGTTGCCCGCAGGGCCGAGCGTCACTCTTTGGCCGCAGCGCCACCACCATCACAGGCTTGCCCATATCTCAACAGGCTTTCAGACCTGTTGTGGACTCTTGCCCGCTGGCAGGACGGCGAGTCTTTGTCGGTTAAAGACGTCATCTAGTTACCATTTACTGAGTACTCACACAAAAGGAGACCTGTCATGGCACTCAATTTTGAAGTTGTCGCCAAATCCCCAGCAAATGCAAAGGCTGTTGGCATTCCAGTAGCGAGCGAAGGTGCTGTGCCAAAGGAAGTTTCGTTGTCACGAGCAACGCTTGAAATTTTGGGATTCACGGGCAAAGTTGGTCAAACCTATGTCGTGCCAGCAGAAAAAGGCGCAGTCAGCATTTTGATCGGTGTGGGTGAAGTATCAAAGCTGGACACAACATCGTTGCGCAAAGCATCAGCTGCATTTGCGCGAGCTGCTGCGGGATTTGAATCGGTAAGCACCACGCTTGCAAACATCGGCCGTCTTGATCGCAAAGTTGCAGCACAAGTGGTTGTCGAAGGAATGTCGCTTGCAACGCACCGTTACACCGACCTGAAGACCGTTGATAAGAAGGCTCCAAAGCTTTCGACTGTTTCACTCGTTGGAACCGGAGCAGCAACAACAAGTGGCGTGAAGCGCGGACAAGTTATTGCTAACGCCACAAACATGGCACGCGACTTTGCAAACATGCCACCGGCATATTTGACAGCAACAATTTTTGCGAACAAGGCAGTAGAAATTGCTGGACAAACCGGACTCAAGGTTGAAGTATTCAACAAAGATCAATTGCTCGCCATGGGTTGCGGCGGAATTGTTGGAGTGAACCGTGGAAGCGTTGAACCACCACGCATGGTTCGACTGACGTACAAGCCAACGGGTGCAAAAGGTAAGCCACATCTCGTGCTTGTTGGTAAGGGCGTCATGTACGACTCGGGTGGAATTTCACTCAAGCCATCAGACCCATCGCACGCAATGATGAAAGGCGACATGAGCGGCGCTGCTGCAGTGCTCGCCACCATGAGCACGCTGAAGGCATTGGGTTGCACTAATCAAGTAACGGGTTACCTCATGTGCACCGACAACCTTCCTTCGGGAAGCGCAATGGCAATGGGCGAAGTGCTCACCATGCGCAATGGCAAGACTGTTGAAATTCACAACACCGATGCTGAAGGTCGCTTGGTGCTTGCTGACGGATTGTCGCTTGCCACTGAACAAAAGCCAGACGCCATTGTTGACATTGCAACCCTTACGGGAGCATGTCAACGTGCACTTGGAAACGGCATGGCAGGCGTGTTGGGCAACAATCAAAAGTGGATTGATCAATTGACTGCAGCTGCAGAACGCACATCAGACAAGCTGTGGCAGCTACCGCTAGAGCGTGAGTATCGCCCAGCGCTTGACTCCTATGTTGCCGACATGAAAAACGTTGGTGGCGAAGCAGGCGCAATTACCGCAGCGTTGTTCTTGGAAGAGTTTGTTGGCGACACCACATGGGCGCACATCGACATTGCTGGCCCAATGTGGACCGACAGCGACAATGGTTGGTTGCAGAAGGGCATGACGGGTTACGGAACCCGCTTGCTGATTGATGCAGCACTGAACTTCCGCCGACCAGGTCGCGCGTAATTTGGGTCGGGCGGCAACAGCCGCTCGGCGTTAATCCTTTTGTGTGCCCACTTTGATGTCGCGGAATGCCGACTTCGAGTCAATGCCCACGTCTTTCGGCAATCCAAGTACGCGTTCGCCAACGATATTTCGCATTACTTCGTCTGAACCGCCGGCAATTCGCATACCCGGTGCACCAAGAAGCAACTGGCTCCAGGCGTACGTTCCCCATTCGCCAGTGTCAACAACGAGCTTTGCTCCAAGAACATGTGCAACGAGATCGTTCATTTTCTTCTGGTTGTTCACGAGTGCCATTTTTCCAATCGACATTTCCGGTCCAGGCAACTGGCCTGCACGCATCTTGTCGGTGGCGCGCTGGCTGGTGTAGCCGGCAACTTTGGTGTTGATGTACAAGTCGGCAAGCATTTCACGAACGATTGGGTCTGAATCAAGTTCGTAGTGGCGAATCATTTCGAGTAGGCGGGTGTACATGGCGTTCTCGCCGCTATCTGCCGAACCGATTGATGCACGCTCGTTCATGAGTGTGGTGAGAGCAACGTTCCAGCCGTTGTTCACTTCGCCCAAACGATGATCGTCTGCAACTCGCACTTCGTTAAAGAACACTTCGTTGAAACTTGCACCGCCGGTCATTTGGCGAAGCGGACGAATTTCTACACCAGGTGCGCGCATGTCAACGATGAAGCCGGTGAGGCCTTTGTGTTTTGGCAAGCCTGGATCGGTGCGGCAGATGATTTCACCGATGTCGCTGAACTGTGCGCCAGATGTCCACACTTTTTGACCAGTGATGATCCATTCATCGCCGTCTTTTTCAGCCTTGGCTTGCACCGATGCAAGGTCACTTCCTGCACCTGGCTCAGAAAACAATTGGCAGCCCACAATGTCGGCTCGCCACATTTTCCGCAGGTACAAGTCGCGTGCTTTTTGTGAAGCGTGATCGAGAATGGTTGGTGCAACCATTCCTAAGCCAATTTGAAATACTCCAAGAGGTGCGGTTTTGTATTCGCGCTCTACCTGGTTGTATGCGCGCTCATGCGCAACGGTGAGGCCAGCGCCGCCGTATTCGGTTGGACCAGTGATCCATGCGAAACCGTTGTCAAAACGTTGTGCTTGCCACGCTTTGGCACGACGAAGCATTTCCTCTTCGGCTTCCTTCGAACGTTCCTCAAACATGGACACGTTGTCGGAACCTTCGCCCCAGACGAACTTCTTTCGTGCTTCCTTTTTCTCGGCGTTGGCGTCAAGAAAGACACGGGCTTTGGCTGCGTACTCTTCAACAGAAATCTGTTCGGTCATAAACCCAACGGTAGTTGGCGGGGTCGGTTTGGGTGAAGGCCAGCCAACTAGTCTTTGGGGCATGGGTCAGCCAGTTTCCGTTACACAAAAGCCGTCAGTCACTCCAGGTCGGGTTCGCTTCGAACTCAATCGCTCGCTCACCGGCCAAGGGCATGAGCGCTACACCTCGGCAGTTGCATCGCGCACGGGGAAGCCATCAGACGTGTTGGCCAACCGATTTTTTGAGACCGGCACAGTGAGTGCGGTTCATGTGTACGGCAACATGATCACCGTTGACGTAAAGCCTGGGTCTAGCAGTGATTCGTTGATCAAGGTTGTTGAAGATTTGTACCAATACTGGACGCCAGGAAAAGTACCGCCATCTGAAGAAGAGCTCATGGCCCAAGCACCAAAGAGCGAGGCACCTGCTGCTGCTCCATCAGCCGACGGAAGCCCTGCACCAAGCGCGGCTGCCAGCAAAATTCCTGCTGCACTCTTGGCGCGAAGCCAGGCAGCACTTGCCAAAGCCCGCGCAAACCAAGGCTGAGTTACGCAAACTCGCACATGTCGTGTGAAGATTCACGACAATGGCTGATATGGATATCTCGCTGCATGATGTAGCCGAAGCGCTGCATGTTCATTACATGACGGCGTATCGCTACGTGCGCGAAGGCATTCTGCCGGGTCGCAAAGTAGGGCGTAGTTGGAGCGTCCGTAAAAGCGATTTGGACAAATTCCAGCAAGGTGAAGGACTGGGTGCTGTTGCTGAAGAAGGCAAGCGCACGCAGGCGCCGTGGGGCGAGCGTCTTGAAGCCCGCTTGATTGAAGGTGATGAGCGCGGTGCACTTGAAGTATTTGAATCGGTATTGCGCGCTGGTCATGATCTTGAGTATTTGTACCTAAACGTATTGAGCCCGGCGCTGATTGCTATTGGCTATCGATGGGAACAAGGCGAACTCGAAATCTTTGTTGAGCATCGCGCAAGTAATATTGCAATGCGCTTGATGTCGCAAGTTGGTTCACGCTTCGCGCGTCGAGGTGTTTCTAAAGGCACCATCATCATGGGTGCCCCTGCAGGCGAAGAACATGCACTTGCAATAGCCATGCTTGCCGATTTGGTGCGTAGCCAAGGATGGGATGTGCATGACCTTGGCGGCAACATGCCTGCAGGAAGTTTTGCGCAAGCAGTTCAACAGAGCAACGACGTTGTTGCAGTGTGCGTTGGTGTAACAGTTGAAGGCTCGATACCTGCTGCGAAAGAAACAGTTGCTGCGTTGAAGAGCTCGTGCCCAGACGTTCCTGTGTATGTAGGCGGTGCGGCCATTCGCGGAGACGATCATGTACGCGTGTTGGGCGCCGATCACTGGGCTGGCAATGTTTCTTCGCTGATTGATTCGTTGAATCAGCACGCACGTCGTAAATAGCCCGTAATTACTCGCTATTTTGCGGGATTACCGTGGCGAGATAACTACGAACATATGTTCGCTACAGTAAGGGCATGTTCGAGCCGTTGCCCACACTGCCTGTCCCACCAGAGCTGCGCACCATGTTTCCCGAGGGTGGGTTGGTGCGTGGTCGCACGGTGTTGTGCAGTGGCGATGCTGCGGTAGCTATGGCGCTGCGTGTTGTCTCTAGCGCAACACAAGCGGGCTCGTGGCTGGGCATTGTTGGTGTACACAACGTTGGCGTGCAGGCGGCAAGCGAACACGGTGTGGCTTTGCAGCGGGTGGTGTTTGTGCAGCCGGCAAGTAGTCGCACCGAATGGGTCAGCACTGTGGCGGCTGCAGCAGATGGCTTCGATGTATTGCTGCTCGAAGTTCCACACGGCGTTACTGCAGCTGATGCGCGTCGCGTGCAAACGCGTATTCAAGCCAGGAGGAATGCGTTGGTACTCATTGGTGCAACGCAACAGTCAGCCGCGCAATCAGTATTTCAACCCGATGTCATTATGAACACCGCAACAACACAATGGCACGGCATTGAACGCGGCGCAGGCCATGTACAAGGTCGCGATGTACAGGTTGCGGTAAGCGGTAGGCGAGTGCCTAAAGCACGGCAACACTCACTGCACTTTGTTGGCTAGCGCTCACAATGAATACTGAATCAACACGCGTCGCTGTTGTTGCGTGCCCCGACTGGCAGGCCGTTGCCGCGCAGTGTGACTTGCATGCTCGTGGCCAGGTGTTCAACGCAGTGGCAGTGCTGCATGCACAACGGGTCATTGCCCGCACGGCAGCTGCTGCCGAGCAAGGCGTGCAGGTGGGTATGCGCAAGCGCGAAGCCCAAGCGGCATGCCCGAATATGCATATTGCGGTACATAATCCAGAGCGTGATCGGCTCATGTTTGAGCCCGTGGTGCATGCCATCGCTGAACTAGTGCCACTCGTTGAAGTGAGCATGCCAGGAATTGTTGTGCTGGCTACGCGCGGTCCATCGCGATATGTAGGCGGCGACGACGCGCTTGCGCAACGACTCACTGTTATTGCTGAAACTGCGTTGCATAAGTTGGCGCAAGGTCAACGTATTCCGTTTGGTGTGGGCATCGCCGACGGCAGGCTGACTGCAATGATCGCAGCACGCAGTGCTGCATCGGTTAGAGCACCACGTGTTGTTGCACCGAATGAAAGCGCGCAATGTTTGGCTGTGCTTCCAGTGTCTGTGCTTGCAGACTTTGCCGAAATTGATCGCAGTGTGGTGTCGTTGCTGCAGCGCCTTGGCCTTGCCCACCTTGGCAATATTGCCGAAATTCAACCATCCATTTTGGTTGGACGTTTTGGTCCTGTTGGAAATGAAATGCAACGACTCGCGCGAGGTCTTGACAGACATCCACCAATTGTTGTTGCGCCTCCACCAGAACGTGCAAGCACGCATCGATTTGACGTTCCAGTAGAAGACGTGAATACGGTTGTGCTTACTGCACGTGAAACCGCAAATGAATTAGTTGCGCACTTGGGTAATCACGGTGCAAGTTGTGTTCGCTTGCACATTTCGTTGCACACTGATCACGGTGAGCAAAATGATCGCGTGTGGTATCAACCCGAAGGGCTAACTGCTGCTGCCATGGCCGAACGAATGCGCTGGCAAATGGAGTCCTGGATAGCTGGTCGAGGGGTAACGAGCGGGGTGGTGCTGTTCCGACTTTCCCCAATAGGGCTAAGGGCTAGAGAGGGGCGCCAGATGGGTCTATGGGGCGACAGCACCCAAGCTGACGAGTGGGCCTCACGAGCTATTGAGCGCCTTACCAACATGCTTGGAGCGGAGTCGGTTCGTGTTCCGGAGTGGCGTGGTGGCCGCGATCCAGCCGAAGTATTTGCACTTACGTCTGCAGCAGTTGTTGATATTGAACGTCGTGCGTTGTCGCAGGTAACAGCAGAGGCTCAGTGGAATGGTGCGTTACCAACTCCATCTCCATCTGTTGTGTACGACGACCCACTACTAGTACTGGTGTGTGATGCAGACGGAAATGACGTAACGGTAAGTGGAAGGCATGAGCTAAGCGCAGAGCCAACTGTTGTGGTGTTGCAACAACAGCGTTACAACGTGTTGTCATGGGCTGGTCCATGGCCAGTAGAGGAGCGGTGGTGGGACACTTCGCGACAACGCAGAATGGTGAGAATGCAGCTTGTGGTCACCCGTAATGATGCTGCAACAACTACACGAGCCCTTGTAGTTGCAAGGGAACACGGGCAATGGTGGGTGGTTGCTCGCTTTGGATGAATATTTTTCACTCAATCCCGATAGATTTTTTGCGTCATGAATGTGAAGGCAAATGCCAAATCCGATGCACAACTGGTGCAAGAACTGTGCGCACAGTTCAGTGCTGCTATTCCGTGCGACGAACGCGAGCGCGAGTCGGTAACAAAATTTCTTGACGTTGCACCAACTTTGGTGAAACCCTTCGATGAGTTTTCCGATCCAACACACATCACCGGTTCGGGAATTGTTGTTGGCGAACGCGGAGTGGTGTTGCACTTGCACAAGCGACTCAACATGTGGTTGCAACCTGGCGGGCACATTGATGCGGGTGAAACGCCAGCAGAGGGAGCCCTCCGTGAAGCGAGGGAAGAAACCGGTCTCGACGTAGTACACCCCGCAACTGGCCCTTGGCTAGTGCACCTCGATGTGCACCCTGGCCCGCGTGGCCACACCCACCTCGACCTGCGCTACCTGATGTACGCCCCCGATGCCGACCCTGCCCCAGGTGCGGACGAAAGCCAAGACGTGCGCTGGTTTGAGTGGGATACAGCAATCGATATGTCTGATGCAGGCCTTGCTGGCTGCCTGCGCGCCGTTCGCCGTCTGCTGTAGCCACAGCCTAAAAGCGAACATATGTTCGCTACCCTAAAGGCATGGGGAAGGTTTCGTATTCGGAGTTGCACTGCCGTTCGAACTTTTCATTTTTGCAAGGCGCGTCACATCCGGAACAACTAGTTGAACAAGCGGTTGCACTTGAGTTGCAGTCACTTGCACTTACCGATCGCAACGGGTTGTACGGCATCGTTCGTTTTGCACAGACTGCTCGTGCGCTTGGCTTGCCCACAGTGTTCGGCGCAGAATTGCAGTGCACTGTTGGTGAAGCAGTTGGCGACATCGTGGTCATTGCGCGTAACACGCGAGGGTATGCACATTTGTCAAGTGCAATTAGTGCAGGGCAACTTGCTGGCAGTAAAGAACAACCAGTATTTGGTATAGAACAACTTGCCGAGTTCTCTGTTGGAGACTGGTGGGTGCTCACAGGCGGTCGCAGTGGGGTGGCGGCTCGTGCATTGCATTCGCATGGTCCTGCAATGGCTGAACGCCGGGTGCAACAACTTGTTTCGGTGTTTGGCCGCGACAGCGTGGTGATGGAAATGTGGGACCACGGCGACCCGCTCGACTCTGTGCGCAACGATGAGTTTGCACGCATCGCGTATCGCAGCAACATTGGGTGTGTTGCCACAAACGATGTGTTGTATGCAACGCCGGCTCAACACAAACTGGCAACAGCGGTGGCGGCAGTGCGTGAGCGATCCAGCTTGGACGATATTGACCCGCGTTTACCGCCCGCAGCTACTGCATATTTACGTAGCGGGGCAGAACAAGAGCGACGTTTTGCTCGATATCCGGGTGTAGTGCAACACGCCGCCGAACTTGGTGCAAGCGCTGCATTCGACTTGCGGTTGGTGGCGCCGCAACTGCCACCGTTTCCGTGTCCTGATGGGTTGAATGAAATTTCGTATCTGCGCAAACTTGCTGAAGCCGGAGCTACTCGCAGATACGGAATTCGTCCACATGATTCGAGTGAAGATTTGTCGTTACGCGCTCGGGCATGGCGAGTAATTGATCACGAATTAGAAATGATTGAAACGCTTGGGTTCGCTGGGTACTTCTTGGTGGTATGGGACATTGTTCAGTTCTGTGCGCAATCCAATATTTATTGTCAAGGTCGGGGCAGCGCTGCAAATAGTGCGGTGTGTTACTCGCTCGACATCACGAAAGCCGATGCGGTGTCGCTTGGTTTGCTATTTGAGCGGTTTCTGTCGCCAGAGCGCGACGGCCCACCAGATATTGACATTGATATTGAAAGTGGTCGGCGCGAAGAAGTTATTCAGTACGTGTATCAACGACACGGCCGTCATCATGCTGCGCAAGTTGCCAACGTCATTACCTATCGAGCGAAGTCCGCAGTGCGCGATATGGCGCGTGCTCTTGGCTTTGCACCGGGTCAGCAAGATGCCTGGAGCAAACAGGTAGATGCGTGGGGTGCCATTGGCGTCACGGTGAATGGTGGTGATCACAGCATTCCTACGCAGGTGTTGCAACTTGCCGAACAGGTGCAAGACGCGCCACGACACTTGGGTATTCATTCGGGTGGAATGGTTATGTGCGATCGCCCAGTCACCGAAGTGTGCCCAGTGGAGTGGGGTCGCATGGAAGGGCGCAGTGTGTTGCAGTGGGACAAAGACGATTGTGCTGCCGCCGGCTTGGTGAAGTTCGATCTATTGGGTCTTGGCATGTTGTCTGCATTGCATAACGCAGTCGACTTCATTGCGCAGTTTCGTGGTGTGCATGTAGACCTAGCCACCATTCCGCAAGAGGACGAGGTGTATGCCATGTTGTGTCGCGCCGACACGGTGGGCGTGTTTCAAATTGAATCGCGCGCACAAATGGCCACGCTTCCACGCTTGAAGCCGCGCAGGTTTTACGACCTTGTAGTCGAGGTTGCACTCATTCGTCCGGGTCCTATTCAGGGCGGCTCAGTGCATCCTTACATCCGTCGTCGTAACGGGCAAGAACCCATTACGTATTTGCATCCGTTGCTCGAAAATAGTTTGGGGAAAACACTTGGTGTACCACTGTTCCAAGAACAACTCATGCAAATGGCAATCGATATTGCGGGTTTCAGTCCTGGTGAAGCAGATCAGTTACGTCAGGCGATGGGTTCGAAGCGGTCGCAATTACGAATGCAACAACTCAGTGATCGTTTTTATGCCGGAATGGCAGAGCGCGGAATTCGCGGTGATGTTGCCGACCAAATATTCACCAAGATGGCAGCATTTGCCAGCTATGGATTTCCCGAAAGTCACTCGGTGAGTTTTGCGTACTTGGTGTATTCGTCGGCATGGATCAAACTGCATGAACCGGCAGCGTTTTATGCGTCGCTACTGAATGCGCAGCCGATGGGGTTTTGGTCGCCTCATTCATTGGTTCAGGACGCCAAGCGTCATGGGGTAGTAGTGAACTCTCCCGACATCAATGCATCGTGCGCGGGTGCAACGCTTGAGCACAATGCGAAGTCAGCGGGTGGTTTGGCATTGCGAATGGGAATCAATTCTGTGCGCGGCATGAGTGGTGTTGTTGCGCAAGCCATTGCAGAAAACAGGCCGTACACCAGCATGGAAGATGTGGTGCGCAAAGTTCCACAGTTGCACGTTGCACAACTTGAGGCACTTGCTACTGCTGGTGTGTTCAACGAAAGTTTTGGTCAACAACGTCGCGATGCGCTGTGGAGCGCCGGTGCGGTTATTCAGTCGCGTCCAGGAACGCTCGACGGAGTCACTACTGGTATTGAGGCACCATATTTGCCTGGCATGCAACCAATGGAAGAAGCCATTGCCGACCTGTGGGCTACAGGCGTTTCAACGAGCGGTCACCCCACCGAGTTCTTACGCATTGAACTCGAGCGCATGGGTGTTGCCACTGCAATGCAGCTTCCACAACGCGGTGCGCGAGGCGATGAAAAAGTATTGGTTGCTGGAACGGTGACGCATCGTCAGCGACCAATGACCGCTCAAGGCATCACATTTATCAACCTGGAAGACGAGACAGGGCATATCAATGTGGTGTGTTCGGTTGGGTGCTGGGCCCGCTATCGCAAAGTTGCGCGAGGTGCCGGTGCGTTGCTTGTTCGCGGCAGATTAGAAGTTGGTGATGGCGGTGTGATCAACGTTGTTGCCGAACATATTGCGCCACTGCATGTTGCAGCGAAGGTAGCGGCACGTAACTTTCGTTAGTTATTCCGAAGGGCGTTCGTTCAGCCCATCGTTAAACATGCGGTACGTCTCGTAAATGTCTTTGCACTTATCGCACAACGGCAACTGCTTCGGATCGCGCGAAGGAACCCACACATGACCGCACAGGGCCTCAAGCGGTGTTCCGTAAATACGGGCCTCAAGCACTTTGGATGCAGCATCTTCGCCGGGCTCGGTTTTCACAATGTGGGCCATGCTCGGCTCGCCGGTTTCAAGCACTTCCTCAGTAATGGGCTTGGTGGTTGCAGGCCTGGTCTGAAGAGGCATGGGAGTACTCACAGTTCATACACTAGAGCCATGCCTACCTATGAGTTTCGTTGCAAGAGTTGTGACTCGGTGTTTGAAGAACGCCGATCAATGTCGGAAGCCGACATGCCTGCAACATGCCCAGAAGGTCATGGCAATGCAGTTCGGTTGCTGAGTGTGTTTGCATCAGTTGGTGGCGCATCGGCACCACAAAAAGCAGCACCACGCCCGGCCGGTGGTTGCGGCTCGGGCTGCGGTTGCCACTGACTTCAATCAATCCTGCACAAGCCTGACGGCGCCTTTGCTGATCACGATCCATTCGCGCATGGTGATGCCAGCATTCGTAAATTGTTGGCGCATGAAGTTCAACTGAGCTTGATCATCTGCCTTCCATAATTGGCGTGGGCGAACACTTGCGATCACAACCGATGAAGCAATTGCAGTGGTGCTGCACAAGCCAATGAGTTGATGAATGAGGGAAGCAGGTGTAGATGGTTCGTCAAATGACAGCAATCCGATGCCGCGCTGTTCGTCGTCCATGAGAATGGCGATCACTTCGTTACACAAAGGTCGTCGAATAGCTAACGAAATGACGGCAAGCATGTCTTGTGAAGAGATGACGGGGTCGAGATGGGCTCGGGGGAGCGAAAGTGGTGCACTGATGAGATTCAGCACAGTTCCTCCAGTATCTGGCGCGAAGAAATCGCAGATGAATAACGATGGGAGAAGTGCAGCGAACTTATAGCGAGGGTGTAACAGCAATCGCGACTGCCACAACACCAATTGCTATTGGCATGACGAACTCAGTCCAACGAGGAAGGCGCCATTGGGCTGGAGCCAGAACAAACACTCCACACGCTGCTCCCGCAAGTGCTCCACCAAAATGACCACCTACTGAAATGTTGGGGATAGCAAGCGTCAGCGCAATGTTGATGACAAAAGTAAGACCGAGACCGGTTTGCAGAGGATTGACCCCACGTTGACGCATACCAACAATCGCAGCCGCCATCATGCCAAACACTGCTCCCGATGCACCTCCGGTTAATGCGTTTGGGCTCAAGATGAGCGCACCAGCAGCACCACCAAACAGGGAAGCAAAATAGACGAGCGTAAATTTGACAGAACCAAGCGTTGGTTCAAGCATTCTGCTCAGTTGAAAAAGTAAATACATATTCATGCCGACGTGCAGAACTCCAAAATGTAAGAAACCACTAGAAATCAGGCGGTACCACTCACCTGCATCAAGAAACTCTCTGGCAAGTCCCATGTCAAACTGGTATTGAGAGATTCCGTTTAGCGTTCCCGAACGCATTGCGTCTAGGACCAATCCCCACACGAACAGGCCAAGGTTCACGGCGATGATTGCATTCGATGCCGTGTATGGGTTGAGATTTCTGCGTTGAGCGGAAAACCGCACTCGCTGTTGCGCAGAATACCGCACTCGATTTTGTGGCGGAGGTGGAACTTGTGGTGGGGGGAAGTTCACAGATTCAGTTCGGATCTTTTTCGGCGAGTTCGCGATTGGCTAAATACCAATCAACCGTGCGACGCAAACCATCTTCAAATTCGGTGTGTGCATGCCAACCCAGTTCACGCTCTGCACGGCTCGCATCTACACGTCTGCGCGGCTGTCCATCGGGGCGTGATGAGTCCCAGACAAGTTCGCCTTCAAAGCCCACGATGCGAGCAATTGTCTCGGCGGTTTCACGGATTGTTACCTCGCGATTGTTGCCAAGGTTGAGTGGTTCGGCACTTGTTCGCAACTCTGCAGCCAACACAATCGCTTCTGCCGCATCTTCTGCAAACAGATAATCACGGCTGGCAACGCCAGTTCCCCACACGCTGATCTTGTCTGCACCTTGTTCTTTGGCTTCAACACACTTCTTGATGAGAGCAGGAATGACGTGTGAAACAGATTCATGAAACTTGTCGCCAGGACCGTACAAGTTCGTTGGAATAACAAAAGCAAAATGCTGTCCGTATTGAGCTTCGTTTACTTGGGCATGTATGAGCATTGCCTTTTTAGCAATTCCGTATGGAGCGTTTGTCTCTTCGGGGTAACCATCCCAAATTGATTCTTCGCGGAACGGAACTGGAGTGAATTTTGGATACGAACACACCGTGCCGAGCAAAACAGTTTTCTCAACGCCAACTGCTCGGGCGGCTTCAATGGTGTGGGTGCCCATCATGAGGTTGTCGAGGTACAACTGCGCTGGGGCTATTTGGTTGTAGCCAATTCCGCCAACGCGTGCAGCTAGGTGAATGACGTGACTCGGTGAGTGCTGGCGAAACAATTGCTCGGCAACTCCAACTTGAGTGAGATCAGCTTCTTTTTGACGCGGCGCAATAACCGTTGCACCAAAACTGCGCAATCTGGCCACCACTTTTGAACCGAGAAATCCGTTTCCACCAGTTACCACGACCGTGCGATCTGCCCAGTACGCAAGCGTTACGGGTGAAGTCATGCCATTAACGATACCGAGTTGGCACAATGGAAGGCGTGCGGGTCGCCTACACACTTGAGCAGTGCTGGCACCGCGTGCCTGGAGGCACGGCTGTGTCGGCAATTGAGGTTGCGCGTGCGATGCCGATGGTGCGTGCTGACGTCGACTTATTGGGTGTCGCTGGTCGACATGGTGAAGATTCTGCAGTCACGTTTGATATCTCTATCGATGTAGCTGGGCTGCCCATTTCTGGTCCATTGCTCTATGAAACTTCGCTGCGGTTGCGTCAGCCTCGCGTGGAACGCGTATTGAGCGATATTGATGTCTTGCACAACACCAGCATCATTCCGTTTGCGACGTCTGGGAAAATGGTGTCAACGGTTCACGATCTGGCATTTCTTCAACATCCTGATTTCTTCACTCGGCATGGAAATGCCGTGTTTGCACGCAGCTTGAAGGTATTGAAGAAACGCGCCGACATGCTGTTGTGCAGCTCAACTGCAACAGTGAATGACTGTTTAGAAGTTGGTTTTTCTTCTGACAGATTGCGACTTGTTCCACTCGGTGTGCGAACTGAGCGTGCAAGCGCAGATCACATTGCACAAGTTCGCACAGCGTTTAACCTGCCAAGTGAATTCATTTTGTTCGTTGGCACGCTTGAGCCTCGAAAGAATCTGGCGAAGTTGGTTGAAGCATTGAGTGGGCAAGTTGACTTACCTCCTCTTGTTGTGGCTGGTGCACAAGGTTGGGGAGACGTTTCCGTTGCAGCGAGTGACAACGTGAAATTCTTGGGTCACGTTGAAGAGCGGTTCCTCGGTGGTTTGTATGCAGCAGCCAGTGTGATGGCATATCCATCACTATGGGAGGGCTTTGGCTTGCCAGTGCTTGAGGCGATGGCGCAAGGAACACCGGTGGTCACGAGTGAATTGATTTCCACTCAAGAAGTTGCTGGCGGAGCGGCTGTACTTATCGACCCACGCAACGCTGAAAGCATTCAGCATGGCATTCGTACGGCGCTTGCAGAACGAGCAAGTCTTTCTGGGCGAGGACTCGAGCGTGCGGCGCATGCAACGTGGAGTAAGACCGCGCAATTAACTGCCGCAGCCTACGACGAGGTGATTACACAATGAACATGAAGCATCACAACGTTGCAGTGAACATGTTGTGGTGTGTGCCTGGTGCTGTTGGCGGAAGCGAGGAATACTTCATCCGTCAATTGAGAGGCTTAGTTGAAGTTGATGCCCCCTTCAACGTCACGGTGTATGCACCAAAAGGTTTCTCACGTGCGCATAGCGAACTCGCTTCAATGATGAATCTTGTTGAAGCACCTTCGCATTGCACAAGCCGAGAGCTGCGTGTGTTGCTGGAGAACACATGGCTTGCATCGCAAACAAAGTCTGCAGACATTGTCCATCATGGTGGTGGAACAATTCCAAGCCGTGGAAATTCAACAACGCTGCTGACCATCCATGATGTTCAGTATCTTTCGTACCCCGAGTATTTCAGTGCAGTGAAGTTGCGTTACTTGAAGAACAGAGTTCCTTCGGCAATTCGACGTGCAACTGTGATTGCAACCCCAAGCAACTACGTTCGGGAAAGCATTGAGCAGAATTTCGATATTGAGCGTGCTCGTACCGCGGTAGTTCGCCACGGCGTAGAGCCTGCAATTGGTGCACATAAAACGCCTGAGCACGAGTTGCGGGCGAGGTTTAATCTTGGAAATTCACGTGTGCTGCTTATTCCTGCAATTACGCATCCGCACAAGAATCACGAATTCCTGTTGCGATTACTTGCGAATGAGTGGCGAAATGAGGATGTGAAGTTGGTAATGGTGGGCGGCAACGGCCTGGCTGAATCGCGAGTTCAATCGCTCATCATTGAGTTAGGTGTCGCAAGCAAAGTGGTTCGATCGGGGCGAGTTCAAGCAGCAGATCGAGACGGCCTTATTGCGTTGGCCGAAGCATTGGTGTTCCCGAGCAAATATGAAGGTTTTGGTGCACCGGTGCTTGAGGCGATGGCGCTCGGTACTCCGGTTATTTCCAGCGACTGCGCTTCGCTGCCTGAAGTAGTGGGTGATGGTGGTCTCGTGCTTCCGCTTACCCCTGAAGCGTGGGCAGGAGCTCTTAGCATCATTCGCGCGCAACGATCATCTCTCGTTCTCAATGGTCTGCGACGCGCTGAAGAGTTCTCTTCGGCAAAGTCGGCGCAAGACTTGGTGATTGCTTATGAAAAGACTCTTGCGGCGGTTGCACGTTGAGCAGCAAGAAACTCCGACTCGTGGTGTTGTGTCCACACTTTGCGCCAGACCTTGCCCCGACTGGCGTTGTGATGACACGGATTGTCAGCGAACTTGCAGCACGTGGGCATGAACTGCATGTGGTCACTGCGCTCCCGTGGTACCGCAACCATGCGATTGAACCAGGGTGGGGCGGCAGGTTATGGCGTACAGAGAAAACTGAGTGGGGTTCAATCATCCGGGTTCATCCGTTTCCGGGCAAATCAAAATCAAACTTGCTGCGTCGCGCACTGGGGTTTATTGCATTTAGTTTCGCGGTAGGAATTCGTAGCGTGCATGCCGATGGTCTTCCGTTCAAAGTGGATGGAGTGTTGGCCATGTCGCCTCCGCTGACACTTGGGCTCACGGGTTGGTTCACCAAAATCATTCGACGTGCACCTTTGGTATTCAACATTCAGGACGTATTTCCTGATGCTGCGATTCAGACGGGCGCGATTTCAAACAAGAAGATCATCGCTGCAGCAAAATGGTTAGAGCGTGTGAGTTATCAACGGTCGGATGCGGTAGTACTGCTTTCGCAAGACCTGCGCACCAACATCGCTAACAAGATTGACAAGAGATTCCACCAACGTCTGCACGTCATTCCGAATTTCGTTGACACCATTGCGATCACTCCGCAAGACAGGATGACCGCGTATCGAAGCGAACTTGGTATCGGTGATCAATTGGTCGTGATGTATGCGGGCAATGTTGGTTTCTCGCAGTCACTGAACTTGGTGGCTGATGCTGCTGCAAAATTTCCGGACATTGCTTTTGTCATCAACGGCGATGGTGCAGCACGAAAGAAGCTGGAAGAGGATTGCGCACGACTCACCAATGTGTACTTTGGTGGTTATCAACCGATTGAGCGATTGAGTGAAGTGCTGGCAACGGGAGATATTCACCTTGTGCCATTGCGCGCCGGACTTGCTTCGGTAAGCGTTCCCTCGAAGTCATATTCGATACTCGCCGCAGGTCGACCAATGCTTGCAGCCATTGATTCAGGCACTGAAATCCCCAATATGTTGCAACAATCTGGGGCAGGTGTAGCCGTAGAGCCAGATAACAGCCCCGCGTTTATTGAGGCCTTGAATCAATTACTGAGCAAGCCCGATCAACTTCACAAGATGGGCGCTAACGGCAGAACATGGGTCGAAACCCATGCGTCTCCAGCCTCAGTGGCCGCGCAGTACGAGGCAATATTCCTCGCTAACCGATAACCTCTAGTCCTCGTGGCACGCACATCATCAGCTAAAAAAATCGCCCGTCTTGCAGAAAAGGGCAAAGGCAAAAAGGTCCGCTTTCAGGGTGGGTCAGTTTTCCCGACCGTAATTCTTGCCGTACTGATCCTCGGTGCAGTACTCATTGCTTATGCGCGACAGAGCGGAACCGTAGTTGATGCTTCAGTGACGGCAGAGCAGAAGTTCGCAACAGCGTTTGCATTTTTTAATTGTGATGCGCTTGCAACTGATTTAAATCAGCCAGATTTAGCAACACTCAGTCCGACCGACAAATTTGCAGCTGTAACGACTGAGGCGCCAGCAGCAATCATCGGTGATGGCATCGTTGGCTGGATGCCGCAAGCACTTGCTGGGCAGCGCAAAGCAAAGCTTGAAACCATTTTTGGTCTGTATGGAATGACAGTCGCTGATGACTCAATCACGCTCAAAGATGGAACGAAGATTTCGGAAACCGATACGCAGTGTGCAGACAAAGACGCAAAAATCAGTGTCTATGTTTGGGAAAGCGGTTCTGCAGAATCAAAGTTGTCAATCGCCAGTTTCGGTGGAGTAAAGATTGATGACCAAATGACGGTGGTGTTGGCATTCGCTCCAGATGGAGTTGAAGTGCCGCGACCTGCTGTCGCAGATTCCCTCGCGGACTATCAGGGATAGTTCACCCGCGATGCACGCTGTCGTGCTCGTTGGAGGATTTGGTACGCGGCTTCGGCCATTGACATACGCCGTTCCAAAACCATTGTTGCCCGTTGCTCACGTGCCAATGATTCGCAGGCTCGTCAATCGGTTGGCCGAAGGCGGGGTGACCGATGTGGTGTTAGCGCTTGGTTTCAAACCCGAACCATTTTTTGCAGAATTTCCAAACAACATGTGTGGCACCGTTCGTATGTCGTATGCCGTTGAGTCAACTCCGCTTGACACTGCTGGTGCAATCGGGTTTGCTGCACGAGCAGCAGGAATTTCTGGAACATTCATTGTTGCCAATGGTGATGTCATGACCGACCTCAACGTTGCAGATTTAGTTGCATTCCATAAACGCAGCGGCGCAAAAGCAACGATCTCGCTGACACCAGTAGATGATCCATCGCAATTTGGCATCGTTGAAACCGATGTAAATGGGCGAGTGTTGCGGTTTGTTGAAAAGCCTCAACCAGGAGAAACAACCAGTCGCTTTGCGAGCGCAGGAACATATGTCATGGAAGAGTCAACGCTTGCGCTCATGCCTGGAACTGAAAAGTTGTCCATTGAACGCGTCACCTTCCCGCAATTAGTAGCAGAGGGCGGGCTTTTCGCAATGGCTACAAATGATTACTGGATTGATGCAGGTAGGCCAGACACTTATGTGCAAGCAAATTGCGATATTGCTGCGCAGTTGCGTAATGCTGCTGATGCTGCTGTGCACGCTGATGCAACAATTGCTGGAACTGCGAAAGTTCGTGATGCCGTTATTTCGGCTCATACCAGCATTGGCGAGCATGCGCATGTCAGCAATTCGGTATTGCTGGAAGGTGCAGTCATCGGCAGCGGCGCAATTGTTGAACGGTCCATTGTGATGGGCAATGTTGGCAATGATGCCCGCATTGTTGACTGCATTGTTGGCCCAACTGGTGTTGTGCAGTCGGGCCAAGTTTCAACAGGCGGTCGTTTCCCTGAAGGTGAGAATTCCTAGTCATGTCAGCATCCACCTCATCGGTAATGGTGTGTGGTGGGGCGGGTTTTTTGGGGTCACATCTCGTTGAACGGTTGCTCGCCGACGGTCACGCCGTTGAAGTAGTAGACGACCTTTCCACCGGATCGCTCGCAAATCTTGGAGATGCGCGTGCGATGGGTGGTCAACTTCGGTTTCATCACCTCGATGTCACAAGTCTTGAATTTGCAGAACTCGTTGGGTTGCGTAGACCCGATGTGCTCTATCACTTTGCACTGCTTGCGCCGCACGCTTCAGAAAATTCGTCTGTGATGCGCGCAGTTCCTATGTTGCTTTCGGTTTTAGAAGCAGCACGCAATCATGGTGTGAAGAAAGTAATTGTAAGTATTGCTGCTGGATTGATTTATGGCGAAGTGAATGCGAAGCATCTTCCTGTGAAGGAGGGTAGAAAAAATGATGCAATTGGTGTGCCGCATGTAATGGCACAGACCTTGATTGATCTGCTGGGTGTATACAGAGAAAAACACGGAATTGAATTCACGGTTTTGGCAACTACCAATGTGTACGGATTGCGTCAGCGTGCAGAGGATGGAGTTGTTGCAGCATTTGCGGCAGCGATCCTAAGAGGCGAAGACGCTGAGATCTTTGGCAATGGCAAGCAAACGAGAGACTTCGTTTACGTTGACGACGTAGTGGACGCATTGGTGCGCGCACAAAATCGTGGAGATGGTTTGCTCATCAACATTGGAACCGGAGTGCAGACATCAGTTGAGGAGTTGTTCAAACAACTCGCTGCCGGAACCGTGGTGAAAGCACGGAAGCTCACAGCACGACCTGCGGACTTGCAACGGACAGCAGTTTCAAATGTGCGTGCGAAAATTCAACTCGGTTGGACTCCTTGGACCACATTGCACGATGGTCTCGGCGTCATTCGCCAACATTTCAAACAGCAATAGTTGTTACCGGAACAAGTCTTCCTGTGGAGGGCGAACGATTTCGTCCATTGATGCATCTCGAAACCACGATGGGTCGGCTCCGCGAACGATGGCGACAGGAATGCCGAAAGATTTGCCCATGACGAGCTCTGCAGTGCTTGCGAGTTCGTCGGCGATGCACACTTCCGTCACTTGCATGGTGCGGCCAAGTGCATCTGGAGTTCCGCGCAAGTCAAGAACGGCTGCGATTCCTGCAACTCCAATTGCCACGTCAGTCAACCCCTTGCGCCACGGTCTTCCAAAAGTGTCGCTCACAATTACACCAACAGAAACACCTAACTTCGCGTGAATAATGTCGCGAATGCGGCGGGCAGAACGGTCGCTGTCAAGGGGCAAAAGTGCGGCAAATCCGCGCTCTACGTTTGACAGGTCAATTCCACTGTTTGCGCAAATAAAGCCGTGCTTGGTTTCGGTGATGATCAAGTCGCCTCGCCTACGCACAATCCGCACGGCTTCATCCTCGACTAATTGTTTGTGACTAAGTGGATCCTCTGGATCAATTTCAACAAGTCGGCCCTCAGCCTTTGACACAATTTTTTGAGTCACCACCACAACGTCATTATCTTGCAAGGGGCCGTTGGGTTCCGCTCGACACGCATTCACCACAATGTCGCCAACTTGGTCACCTGGAACAATCTCACCAATTCCTTCAACACCCCATGCCGTCAGTCTGTTCATCGGGTTGCCTCCAGTGCGGTTCGTGCAAGCGCGGCAGAAACCTGCGGCGATTTCATGATGGTATCCGTGACGATGCAGCGCATACCTTGTGCTTCAACTGCAGAAGCAAGATGCGCATCAGCATTGTCGATAATGAGAGTGCCACAAATTGGTGAATAGATTTTTGCTACACCAACGACTGTTGATTCATGACCGAGTTCAGTCATGAGGCGATCTGCAGGGCCTTTAAGCGCAGCACCATTTACGATTGGCGAAATTGCACACACGGAATCGCGTCGCGGGGTAAGAACCTCATCAATTCCTTCAAGCGATCGAATCGGCGCAATGGAAACCAGTGGGTTGGATGGCGCGATCAAGATGGAGTCGGCGCTTGTAAGCAGGTCTAAACCGTTTGGCTTTGCCGCCTGTGATCCCACAAACGTAACGGCCGATACCGCAACGCTGTGACGGTGCTTCACGAAGTATTCCTGGAAACTGATTTGCGATCCTGCGGTACCAGCAGCACAGTCTTCTGCAAGCGTGATCATGGTTCGCACGCTGTCATTGGTCATTGGAACGAGTTGCAGACCCAGTCCCCAAGCCTGAGCAATCTCGCTTGTGACTTGCGAAAGTGTTGCGCCTTCAGCAAGACGCGCAGTTCGGTAAAAGTG
>Ga0208788_1000102_pt1 | contig 43635 bp, 37 predicted proteins | sample Wag4_2014_7_11_3_FD_187363 | JGI IMG/M metagenome (GOLD analysis project Ga0208788, IMG submission 187363) | Fresh water mixed with fracking chemicals microbial communities from Ohio, USA - Utica-2 Time Series FC 2014_7_11 (SPAdes) (version 2) ... | reverse complement strand
ATACATCGTAGGCTTCTACAACTGTGTGCGACTGCACTCCGCTCGAGGCAATCTACCGCCAACAGTTTACGAGCGGAACATGGCAACAAAAAAACCGATCTTGGTGTCTCAAAAAATTTGACCGTTACAGACAGTTGCAGCAGAGCGGCCTGGCAAACGTCCCTGATGATAGGGTTTATGGCGCGTGAAACGATCCTTGCGATGGTCGCCCAGGCAGCGTCCTGATCTTGAGCTTCGACGAGCCCACCATAGATAGAAATGACCTCCACCAGCGCAGCAGATTCTGGCTCTCGCTGCGCGATAGCCTTGAGCATGACTATCTGGGCCTTGGCGGTTGTCTTGTTTTTTTGTCGAAGACTTTCAAATACCAAGTCCATGGGGGCGACGAGGTCTGTTGGGGCAAGCGACTTGATATTATTGATGATCTTGTCTCGAACATTATCCCCGTAACCACTGTGGTGTTGCTCAATAAAGGTCACGTATTCTAATCCTTGCTACTCAATGAACTATCTTGTTGCCGCCTACGTTGTCACCACTGCCGCTGTGCGTCTGGTTGACGGTGGTTATAGTGGACGGTGCAACCAAGGCAGCCTTCGCGTTGATGTCGCGAATCAGAGTGGAGATTGACTGAGACTGATCGAGTTGCTGGGAAATTGCTTTTTCACTCAGCCCGTCGTGAAGACCAAGCTTGGAAAGCTCGCCAGCAACGGCTTCAGCGACTACGTTCTCCTTGATCCATTGGCCTAGGCGATTCTTTAGTTCGTCAGCACTGAGCTGTAGGCCGTTCTTCAGGAGGTCGTAAACAGTACTTGCAATGACTCCGGTGGTAATGAAATCCATTTGGGATTGCCTTTTTATATGCCTAATAATTTAAATGGAATTTTTTTGATAAACAGTCATGTTAAGGATAAATCTAAAAAATCAAGACTCTAACCCTAATTTTTTATAGATTAAGAATGTTGTAGTGGTTCAATAAAATCGAGTTCAGTTTAAGGCTGAATGTAATCTCGAACAACAAGGAGCCTTTGTAACGGTCAAATTTTTTGAGACACCGAGATCGGTTTTTTTGTTGCCATGTTCCGCTCGTAAACTGTTGGCGGTAGATTGCCACGAGCGGAGTGCAGTCGCACACAGTTGTAGAAGCCTACGATGTATTCGGTGATGTCTTTTTCTGCCTCCAAATGATTGGCATAGTCACGTTGCCACACGCGTTCGGTTTTCAAATTCAAGAAGAAGCGTTCCATCACTGCGTTATCCCAGCAATTGCCTTTGCGACTCATGCTGCACAGCATACCGTGTTGCTTGAGTAAGGTTTGGTACTCATCACTGGCGTATTGGCTGCCGCGATCCGAGTGCATGATGAGGCTAGAAGGTGGTTTACTGGCTTTGCCTTTCTCATGAGCGGATAGCGACACAACAGCGATTGGTAAGGTGTGTTGAGAAAAATAAACGCATTTTGTTGGAATAGAAATTCCATATCAATGTTTTTTGTATTTTTCTTTGAGTAAAAGATCGCCATGCTGATATTGCAGGCAGATTGATGGATGGCGAGTGTAGTAATTTGTAGTTGAAGATGCTACATTCGTAGCAAATGGAGCTACATTTATGTTGATGGAACTGCTGTTTGGTGCCTATCGCCAACGTGCATTAGGTTTACTGTTGTTGCATCCTGAATCGAGCTATCACGTTAGAGAGATTGCTCGTTTAACTGGAACTTGTGCGGGGACGCTGCATAAGGAGTTGAGCCGCTTGGCGCAAGTGGGGGTATTGCTGCGGCAGCAACGAGGTAATCAGGTTCTTTATCAGGCAAATCGGGCATGTCCTATTTTTCCTGAGTTAGCCAGTTTATTCCGTAAAACCAGTGGTTTAGTGGATATTTTAGCCGACAGCTTACAATCGCTAGGCAGTGAAATTGCTTTTGCGTTTGTGTTTGGATCAATGGCGCGAGGTGATGAACAGCCTTTAAGTGATGTGGATTTAATGGTGGTTGGCACCGCTGATTTCGCTCAAGTCGTTGCCCAACTCTATCCTGCTCAAGAGCAAATACAGCGAGAAATCAACCCTGTTGTTTACTCTCTACAAGAATGTATTCGGCGTTTTGAAACAAATGATTTTTTTATTAAACAGGTATTAGCACAGCCGAAACTGTGGGTAATTGGAACTGAAGATGACTTTGGAAAATTTATTCGCGATTCACAAACTACAAAGGTTTGACAGTCATCCTGCTGCAATACAGCGTCTATTAGCGGCGGCTGAGCGAAATTTGTTAGATGCTGGGATTGTGGAATTAAGCACAGAAAACCGTTTTGATGCCGCTTATAAATGCATCATGCAATGCGCGATGATCGGTTTGTGGGCACATGGTTACCGGACTGCGACACACCAACCTGGACACCATCAAACCGCATTGCAAGTGTTACCGAAGACATTGGGTATCTCCCAAGAGCGGGTGGTTGTGTTAGATGCTTTGCGCAAAAAACGTAATCTTAGCGACTATGAAGGTGATGTGATTAGCGACAGCATGGTCGAGACGTGTTGCCAGCAAGCGGCGATATTGCTGCATGAAACCCGCGAGTGGTTACAGCAATATCGCCCCGAGCTATTGCAAGGCTAGGCGTATGTGGATTAACGCTTTAGCAATGGCCGATTTTTGTGGATGGACATTAAAATCCCAAAGCCGGTCAAAATGGTCACCATCGCGGTACCGCCATAGCTTAATAACGGCAGCGGTACACCCACCACAGGCAAAATACCGCTGACCATGCCCATATTGACAAAAGCGTAGGTGAAAAACGAGAGCGTGATTGCACCGGCGAGGAGGCGGCCAAAGAGGGTGCTGGCGTGGGCGGCGATGATCAGACCACGCATGATGACGCACAGATACAGCAACAATAACACCGCATTGCCCACCAGCCCGAATTCCTCACCATAAACAGCAAAAATAAAGTCGGTGGTTCGTTCTGGGATAAATTCAAGATGGGTTTGTGTGCCAGAGAGCCAGCCCTTGCCAAAGATACCGCCTGAACCAATAGCAATCATTGACTGAATAATATGGTAACCATCACCGAGTGGGTCTGCCGTTGGGTCGAGCAGGGTCAACACGCGCCGTCGCTGATAATCATGCAATAAATTCCACACCACTGGCAGACTTGAGGCAAAACCAATTAACAAAACCGCAATGACTTTCCACGGTAAGCCGGCAAAGAAAATCACAAACACCCCAGCAAAGATAATCAAACTGGCGGTGCCTAAGTCAGGTTGTTTCAGCACAAAAGCCGCTGGTAGCGCAATAATGACTGTGGCCATCACAAACTGTCGCCAACCGATATGCCCTTCATGCTTTTGAAAATACCACGCTAACATCATCGGGACGGCCAGTTTCATAATTTCCGATGGCTGAATCCGTGTGACACCGATATGCAACCAGCGTCGTGAACCGTTCACAATTTCACCAAACAGCGCCACCCCAAGCAATAAACACAGACCACCGACATACATCGGCACGGCGAACAACATCAACTGTTGTGGTTTGATATTGGCAATGCACCACATCAAGCTCATGGCAAACACAATGAATGTCAGCTTGTTGGTGAGGCGGTTTGGGTTTTCATTCGACGCGCTGTAGAGCACAACCAAACCCAAAACAAACAAAACACAAGTCAATAAAAACAGCCAGCCATCAATCGGCTGGCAGATACGTTTCCAAAGTCGTTCAATCAGATGTGCGTTCATCGCTTTGACCTTCACCACTTGGCTGGCTAGTGGTGTTTTGTGTGCTAGTGGCTGTCGGTTTGCTAGGTTTTTTCTTAGGCTTCGCCGCAGCAGTTTGTGCGGCGGCTTCTTCAGGCTCGATGCGTTTACCTAACAAATAAAAATCCATCACATTGCGTGCCAGCGGTGCAGCAGCAGCAGCACCCCAACCGCCGTTTTCCACAATCACGGCCACGGCAATCTTGGGTTGTTCTACAGGGGCAAAAGCAATAAACCATGAGTGATCGCGATGCTGTTCCGCCAAGGCGGCGGCATTGTACTTAGCCCCTTGTTTAATCTGCACCACCTGTGCCGTACCTGTCTTGCCCGCCATACGGTATTGCAAACCTGCACCGATACGATTGGCTGTCCCACCGGGCTTTAACACCGCTTCCATCGCATCCTTCACAAACTCAACATGCTTGCGTTTGAAGTGATAATCCGCTGCGGGTTGGGGTTCGATAATTCGTTCTTGGCGATTGGCTGGCGATACCACTTTTTTGACAATATGTGGCCGATACGCAACCCCATTGTTGGCCAAAATTGACGTTGCCCATGCCATTTGCAGCGGCGTGTAGGTGTTATATCCCTGTCCAATCCCAATTGGCACCACATCGGCAGGCAACCAGCGGCGATGTTCGGGTTTATAACGCTTGCCAGCAAAGCGTTTGGCTTTCCATTCCTTGGTGGGCAATACCCCCTTGGCTTCGCCATCAAGGTCAATCCCTGTTTTCTCGCCTAAACCGAATTTAGCCAACTCTGGTGCAATGCGGTCGATACCCATATCCCATGCCAATTTGTAGTAATAGGTATCTGATGAAACTTGGATGGATTTATACATATTGACCGAGCCATGTCCGGTTGGCTTGGAGTCGCGGAAGCGGTGGTTTGAACCCGGGAGAGAGAAATAACCCGGGTCGGGAATGGTGTAATCCGCAGAACGGAATCCGGTTTCGAGCGCAGCCATCGCCATAAATGGCTTGAAAGTAGAACCCGGGGGATAGAGCCCACGCAAGGCACGATTGATCAATGGTCGTTGCCAATCTTCATTCAGATCTTTCCAGACCTGAGGATCAAGACCATCAATAAACAGGCTGGGATCAAATGTCGGTTTGGAGACAAAGGCCAATACCCCGCCGGTTTCTGGTTCAATCGCCACTAAAGCACCGCGACGATTGCCAAATAATTGGTCGGTGTATTCTTGCAGTCGAATATCTAATGCCAGATGCAGATCGCTGCCATTGACTGGCGGTGTGCGGCGCAGGGTGCGTACTGCATGGCCGCTGGCATCGACTTCGACTTCTTCAAAACCGGTTTTGCCATGTAAATCTTGTTCATAACTGAACTCTAAGCCGGTTTTACCAGTATGCGTGCTACCACGATATTCTGAATAACGCTCTTCTTCTTTAAAACGGTTTTGGTCTTTTTGGTTGATGCGGCCAATATAGCCAATCACATGGCTGGTGATTTCGCGGTAGGGATAATCACGGAACAAACGCGCTTTAATTTCCACCCCGGGAAACCGATAGGCTTGGGCGGCAAAGCGTGCCACTTCTTCATCGGTGAGACGGGTACGGATTGGCAGGCTCTCAAAATTTCGGCTTTCTTCTTGCAATTTCCGAAACCGCTTACGGTCGCGTGGTTCAATCGCGATTAACTTAGCCAACTCATTCAGCGTGTGTTCTAAATTGGGTGTTTGGCTGGGTGTGATTTCTAGCGTATAGGCAGAATAATTCTGTGCCAACACAATGCCATTGCGGTCGTAAATCACCCCACGATTCGGCGGAATAGGGACCAGCGAAATACGGTTGTTTTGTGCGGCGGTCATAAAGTGTTCATATTGCAACACTTGCAACCAAGTAAAGCGGCTGAACAACACCCCAAAGGCCGCCACAATTAAGACAAAGGCAATAATCAACCGCAGGCGAAATTCATTTTCTCGAGCGGGTGCGCGTGTTTTAGGCGTTTTAGGCCGACGGCGGAAATCAGGACGGACACGACGATACGACACCATAATGCGAAGTTATCCTGCCTGATGATAGCGTTGCGGGACCAACAGCAAATTGGTGAGAAGTGGCCACAACAAAGCCCCAACAAATGGGGAAAGGAAAAAGCCCCAACCAATGAAGGGTGCACCCAATACTATCCGTGCCACTAACATCACGATCTGATTGCCCATGAGTAAGCCAAAAACGACTAACGATTGTTGGCCAAGGTTGTACATCACCACTTGTCGTTGCCGAGATTCAACAGCATAAGCGCTGATGCTATAGGCCAAAGCGTGTTGTCCTAACAGGCTGGCGCTGGCAATGTCGGTCAACAAACCGGTGAAAAAACCAGCAAAAATACCAAAGCGACTGGGCCGGTTAATCGTCCAATACAACACCACCATCGCAGCCAGATCGGGAATCCACCGCACCGTGCCACGGTTAAATGGCAATAACTCCAACAACAAGGCAATCACAATGCTCAATACAACATAGCGAACCTTAACCGGTTTCAACAATTCCTTAGGGCGATCCATGACTTACGGCTTACCTTTTTTGGCAGATGGGGCTGGTGTGGTTTGAGCGGCTTCTTCTGGCCGTGGTGGAAGTTCAATTTTTTCAGTGAGTACCAAGGCAAAACGGCGACTATCCACGGCACCAATAGGCGTACAGCGCACAACAGAGAAAGGATTGCCGGCGTGACGTTCAACACTGCTGACCCGTGCGACATCCAATCCAGCAGGATAGACCCCATCAATGCCCGACGTAACCAACAGATCGCCAGCGCGAATATCAGCGCTACCACTGACAAAGCGCAATTCAATACCGTTACCCGTACCAAAGAGCACCGTGCGCAGTCCGTTGCGTTGCACCATCACCGGTACGGAATGATTTTTTTCAATAATGAGGGTGACTTCTGAGGTCAGCGGTGAAACACGCGTGATTTGACCAATCAAACCACGATCATCCACCACCGGAAAGCCAGATTCAATGCTGTCTTGGCTTCCTTTGTCGATCACAATTTTGTGGCTGAATGGGTCACGGCCGGTATATAACACCTCAGCCAGACGTGCCTCGCCTTCCCGCGCTTGGGCTAATTGATGTAAGGCGCGCAGTTGGCGGTTTTCTTGGGCAAGTTCTTCATGGCGTTGTAAACGTGCAGACAAAATCAGAGCATGTTCACGCAAGGCGCGGTTTTCTGCTTGTAGCTCACTTTGCTTTACCATGAACTCGCTGCCTTGCCGAATCAAGCCGGTTGGCGTATTCACCACCCATTGTAATGGGTAGAGCAGCAGCGACAGGGTATCACGCAGCGGAACCAATAAACCCAGCCGGCCATCGGCAATCAAACAGGCTATCGACAGCACAGCGCAAATCATCAGCTTGGTGAGCGGACGTAGACCACGGCGAAAAAAGGGAGGCGGGGAAGATGCAATGTCCATACACACTCAAGATGAAACAAGCGACGCCGCACAAGGCGGCGTCGAATGGAACGCAAAAAAGCAATTAGTCGTTGGTAAAGATGGTACCAACTGCCTTGTCCATTTTTTCTAAGGCTTTGCCTGAGCCGCGCACCACACAAGTCAGTGGGTCTTCTGCCACAAACACGGGCAATCCAGTTTCTTCGGCTAACAAGCGGTCGATGTCACGCAATAAAGCCCCACCACCAGTCAACACCATGCCTTTGTCGGCAATATCTGCCCCCAGCTCTGGTGGTGTTTGTTCCAAGGCAATTTTCACTGCCGAGACAATTTGATTCAATGGTTCGGTGAGGGCCTCGAGAATTTCATTACTCGAAATGGTGAAAGCACGTGGAATCCCCTCGGCGAGGTTACGGCCTTTGACTTCCATCTCTTTCACTTCCGGTGCGGGGAAGGCCGAACCAATCGTTTTCTTGATTTCTTCCGCCGTGGTTTCACCAATCAACATGCCATAGTTACGGCGAATATAATTGATGATGGATTCATCGAATTTATCACCGCCGACGCGAACCGAGTTTGAATAAACGATGCCACCGAGTGAAATCACCCCGACTTCGGTTGTCCCACCGCCGATATCGACCACCATCGACCCCGTGGCCTCTTCCACTGGCAGGCCAGCACCAATCGCTGCTGCCATCGGTTCTTCGATCAGTTCTACGCGGCGGGCACCTGCGCCCAAGGCCGACTCACGAATGGCGCGGCGTTCTACTTGAGTGGAACCACAAGGCACACAAATCACAATGCGTGGACTAGAAGCAAAAAAGCGGCTTGGGCTGACTTTTTTAATAAACTGTTTGAGCATTTGCTCGGTAACAGTGAAGTCAGCAATCACACCATCTTTCATTGGGCGAATCGCCGAGATAGAACCGGGGGTTCGACCTAGCATTTTTTTAGCTTCAAGACCGACGGCCAGAATCGATTTTTTGTTGCTGCTGGCTTCGTGTTGAATCGAGACCACAGAAGGCTCGTTAAGGACAATGCCTTTTCCGTTGACGTAAATCAACGTGTTGGCAGTGCCCAAGTCAATGGCAAGATCGTGAGAAAAATAGCCGGTGATGGAGCGAAACATGGTTAACCTGTCGTGTGTGTGCGAAAAAGTCGTATTGTCAGGTACAAAACGGCTCGAATTGAGTTCGTGGTATTAAGCGGACGTCTGAGCTTGGCCGAGAATGGGCAGAAATAAGCGCTCTATGATACCCTACAAAGCTTGGATTATTAAAGTTTTCACGGGGTTCTTATGTCTTTATCTGCTGCAGACATTACACGTCTTGCGCGTTTGGCAAGAATTGGCATCGAAGCTGGGGAAGTGGATGCGGTAGCCAATAAACTCAACAATGTGTTTGGTTTGATTGAAAAGATGCGTGCCGTGGATACCACTGGTGTGGCGCCAATGTCGCATCCTCAGCCATTGGGATTACGGTTACGTGACGATGTGGTCAGTGTCGAGAACCAACGCGAAGCGTTTTTGGCCTGTGCCCCACAAACTGAAGCTGGCCTCTATTTAGTGCCACGCGTTATTGAATAATCGAGTTGATTCTGTTCCTCGCCCTAGGATGTTTATGATTCACGCTACGCTAAAAGAGCTGACCCGTGCCTTAGCTGCGCGGGAGCTATCCAGCCGTGAGCTGGTGAGTGCTTACCTTGATCGCATTGCTGCGGTTAACCCGACTTTAAATGCTTTTATTTCTGTTGCCGAACGCGAGAGTGCCTTAGCGGCGGCAGATGCGGCAGACGCGGCACGCGCAGCTGGCCAAGCCGGTTTGTTTACTGGTATCCCCTTGGCACATAAAGATTTATTTGTGACCCGCCAATTGCCGACCACCTGTGGCTCAAAAATGTTGGCCAACTTTGTTTCACCCTACGACGCCACCGTAGTCGAGCGCTGTCAAGCCGCTGGTTTTATCAATTTAGGTAAAACCAATATGGACGAATTCGCGATGGGCTCGACCAACGAGAGCAGTTATTTTGGTGCGGTGAAAAACCCTTGGGATGTGCAAGCCGTGCCGGGGGGCAGTTCTGGTGGTTCGGCGGCGGCGGTGGCCGCTCGGATGGTGCCGGTGGCAACAGGCACTGACACCGGTGGTTCGATTCGCCAACCGGCGGCATTTTGTGGGATTACCGGTATTAAACCTACGTATGGTCGTGTCAGTCGTTATGGCATGGTGGCTTATGCCAGCTCACTCGATCAAGGTGGGCCGATGGCACAAACTGCCGAAGATTGTGCGTTGTTGTTAAATGTGATGGCTGGCTTTGATGGCCGTGACTCGACCAGTCTTGATGTGGCAGCGGAAGATTTCTGCCGTGATTTACAGCAACCCTTGACCGGTTTGAAAGTCGGTTTGCCAAAAGAATTTTTTGCAGCTGGGTTAGATGGTGATGTGGCGCGGGTCATGGATGAGACCGTGCAACAGCTGAAACAACTGGGTTGTGACATCGTTGAAATCACGCTGCCTAAAACCGAATTGGCCATTCCTGCTTACTATGTGATTGCACCAGCAGAAGCCAGCTCGAACTTAAGCCGCTATGACGGGGTGCGTTACGGTCATCGTGCAGCAGAATATCGTGATCTCAACGATATGTATGAACGTACGCGTGCCGAAGGCTTTGGGGCTGAAGTGAAGCGGCGTATTTTGGTCGGTACGTATGTGTTGTCGCATGGCTATTACGATGCGTATTACTTACAGGCGCAGAAAATTCGCCGCCTGATTGCCGACGATTTCCAAGCTGCCTTTGCGCAATGTGATGTGATTTTAGGGCCTGTGGCCCCCACGCCGGCATGGAATTTGGGCGAAAAAGCTGACGATCCTGTGCAAATGTATTTAGCCGATATCTACACGTTATCGGTCAACTTAGCTGGCTTACCGGCAATGAGCGTACCGGCTGGGCTATCGGCGCAACAACGGCCAATTGGTGTGCAACTGATCGGAAACTATCAACAAGAAGCGCGTTTGTTGAATGTGGCCCACCAGTTCCAACAAGTGACCGACTGGCATCAGCGTCGCCCTGCTCTCTAATCTCTGCCTCGTCTTGCAAGAAAGATCCTGTCTATGAAATGGGAAGTTGTGATTGGTCTGGAAGTGCATGCGCAGCTTTCGACCCATTCTAAAATTTTCTCGGGTGCCAGTACGGCATTCGGTGCCGAGCCGAATACACAAACGGCAGCGGTGGATATTGCGCTCCCGGGTGTGTTGCCGGTGATGAATCGCATGGCATTACAAAAAGCCATCCGTTTTGGCTTGGCGATTGGTGCCAAAATCAACCAAACCTCGGTATTTGCACGCAAAAACTATTTCTACCCTGACTTGCCAAAAGGCTATCAAATCAGTCAGTTAGATTTGCCGATTGTTGAAGGTGGGCAAATCACCATTACGGTAGGCGAAGCAGAAAAAACCGTGCGTTTAACCCGCGCCCATTTGGAAGAAGATGCGGGTAAGTCGTTGCATGAAGATTTTCATGGCATGACCGGCATCGACCTCAACCGTGCAGGCACACCATTGCTAGAAATTGTGTCCGAACCCGATATGCGTTCGGCGGCAGAAGCCGTGGCGTATGCGCGTGCTTTACACGGTTTGGTGACTTGGTTGGGCATTTGTGACGGCAATATGCAGGAAGGCAGTTTCCGCGTGGATGCCAACGTCTCGGTCCGGCCTGAAGGTCAAGAGGCCTTTGGTACTCGCCGTGAGATTAAAAACCTCAATTCTTTCCGTTTCCTTGAACAAGCGATCAACTACGAAATTCAATGGCAAATTGAGACCTTAGAGGATGGCGGACGAGTGCAACAGGCCACTGTGCTGTTTGACCCTGATAGCGGTGAAACACGCCTGATGCGGACCAAAGAAGATGCCCACGATTATCGCTACTTCCCCGATCCTGATTTATTGCCCATGAAAATCAGTGATCAAGAAGTGGCCGCGATTCAAGCCGAACTGCCCGAATTGCCTAGCCAAATGAAAGCCCGTTTTGTCGAGCAATATGGGGTGTCTAGCTATGATGCTGCGTTATTGACAGCAAACCTAGACATTGCTCGTTTCTTCGAGGCCATGGTGGCCGAACAAGTCGAAGGCAAATTGGCTGCAAACTGGCTTAACGGTGAATTTGCCGCCCGCTTGAACCGCGAAGAAAAAACCTTGGCCGATTCGCCAATCAATCCGGCGCGCTTTGCCTTGTTGTTACGCCGCATCAGCGATAACACTTTGTCGTCAAAATTAGCAAAACAAGTATTTGATGCAATGTGGAATAGCGAGCTATCAGCAGACGACATCATTGAACGCGATGGTTTGAAGCAAGTTTCTGATGTAGGCGCGATTGAAAAGCTGGTGGAAGAGGCGATTGCCGCCAATCCAAAAGCGGTGGAAGAATTCCGCGCTGGCAAAGAAAAAGCCCTGAATGCTTTGGCCGGTCAGGTGATGAAAGCCTCTAAGGGCAAAGCCAACCCTGCACAGGTGCAAGAGATTTTGCGCCAGAAATTAGCATAATGACGACGGTGGCAGCCAACACTTCTGCCCAATCTGCTTTCGTTCACCGCACTGTCCTCTTGGACGAGGCGGTGGACGCCTTAGCGATACGGGCAGATGGGGTGTATGTTGATGGGACGTTTGGCCGTGGTGGACACTCGCGTTTGATTTTATCCAAACTCGGTGAACAGGGCCGTTTGGTGGTGTTTGATAAAGATCCTCAGGCCATTGCCTGCGCGCAAGCGATAGCTGACCCTCGGTTGGTGATTGTGCATGATGGTTTTACCACTTTCCGCCAACAGTTAGATGCCTTGGGCATCGCACAAGTTGATGGGGTATTACTCGATTTGGGGGTGTCTTCCCCGCAAATTGATCAAGCAGAACGCGGTTTTAGTTTCCGCTTTAATGCGCCCTTGGATATGCGGATGGACACCACCCGTGGCATGACTGCAGCCGAGTGGTTAAATACAGCGGCAGAGGCTGACATTGCCGAGGTGATAAAGACATATGGCGAAGAACGGTTTGCTCGCAAAATTGCAGCGGCAATTGTGCAAATACGGGCCGAAAGCCCGCTTGAAACCACGGGCCAGCTCGCCCGCTTGTGTGCGGAAAACGTCCGCTCTCGCGAACCGGGTCAAGATCCGGCGACACGCACCTTCCAAGCTATTCGCATTTTCATCAATCGCGAACTTGAGGAATTAAAAGCGGTATTGCCGCAGATTGTCGCCAGTTTGCGTGCCGGTGGCCGCTTGGCGGTGATTAGCTTTCACTCGCTGGAAGACCGCATAGTCAAACATTTCCTGCGTGATCTAGAGCAAACCGACGATTTACCGTCATGGGTTGCTGTGCGCCGTGAAGACATTCCTGCATCGCCGATTACCACGGTGGGTAAGCCTATCAAAGCCTCTGCCGCCGAGGTTGCGGCCAATCCACGGGCACGCAGTGCCATTATGCGGGTGGCAGAACGCACAGCAACGGCATGGGAGCAGCCAGTGTGATTCGTACCAACTTGGTTTTGTTAGCCATTTTGATTGCGTGTGCGATGAGTGTCATCAGTGCCCGTCATCAGTCACGCAAGCTGTATAGCGACCTACAGCGTGAGATCAAATTTGCTGCCCAACTCGAAGTGGAATATGGCCGCCTACAACTAGAACAAAGTACGTGGGCGGCACATGGTTTGATTGAGCGTGCCGCGACCGACCGTCTGCAAATGCAAATGCCCGAGCCAAAAGAAATTCAGGTGTTACCGAGCCGAGGTAGCTTACATCTTCCTGCGCCAAAAACCACTTCTGGGGGCCAGCGATGAGTCTGTGGCGTGGTTCTAGCAATCTTTTGCAGCAGCGTAACCGTGTCAATAAGCCAGCGAGCAGCACCGTTCGTCTTCCAACCATGCGTGTGCGTTTGGTGGCATTGGGTTTGGGTTTGCTTTTGGTGGCGCTGTTGAGCCGAGCGGTGTATCTACAAATCTACAAACAAGATTTTTTAGAGGGCCAAGGTGAGGCGCGTTATAGCCGTACTTTGCGTCTAGAAGCCAATCGAGGCCAAATTGTTGACCGCAACGGTGAACCCTTGGCGATTTCCACGCCGGTAAAATCAATTTGGGCCAGTCCTGCTGATATGGCACCGATTGAGCCTGCTAAATTGCAGCAACTGGCACGCCTGTTAGAAATGTCGTCAGGTGAGGTGCAGGAAAAATTGGCCGACCAGCGGCGCGAATTTGTGTATCTCAAACGCCAAGTCAATCCTGATTTGGCAGACCAAATCATGGCCTTAAAAATTCCGGGTATTGCGGCACAGCAAGAATTCCGCCGTTTTTACCCTGCCGGTGAAATGATGGCGCATGTGATTGGCTATGTCAGTGTCGATGGCAAAGGTCAGGAAGGCTTGGAGCTGGCGCGGGAAAATATGCTGGCTGGGCGGCCGGGCAGCCGCCATGTGATTAAAGACCGGCGTGGCTATATTGTTGAAGATGTGGCAGCGATTGAACATCCACGAGATGGCCAAACGCTGGCCTTATCGTTGGATCGCAAAATTCAATATTTGGCCTACCGTGAACTGAAGGCAACCGTCGAACAATTTAAAGCCAAAGCCGGTGGGTTGGTGGTGTTAGATGCCCACAGTGGTGAAGTGTTGGCGATGGTGAATTTGCCGACTTTCAATCCAAACAATCGTGCCAAGCTCGACCCGGCTATGCGCCGCAATCGCGCTTTGGTTGATTTATTCGAACCTGGTTCAACACTCAAGCCATTTCCGATTGCGTTGGCCTTAGAAAAAGGGCTGGTGCATCCAGACAAAGTATTCGATACCAACTCATTTACGATTGGGCCAGCACGGGTACGCGATTCTCACCCTGAAGCGTCGTTGTCGGTGACGGGGATTTTGCAAAAATCGAGCAACGTCGGCACCAGCAAAATCAGCTTGATGATGTCGCCGCAAGAAGTGTGGACATTCTATGACGAGCTTGGTTTTGGTCGTAAACCGCAAACCGGCTTCCCGGGCGAGGCCTCAGGCAAATTGCGTCCCCATAAGAACTGGCGTCCGATTGAGCAGGCTACCATGAGCTTTGGTCATGGCATTTCATTGAGTCTGATGCAGTTAGCGCGGGGCTATACCATTTTTACCCACGATGGCCAGCTGTTGCCGATTTCCTTCTTGAAACAAACGGTACCTCTACCTGGGCGGCAAGTGATCAGTGCAGAAACGGCACGCAAGATGCGCGAAATGCTGTTAACCGTAACTCAACCGGGGGGGACCGCCGTACGGGCACAGGTTTTAGGATATAGCGTGGGTGGCAAGACTGGTACGGCGCGTAAGTTAGAAAATGGTGTCTATAACCGCGATAAACATATCGCTTCGTTTGTGGGTTTTGCACCGGCGCATCAACCGCGTTTGATTATCGCGGTGATGATTGATGAACCGACGGAAGGCTCGTACTACGGTGGTTTAGTCGCTGGGCCGGTGTTTAGCCGCGTGATGGCAGGGAGCTTGCGTATCTTAGGCGTTGAGCCCGATCAACCTCATCAAAACTCCATTATCCCGACCGATGCCCCAGAAATCCGAGAAGAAACATGATTAGCTGTTTAACCCCTTTATCTGCTTTTGATTTATCGCAGCTCAACACCGTTATTCCTGCAGGGGCACGGTTGGAAAACGACAGCCGCCGTGTTCAAGCCGGTGATGTCTTTGTCGCCTGCCGTGGTGAATACAGCGATGGCCGTGATTATATCGCTGCCGCCTTACAACAAGGGGCGGTTGCTGTGTTATGGGATGATGCCGACGGTTTTCAATGGCAACCTTCATGGCATGTGCCCAACTTGGCCATTCCCGCATTGCGGGCGCGGATTGGTGTGGTATTAGCACATGCTCTTCACTATCCATCACAGTCGTTGGATGTGGTGGGCGTGACGGGCACCAATGGTAAAACTTCGATTACCCATTGGTTGGCGCAAGCATGGCAAGCCGCAGGGCATACTGCGGCGGTGATTGGCACCGTTGGCAATGGTTTATGGGGGCAACTCTCTCCAGCGACCCACACCACGCCCGATCCCTTACGGGTGCAATACCTGTTAGCGCAATATCGCCAAGCAGGGGCACAGGCCGTGGCGATGGAAGTGTCGAGTCATGGTTTAGACCAATATCGTGTGAATGGTGTCGGGTTTCGTTGTGCAGTATTCACCAACCTGACCCGTGACCACCTTGATTATCATGGTGATATGCAGGCCTATGGTGAAAGTAAACGGCGTTTATTTTATTGGGAAAATCTGCAAACAGCAGTGATTAACCAAGATGACGCGTTTGGACAGCAGCTGTTACAACAAGGGTTGCCAGCTCACTGTCTTTCTTATGGTCTGCTTGGGGGTGACATTCGCCCACTGGCGATGCAGATGGATTTATCGGGTTTTCAATTAGACATCGCCACGCCATGGGGCAATACCGAATTACACAGCCGCCTGTTGGGGCGCTTTAATGTGCAAAATCTCTTAGCGTGCTTGGGCGTGTTGCTCAGTGGTGGTATGCCGCTGGCGCAAGCCTCTGCCGCTTTAGCTGCGATTCAACCGGCACAGGGACGGATGCAAAGTTTTGGCGGTGGTGAACAGCCGCTGGTGTTGGTCGATTATGCCCATACCCCCGATGCGCTGGAAAAAGCCCTGTCCACTTTGGCAGAAATTCGCCCTGCCGGTGGGCGCTTGTGGGTGGTGTTTGGCTGTGGTGGCAATCGTGATCGCGGTAAACGGCCTTTAATGGGTGAAGTTGCTGGTCAATTAGCAGATATTGCGGTGGTCACCAGTGATAACCCACGTCATGAAGACCCCGAACAGATTGTGCAAGATGTGGTTGCTGGGATGCGCGCTGCCCGTGCGGAAGTCGTGGTACAGGTCGATCGTCGTCAAGCCATTCAGTGGGCGATTCAACAGGCCGCTGCCGGTGATGTGGTGTTAATTGCCGGTAAGGGGCACGAAGATTATCAAGAAATTGCAGGGGTAAAAACCCCATTTAGTGATGCTGAAGAAGTGCGCTCTGCCCTCAACGGCATGGCTTCTCCCCTCGATTCTGTGGAAAAAACATGATGTTTGCTCTGTCTCAAGCTGCAAGCTGGTTGGGTGTGGCATCGGTGCCCGAATGGTCGACAATCATCGTCAAGCGGGTTGTCACCGACAGCCGCGCCATTCAAGCGGGTGATCTATTCATTGCCCTAGTCGGTGATCGCTTTGATGGCCATGATTTTGTGGCACAAGCCTTGCGTGATGGTGCCGTGGCGGCAGTGGTTGCCCATCCGGTGGCGGATTGCACCGGCCCGTTGTTGCAGGTTGACGATACCTTGCTGGCGCTGGGGCAATTAGGGCGTTCGTGGCGAGAGCAATTCTCTTGTCCTGTGGTGGCCATTACTGGGTCGAACGGTAAAACGTCGGTGAAAGAAATGGTCGCGGCGATTTTACGCGCCGCTTGTGCTGATGATGCCGCTGTGCTGGCAACACATGGCAACCTCAATAACGAAATTGGTGTGCCACTGACCTTGCTGTCTTTGCGTCCACATCATCGTTTTGCCATCATTGAAATGGGCATGAATCATCGTGGTGAGATTGCCCGTTTGACACAATTGGCACAGCCTTCGGTGGCTTTGGTCAATAATGCCATGCGCGCCCACTTGGGGCATTTCTCGGATGTCAGTGAGATTGCCGAGGCCAAGGGCGAGATTTTCCAAGGCTTGCAAGCTGATGGGGTGGCAGTGATCCCGCTGGATGATCCACATGCTGCACGATGGCAACAGTTGGCAGCGGGCTGTCAACAACTGACCTTTGGGATAGAGGGGGGGCAGGTGTATGCCTCCTCCGTGTCGTTAGCGGATGAAGGCAGTCGTGCAGAGTTTCACCTTGCGAGTGAAAGTGTGCCGGTGCAATTACCGTTGCCTGGTGAACATATGTTGCGTAATGCACTGGCTGCGGCAGCGATTGCCCACGCCTTGTCGATTCCTGCAGCAGCGATAGTGACGGGTTTGGCACAGTTACAACCGGTCAAGGGGCGTTTATATCGGCATCGGTTGCCAGATCAACGGGTGGTGATTGATGACAGTTATAACGCTAACCCTGATTCTGTCCGCGCTGCGATTCGGGTATTAGCGGCAGGCCCCGAACCACGTTGTCTCATTTTTGGTGACATTGGTGAGTTAGGGGCATTTTCCGCTGCGGCACATCGTGAGATAGGCGACTATGCCGCTGAACAAGGGATTGATTATGTGCTGACATTGGGCGAGTCGAGCGCCTTAGCCAGCGCTGCATTTGGCGATGGCGGATGGCATTTTGGGCAGGATATCGAGGCCTTATTACGTGCCTATCATGCCCTACTGCCCTTGCCGCACACCACCTTAGTCAAAGGGTCGCGCTTTATGGCAATGGAGCGAGTGGTACAGCGATTGTTGGCGAATAAATAGTAAGCTTCTGCGCTACAATGTTGCACCGCAATGTCAACATTGCTGGCAAAGAAACCATTGATACCTGATAAGGCCGCCATTTGGGGCAAGGAGAGTTGTGTGTTGTTGTGGTTGGCCGATTGGCTAGGCGGCTATGTTCGCGCATTTAACGTTTTTAATTACATCACTCTGCGGGCCGTATTGGCATCGCTGACTGCCTTAGGGATTTCTCTGTGGTCGGGGCCGTGGGTGATCCGCAAATTAACTCAACTGAAAGTGGGACAGGCCGTCCGTGATGATGGCCCACAAACCCACTTAGTGAAGGCTGGCACCCCAACGATGGGGGGCACCTTAATTTTGCTATCGATTGGGATTACCACGCTGTTATGGGCCGACTTATCGAATAAGTATATTTGGTTGTTGCTGGCCGTGTTATTTGGCACAGGTGCGATTGGTTTTTACGATGACTGGCAAAAGGTCGTCCACAAAGACCCAAAAGGGATTTCTGCCCGCGCTAAAATGTTTTGGCAATCGGCGATTGCGATTGGTTCGGGGGTATTTTTAGTCACCACCGCTTCGTTGCCGGCTTCGACTGAATTTATCGTGCCCTTTTTCAAAAATGTGATCTATCCCTTTGGGGCGATTGGGTTTTGTGTTCTGACTTACTTTGTCATTGTTGGGACATCAAATGCCGTCAATCTGACCGATGGCTTAGACGGTTTGGCGGCGATGCCAGTGGTGTTGGTGGCTGCAGCCTTATCTGTTTTTGCTTATGTGGCCGGCCATACAGTGTTTGCGCAATATTTAGGACTACCCCATATTCCGGGGGCACACGAAGTTGTCGTATTCTGTGCCGCGATGTGTGGGGCGTGTTTAGGTTTCTTGTGGTTTAACGCCTATCCCGCGCAAGTCTTTATGGGCGATGTCGGCGCTTTGGCTTTAGGTGCGGCGTTGGGTGCAGTGGCGGTGATTGTGCGGCAAGAGATCGTACTATTTGTCATGGGTGGCGTTTTTGTGATGGAAGCTGTCTCGGTGATGCTGCAAGTTGCATCCTTTAAATTGACCGGCAAACGTATTTTCCGCATGGCACCACTTCATCACCATTTTGAATTAAAAGGTTGGAAAGAAACCCAAGTCGTGGTGCGCTTTTGGATTGTTACCATGATGTTGGTGTTGGCTGGGTTGGCGACGTTAAAACTGCGCTAAGGCGAGGGCTTCAGCGTTTTTGCGGATGTGGCGGACGAAAAATGAACATGACGGCAACAACTTTATCGCGTGGCCTAGACGGTAAAACCGTGGGCATTGTGGGGTTAGGGGATTCTGGTGTCGCAACCGCACACTGGTTACGTGGACACACCAAACAGCTGATCTTGATCGACAGCAACCCCGATTCCCTCGCAGCACAACACCTACAAGAACTCGAGTTTCCCGCCGAGTTCCGTTTAGGCTCATTCACTGCAACCACCTTTGCGGGTTGTGATTGTTTGGTCGTCAGCCCGGGGGTGCCGTTGGCAACCCCCGAAATTGCCGCTTTCCGGCGTCAGGGCGGCGAAGTGGTCGGGGATGTCGAGCTGTTTGCTCGTACGCTGTCTCCACACGCAGTGAAGATCATTGCCATCACCGGCTCTAACGGCAAATCGACGGTAACCGAGCTGTGTGGGCATTTATGTCGTCATGTTGGGCTCGATACTGTGGTGGCAGGCAATATTGGTTTTCCGGTGTTAGCCGCTTTATTGCAAGCAGAAAATAACGGCGCGTTGCCCGATATTTTTGTGTTGGAGCTGTCTAGTTTCCAACTGGAAACCACCACCTCGTTAAATGCCACGGCGGCAACGGTGCTGAATATCTCAGAAGACCATCTCAACCGTTATACCGATTTACTCGACTACGCTCATAGCAAGCGTGCCGTGTTTAATGGCAATGGGGTGCAAGTGCTCAACCGCGACGATTTATTTGTCCGTGCGATGGCGCGACAAGGTCGTCCGGTAAAAACCTTTAGCCTGAGTTTTCCTGCTGATTATCGGATGGTGACCCGTGAAGGGGCGCCTTGGTTGAATATTGATGGCATTGCTGTCTTTGATTTAGCCAGTTTTCCGCTGACTGGTTTGCATAATGCGGCGAATGCGTTAGCTGCGCTGGCATTGTGTGAGGCCTGTGGTTTAGACCGTGAACAACTGTTGGTTGGATTGGCCTCGTTCCGTGGTTTGCCACACCGAGTGGAGTGGGTTGCCAAAATTGGAACGGTTGATTTTTACGATGATTCAAAAGGCACCAATGTCGGTGCTACCGTGGCCGCATTGAATGGTATGTCACGCCGTGTGGTGTTGATTGCTGGCGGCGATGGAAAAGGACAGGACTTTACGCCACTGGCGCCAGCTTTGGCGCGAATTGGTCGCGCAGTGTTATTGATTGGTCGTGATGGGCCGACAATTGAACAGGCCTTGGGCGAATTAGACATGCCGGTTGAACGCTGTGCTTCCCTCGAAGAAGCCACACAAAAAGCCTTGGAATATGCACAACCAAACGACGTGGTGTTGTTGTCTCCGGCGTGTGCTAGCTTTGATATGTTCCGCAGCTATGCCCATCGTGCCGAGGTATTTGTGATGGAAGTGTTGCGTTTGGCGGGTGAAGCCTCCGCCTAAATCACCCACCCCTACCCTGTGGGTTTTTCTTTGAGGTAACTATGAAATTGCGTTTGCGCTGGAATCAAAGCGTTGGACGCCCTTCTATTCCCCAAACCAGCTTAGATGAGCCTTTGATGTGGGTCATTGCTGCCCTGCTATCCATTGGGTTGGTCATGGTGTTTTCGGCATCAATTGCGTATGCCGAAGCGGGGCGTGATACCAACAGTCGTTATTTCTATCTCGTCCGTCACTCAATCGTATTAGTGATTGCACTGACGGGCGCTTGGGTGACTTTTCAATTTCCTTCTGAATTTTGGCGCAAGCATGCGCCAAAGTTGTTTATGTTTGCCATGTTTTTATTGGTGCTGGTGTTAGTGCCCGGTATTGGTAAGGTGGTCAACGGTTCGCGGCGTTGGATTTCATTGGGGTTTATGAACTTACAACCGTCAGAAGTGATGAAGCTGGCCGTGGTGTTGTATGCCGCTGATTACACGGTACGCAAAGCTGAGTTTATGCACAGCATTGTCAAGGGCTTTGTCCCCATGGCAGTAGCGGTGTTACTGGCGGGGACGTTGTTGCTGTTAGAGCCCGATTTTGGTGCATTTGTGGTGGTGGCCTCGATTACGATGGGGACGCTGTTCCTCGGTGGCATTAACGGCAAAATTTTTACAGGCCTGATTTTTACCTCACTGGCTGGCTTTGTGTTGTTGATCATCAGCTCACCCTATCGTTTAGAGCGGGTGGTGGGGTTTATGGATCCGTGGCGTGATCCCTATGGTAAAGGCTATCAGCTGTCGCATTCTCTTATCGCGATTGGTCGCGGGGGGTGGGATGGTGTTGGCTTGGGTAATAGTGTGGAAAAGCTGTTTTACCTACCAGAAGCACACACCGACTTTTTGATGGCAGTGATTGCAGAAGAATTTGGTCTCATTGGGGTGTCAACCGTAATTGGTCTGTTTGCATGGTTAGTCTGGCGTGCTTTTCAAATTGGCCTCACTGCGCGTTCACAAGAACGCTATTTCCAAGCGTTGGTGGCACAAGCAACCGGCATCTGGATTGGGGTTCAGGCATTTATCAATATCGGGGTGAATATGGGTCTGTTACCGACAAAAGGTCTGACCCTACCGTTATTGTCCTATGGTGGCAGTGCTTTATTAGCCAACTGTGCCATCTTGGCTATTTTATTGCGGATCGATTGGGAAAACCGGCGAATTTTACGGGGATATAAACTGTGAGCAAACGAACAGCACTGATTATGGCAGGGGGGACCGGTGGTCATATTTTCCCTGCTTTGGCTGTCGCGGATCAATTACGGGAAAAGGGCTGGGACATTATTTGGCTTGGTGCCGAAGGGGGTATGGAAACACGCATTGTCCCCCCGCGTGGTTATACGGTAAATACCTTGGCCATTAAAGGTTTGCGTGGCAATGGTTTGTTGGGGTGGTTAAAACTGCCATTCACCCTGTTGCGTGCGTTTAGTCAATGTGCGGCCTTGATTCTGAGCCGGCGGCCTGATGTGGCCTTTGGTTTTGGCGGCTACACTGCCTTTGCCGGCGGGGTGATGATGCGCTTTTTCTGGAAGCCGTTGGTAATTCATGAACAAAACTCGGTGGCTGGTTTAACCAACCGCGTGTTGGCGAAAATTGCTTCGCGCACGCTGTATGCTTTTCCAACCGCTTTTTCTGACAAAACGGGCTTAGTGGGTAACCCTGTACGCGAAGAGATTGCATGCTTGCCCCTGCCGGCACAACGCTTTGCCGAACGTCAAGGCCCATTACGAATCTTGGTGGTGGGTGGTAGCTTAGGGGCTAAAGTCTTTAATGATGTGGTGCCCGCTGCTTTGGCCTTATTGCCAGTAGAAAAACGCCCGACGGTGATTCATCAGGCAGGAAAACAACATATCGAAGCACTGCAACAGGCCTATCAAACAGCCGCTGTACAAGCCGACACCCGCGCTTTTATTGATGATATGGCTGCCGAATATGCCAAAGCCGATATTCTAATTTGTCGTGCCGGTGCTTTAACCATTGCTGAATTAGCAGCAGCGGGTTGTGCCAGCATTTTGGTGCCCTTTCCACATGCGGTTGACGATCATCAAACAGGCAATGCCCGTTTATTGTCCGATTGCGGTGCAGCATGGTTAATTCCTCAACCTGAATTAACTGCAGCAAAACTCGCCGAATTATTAAGCGGATTATCCCGTGACACCTGTTTAACGATGGCAGAAAAAGCACGACAACATGCGTGCCCTGATGCGGCAAAGCGGGTTGCTGAAATCGGTATTTCACTCACTGCTTAAGTGAAAATACGGAAAAACCGCAAAAAATACGGTATTCTTACAAGCTGTTTATGAAGAACTCGGCAGTGGTAGAAACAGGCAATTACCTGTACTATTTCGCCCCTTTTCATGCTTAAGTCATCCCGTTTATCTGCCTAAATTTATAGAAGCGTTTGTGCAATGAAACATAAAGTTAAACATATCCATTTTGTCGGTATTGGTGGGGTTGGCATGTCGGGGATTGCTGAGGTGTTATTAAACCTTGGTTATCGTATTTCTGGGTCGGATGTCGCCGATGGGGTTGTGACTCAGGCGTTAAAGCGCGCGGGTGCCGAGATTTTCTTTGGTCATGATGCCCATTATGTCGCTGGGGCGGATGTGGTGGTGACCTCAAGCGCGGTTAAAGCGGATAACCCTGAAGTGATCGCTGCACGGGTGGCTGGGGTGCCGGTGGTACCTCGCGCCATGATGTTGGCAGAGTTGATGCGCTTTAAGCAGGGGATTGCGATTGCCGGTACCCACGGCAAAACCACAACCACCAGTTTAGTGGCATCAATTTTAGCGGCTGCCGGCCTTGATCCGACTTTTGTGATTGGGGGACGTTTAGAAGCGGCAGGGAGCAATGCCCGTTTAGGCTCGGGGGAGTTCTTGGTTGCAGAGGCGGATGAATCTGATGCCTCGTTTTTGCATCTGATGCCGGTGATGTCGGTGGTGACGAATATTGATGCTGACCATATGGATACCTATGGTCATGACTTAGAGAAATTACGCCAAGCTTTTATCGATTTTTTACATCAGTTGCCTTTCTATGGCCGTGCTGTGTTGTGTATGGATGACCCCGGTGTGCAGGCGATTTTGCCGCAGGTAAAAAAACCCGTGACCACCTATGGCATCACCAGTGCGGCCCAATTACGGGCAGAAAATATCCAAGCGGTGGCAGGCACCATGTGCTTTGAAGCCTGTTGGAAAGAAGAGCAACACAGTTATCGTTTACCGATTACCTTGAATCTACCCGGCCGCCACAATGTGTTGAACGCGCTGGCAGCGATTGCAATTGGGTTGGAATGTGGTGCCAGTCATGCCGCTATTGTGAAAGCGCTTGCGGAATTTTCTGGCGTGGGGCGACGTTTCCAGCGTTATGGTGAGTTGGCATTACCAGATGGCCGCCGTTTTACCTTGGTGGATGATTATGGTCACCACCCTGTTGAAATGGCTGCCACACTAGAAGCCGCCCGCGGGGCGTTTCCTGATCGACGCTTAGTTTTGGTATTTCAGCCTCATCGCTATACCCGTACGCGTGATTTATTTGAAGACTTTGTGCGTGTGTTATCAAAAACCGATGCCCTGATTTTGACAGAAGTGTATGCCGCAGGTGAGCAGGCTATCGTGGCGGCGGATGGGCGTGCGTTGGCACGTGCTGTCCGTGTATCGGGCAAAGTAGAACCCGTGTTCGTGGAACAGATGGCGGAGTTACCTGCCTTGGTATTAAATCAAATCCATGATGGGGACGTGGTGATGACAATGGGGGCAGGGTCGATTGGCTCGTTGCCGAACAAATTAGTCCAAATGGTAAACGCATAAAGGATTGCAGCGTGGAAACACCGATTTCTTTTTCCATTGACCCTACCATGCAAGCTCGTTATGGCAAGGTGGCGGTGTTATTAGGTGGCCACTCTGCCGAACGTGAAGTGTCTTTGATGAGTGGTCAGGGGGTGTTACAAGCTTTACGCAGCCGAGGTGTTGCGGCTTATCCTTTTGATCCTGCAGAAAAACCGTTATGGGTGTTAAAAGAAGAAGGGTTTGACCGTTGTTTTTTGGTGTTGCATGGCCGTGGTGGTGAAGATGGCACCGTGCAAGCGGTATTAGAAGTGCTGGGTTTGCCCTACACCGGTTCTGGGGTTATGGCTTCTGCCATTGGGATGGATAAATTCCGTACTAAGCTGGTATGGCAAGCCTTAGGGATTTCAACCCCCGATTGTGTGGTATTGACAGCAAATAGTGACTTTACTGCATTAGAACAACAGCTCGGTTTGCCTTTGATGGTTAAACCTGCCCATGAAGGGTCGTCGATTGGGATTGTCAAAGTCACTCAGCCCGGGCAACTCGCATTGGCGTATCGTGAAGCGGCGAGCCGTGATTCGTTGGTGATTGCAGAAAAATTTGTACATGGTCAGGAATACACTGCGCCCGTGCTTGGTACACAAGCACTGCCCTTGGTGAGAATTGAAGCTCCGCAGGGCAATTATGATTATGAGCATAAATATTTTACTGATGATACCCAATACTTCTGCCCCAGTGGTCTAGATGCCGAACTTGAAGCCAACATCCAACAACTGGTGTTACAAGCGTTCAAGGCAGTAGGTGCAGAAGGCTGGGGACGCATTGATTTAATGTTAGATGCGGCACAACAACCGTGGCTATTAGAAATCAATACCACGCCGGGTATGACCAGCCACAGTTTGGTGCCGATGGCTGCTCGGGCCGCTGGTCTTGAATATGAAGACCTTTGTTTGGCGGTATTAGACAGTACCTTGGCCGATGACGGGAAGCGACACAAGGAATAACCCGCCATGTGGGATAATCATCAGGCCTTAAAAGCGATTGCTAACCTGTTGTTCACAGCGGCATTTTTGATGTTGCTGTACGCCGCAGGTTTTTGGCTTGCACACTCGCCTTATGTCCCCGTCAAAAAAATTCGTATTGATGGCGAATTGAATCATGTTACGGCTGAGCAGTTACGTGCGATTGCTGAAAATGAACTCAAAGGGACTTTCTTCACCTTGAATCTTGATGCGACCCGCGCTGCGTTTGAAAAGTTGCCGTGGGTGCGGCGTGCCGCAGTGCGCCGACAATGGCCAGATCAGCTCGATATTTGGATTGAGGAGCATGTGGCTGTTGCTCGTTGGGATGAGACCGGATTGTTATCGTCTAAGGGTGAATGGTTTGATGCCGCCACCAGTGATGTATTGCCGCTGGCGCATGGCCCTAAAGGCAGTGAAAAACAACTGGCAGAAGGTCTTATAAAATTTACTGAAATTTTGGCTCGAGCCGATTTAAAGCCGATCGAATTTCGCCTAGAAGCGCGTCAAGCTTGGGAGCTGGTGTTAGAAAATGGCATGGTATTAAAGCTTGGGCGGGTTGATGTTGAACCACGGCTCCAACGATTTGTTGGGCAATGGACACGACATTTAGCCACTTTGCCTTATCGAATTGAGTATATCGATCTGCGTTATCCAAACGGATTCGCAGTTAAGATGCCCGACTACAAACCGGGTGTGAACAAGATGCCGTCGCGTCTGACGGCCCCAGCAGCCTAAGAGACATTGGGAGCGATGTGGTGAGCAAACCCAAGGAACACAATCAGATGCTAGTTGGCCTCGATATTGGCACGTCCAAAATCGTGGCGGTGGTGGCAGAAGTGCTTGAAGATGGTTCAATTAACATCATCGGCATGGGGAATGCCCCATCGCGTGGCTTGCGTAAAGGCATGGTGGTGAATATTGAATCCACCGTCAAAGCCATTCAGCGAGCGATTGAAGAAGCCGAACTGATGGCTGATTGCAAGATTCATGAAGTATTTACAGGGATTGCCGGCAGTCATATCAAGAGTGTGAATTCTCATGGCATGGTGGCAATTCGTGATGGAGAAGTGACACAAGCGGATATTGATCGGGTCATTGAAACTGCCCGCGCTGTGACTATTCCTCCCGATCATCAAGTCTTGCATATTCTGACTCAAGAATTTTGCATCGATGGACAAGAAGATGTGCGCGAGCCACTCGGCATGTCGGGGGTACGGCTTGAGGCACGGGTGCACATTGTGACCGGTGCGGTCTCGGCGGTGCAAAACATCAATAAATGTGTTCGTCGCTGTGGCTTGGATACCTTGGACTTGATTTTACAGCCATTGGCTTCGGCCACAGCTGTTTTGACCGATGACGAGCGTGATTTGGGTGTCTGTTTGATTGATGTGGGTGGAGGAACAACCGATATCGCAGTGTTTGTGAATGGTTCGATTCGTCATACGGCGGTGATTCCGATTGCTGGTGATCAAATGACTAACGACATTGCGATGGCGTTACGGACACCCACCAAAGAAGCGGAAGAACTCAAAATTGCGCATGGTTGTGCCTTAGCCCGTTTGGCAGATCAAGGTGAGATGATCAATGTGCCGGGGGTGGGCGAACGCGGCACTCGGCAGCTCTCACGGGCTACGCTGGCAGAGGTAATTGAACCACGTGTTGAAGAGTTGTTTACCCTCGTCCAACAAGAGTTGCGCCGCAGCGGGTTTGAGGATGTGATTTCATCCGGTGTGGTATTGACTGGCGGCTCTGCTTTGATGCAAGGGATGTGTGAATTGGCAGAGGAAGTCTTTCATATGCCAGTTCGTGTTGGGGTGCCAAAGTATTTTGGCGGTTTAGCCGGTGCAGTGAAAAACCCTCGCTTCTCAACAGCAGTGGGTTTGTTGACGTTAGGTAAAGAACAAATTCACCGTCCTAGCCCAGTTGAGAAAAACGAAAACGGCTCAGTGGGGCATTTATTTAGTAAAATGAAAGCATGGTTTGCCGGCAACTTTTAAACTAATTACCTTAATTTTTGGCAAATTTAACAAGGTCCCTGCGTAAACCACTGGCTGGGGATAACATTTTTTAATTCAAGATAACGTAGTTCGGGCAAAGATCTTTACGGAATTGAATCGAGGAGGCTGTGATGAGTATGGTGTTCGAAATGGTGGACGAGGCGCATGCCAAAGAAGCCATTATTAAAGTAATCGGTGTCGGTGGCGGAGGATGTAACGCAGTCGACAATATGATTGATGCCAGCGTGCAAGGTGTTGAGTTTATTTGTGCCAATACCGATGCAAAAGCATTAAAACGCAATAAAGCCTCAACCCTGATTCAGCTTGGACAAACCCTCACTAAAGGTTTGGGCGCGGGTGCTTTGCCTGAAGTGGGGCGTAACGCTGCGATTGAAGACCGTGACCGCATTGCAGAATCTTTACGTGGTTCGAATATGGTGTTTATTGCCGCAGGGATGGGCGGTGGTACGGGAACAGGTGCGGCGCCGGTTGTCGCAGAAATTGCAAAAGATTTGGGAATTTTAACGGTTGCTGTGGTGACTAAACCGTTTATGCACGAAGGTAAACGGATGAAAATTGCGCAGGATGGCATCGACTCCCTACGCAAGCATGTTGACTCGCTGATTGTCATCCCCAATGAAAAATTGATGGAAGTGTTAGGTGATGATGTCACCATGCGCGATGCCTTCCGTGAAGCAGATAATGTTCTGCGTGGTGCGGTTGCGGGGATTGCTGAAGTGATCACCACCCCTGGTTTAATCAGCGTTGACTTTGCTGATGTACGCACAGTGATGAGCGAAATGGGGATGGCGATGATGGGCTCGGCGTTGGCCAGTGGTGTTGATCGTGCGCGTGTAGCAGCGGAACAAGCAGTGGCAAGCCCATTGTTAGATGACATTACCTTAGATGGGGCTCGTGGCGTGTTGGTGAATATCTCGACTGCACCGGGTTGTCTGAAGATGAAGGAATACCACGAAGTAATGGGGATTATTCGTCAATATGCTGATCCTGATGCACAGGTAAAATTCGGTACAGCAGAAGTCGAAGACATGGAAGAAGACGAGATTCGGGTGACTTTGATTGCCACCGGTTTGACTGCACGCAAACCGACTCGTGAAGACCGTCCGGATATTCGCGTCGTCCGCACTGGCACCGACAATTCTCCGCTAGAACCATTATCCGGTTTAGCTGAATTAGATCGTCAGCCAGCGGTGATGCGTCGCGCGCGTCGTCCAGCCACATCGGTTGAACCGGTTGATTTCACCAAACCAGAAATCAGTGAGTCTTACGATATTCCCGCTTTCTTGCGCAAGCAAGCGGATTAACCATGATCTATCAGCGAACACTCAAAACAGTGATAACAGCAAGCGGAGTGGGTCTGCACTCTGGCGACCGCATCCGCTTAACCCTTCGACCGGCACCGGTCGACTCGGGTATCGTTTTCTGCCGCACAGATTTGCCCGAACCCTGTGCGCTGAAAGCCGACCCCACGCTTGTGAATGACACGCGGCTATCCTCGACGCTAGTTAATCCACAAGGTGTGCGGGTTGGCACTATTGAACACTTGATGAGTGCGTTTGCTGGGTTGGGGATTGACAATATTGTGGTCGAAATGACGGCACAGGAAACCCCTATTATGGATGGGAGTGCTGCGCCGTTTATTTTTTTACTACAATCTGCGGGGATTATTGAACAAAAACCTGCTTTAAAAAAATTTATTCGTATTAAAGAGCCGTTATACGTGAGCGAAGGCGATAAATGGGTGCGTTTGGATCCTTATGAAGGATTTAAAGTCAAACTGTCCATTGAATTTAATCATCCCGTTTTTCGCCGCTCACCGCAGACGGTAGAAGTCGATTTTGCCCAACGTTCTTATATCGATGAAATTGCTCGTGCACGGACATTTGGCTTTATGCACGAAGTTGAAACCATGCGTAATCATGGGCTTGGTTTAGGTGGAAATCTTGATAATGCTATCGTGATTGATGATGAATATGTGTTAAATCAAGATGGCCTGCGTTTTCCCGATGAGTTTGTCAGACATAAACTGCTCGACGCTATCGGTGATTTATATATCATTGGACATCCTCTGATTGCTGCTTTCTCTGGCCATAAATCTGGTCATGCCCTCAATAATCAGCTGCTACGGGTTTTATTGAGCACCCCACAGGCTTGGGAATTTGTCACTTTCCAATCTTCCGATGCAGCCCCTTCTAGTTTTCATCAACTTCCTGAATCAATGACGGTCTAAACGCTTACCTTATCACCACAGATGTCAGGAGGTAGACTCTAGCATTGCAAATAATGCGCGTTAGTGTATTCAAGGCGGCGAAGCTGCTGGGCGTCTCGGTTAAGACCTTGCAGCGATGGGATCGTGAAGGGAGGTTGGTTCCGGTAGCGCGGACGGACAGCGACCGACGCCTGTATACCGAAACACAAATCCGTGAGTTCATCGGCTTGCGGCAGGTGGCAAATACGCCAACGAAGCTGGTCGCCTATTGCCGCGTGTCCAGTGCGGCGCAGAAGCCAGATTTGGCGAATCAGCGCAAAGTGCTGGAAGAGTTCGTGGCGGCAAAGGGACTGGCGAACGTCGAATTCATCGAAAAAATTGGCAGCGGCCTGAACTTCAAGTCGTCACGGTTGTATGGGTTGAGGCACTACCGAAAAAAGCTAGACGAGGCATTCAAGAAAGATGCAGAACATGGGCCAACCTGAGAAAGCGACCATGCAGTGATGCACTTGACCCACAAAATTGCCCTGCGTCCGACGCCTGAACAGGCAGACTATTTCAACTGCGCCTGTGGTACGGCACGGCGTGTGTGGAACTGGGCATTAGCCGAGTGGAAAAAACAGTACGTAGCTGGGCAAAAGCCCAACGCAATGGCGCTGAAAAAACAGTTCAACGCGATTAAGTACAGCGATCCGCAATGGCTCGACGAGAATGGGCAACCGTGGATCAAGACCATCCACCGCGATGCCCACGCGCAGCCGTTTGCACATCTTGCAAAGGCATGGAATCGGTTCTTCGCTGAAATCAAAGCCGGTAAGCCCGCCCATGAACCGCAGTTCAAGAAAAAGGGACATTGCCGCGACAGCTTCTATGTGGCAAACGACAAATTCAGCCTCTCGGGCAAAACGATCCGCCTGCCAAAGATTGGTGATGTGGTTTTGACTGAAGCGCTGCGCTTTGAGGGAAAGATTCTTGGAGCGACGGTTTCGCGCACGGCAAATCGCTGGTTCGTGGCCATTCAGGTTGAAGTGCCAAACACGCAGTTCTACCGTCAACGCACTGCGCATGGGATTAGCGGCATCGACTTGGGACTCAAGGCTGCCGCGACCCTCTCCAGCGGCGAATCCATCCAAGCACCCAAACCGCTTAAAGCTGCACTGCGTAGGCTGAAAATCCGTGGTCGGCGCCTTAGCCGCAAGCATGAAGCCGCAAAAATCACCGCTGGCTTTGCACCCAACGCCAACCTACCCAAAGGCGCGAGATTGCCTGTTTCCAACAATCGCAAGAAGTCCTCTGTGACATTGGCAAAGCTACATGCCCGCATTGCCAATATCCGAGCGGATTTCACCCACAAGCTCACGACTCGGCTCTGCCGTGAAAACCAAGCGGTGGTGATCGAAGATTTGCACGTCAAAGGCATGCTGGCGAACGACAAACTCGCCCGCGCCATCAGTGACGTGGGATTTGGGATGTTTCGCTTGCAGATCGAATACAAGGCAAGGCGCTATGGCACCCAGCTAATCATCGCTGACCGCTGGTATCCGAGCAGCCGCCTGTGCTCAATCTGTGGCTGGAAAAACGAGGCACTGACATTGAAGGATCGGGAATGGGTCTGTCCGCAATGTGGCACACACCACGACCGTGATCTCAATGCAGCACTCAACCTAAAACGGCTGGCAACCGCAACTGCTCTACCCGTGGCGAGTTCGCCCAGTAATGGCGACGCTACGACAGGAATGGTTCCTGTCGCAGTCGGGAAAGTGACGCCTGTCAGATACGAATGTGGTCAGCAAGACATGTCGGGGCAGGAAAAGAACCGTGCGCACTTTAGCGCACCTTCTTGATAGCAGCGCATGATGCTGTTTTTTCGTCTTTGGTTATTTGGGTTGATTGTAGGTGGCGGTTGGGCATTGGTTTGCTTCCTCTTTACCCGCGACCGCCGCTACCTACGCACTAGCCGTGCGATTGTACTTTCTTCCCTACTTTTTGCTGCTGTGTTGGTGGGATTGCGTTTTTTGCAACGATTATTTTAAACAATTGTAAATGGATTATTTAAAAGAACATTCCAGCTACCACTACCAGATTGTACCGTACCGATCAGATGGATCTCATCAGTTGAAATATTATTGATATCTTTATCATTCTGAATAAGCCAGATATCAGCTTCTTGACGGCGAATATCTGTTGTGATGAGCACTGAACGTAAAGCCCCTGTAGGGTTATTAAAAACATCATCTGCAGTAATTCCATTGCCAACAAAAAGCCCTTGAATATCATTATGCTTGGGTGCTATTGGGATATTTCCACTTTCCCACCGACCATTCGCCTCAATAATATAAACAGAGCCATTTGTAATATTTTGTGCTGCTGTTTTATAGATGACAATAGGTGTCCCTGGTTTGGGTGCTTTGGTATACCCTAATAACTGGCTGAAGTCTAAACTATCTTTCCCTATTCCATAATCGGTAATTGTGATATGGCTATTACTGTCTATATATGCATTATGGTTATTAAATTTAAAGGTATCATTTCCTAATCCTCCTGTAATTGAGTCAGCCCCTGATCCAACAAAGATAGTATCATTTCCTAGTCCGCCAGTAATTTTATCATTACCTGAACCAGTGATAATTTTATCTCCATTATTTGAAGCTTGATAAATGATATTTTTATTGCCAGTGCTAGTGAACTCAACTGCGCCTTTGCCGGTTAGTAACCCCATATCAAAGTTAGATAGATTTGAGAGGTCTGATCCAGATAGAGATAGAATGCTACCTTTAATATTTGTGTTAATCTCTTTACTTGATCCTAAGATCAAACTAGGTGTGTCGAGGTTGATTTTAAGTGTAGAAGAAATTTCTCCAGATAAGCTAATGCTACTTCCTGCTAAATTGGAGAAAAAATCATAGAATTTAGTTTCTATTGAAGTATCTTTACCAAAAACTTGTTCTGCTTTAATGCCTGAAAAATCTTTATCTGTGAATGTAATACTGAATTTGCTGCTTACTGAAGAATCATGCTTTGCTGCTTTTCCTGATAGAGAAATTTCAATAAACGAGTTATCTTTACTAACAATTTTAGATGTAATTCCTTTCGGAATAGAGGTTTGTAATTGCTTCAGAATGGTATCGGCGGCTGAACTAGAAAAATTGGCACCATCTAAACTAAAAAATAGAGATTTCTCTTTGATACTACCATCGTTAACATCTGTCTCGTTAATGGTTGTACTTGAAAAATTAAGCTTTGGCCATTCTAAAGGCGAACTCGCCAGTACATCTTTTGCTGTCGATGTAAAATCCTTAGTTAAGGCTGTGGTTAATTCTGTATTGGTTGGATGACTTCTATTAATAGCAAGATAGGTCAGTGCAACTTCTGCTTTTTTTGCTAACTGATTGACATATGCTGCGCTAGGTTGATTGATGACATAGTTAACCACATCTCCTCTGGTGATTTCTCCTCGATTTAAAAGATAAACTGCTTCTGTCAATAATTTAACATTGATGGCTGAGCCAACGACATCACTGTAAATTTTTTGAACAAAGGTTGTATTATCCTTCATACCGTCATCACTGTATTGCTTACCCGGTATTTGTAGTGCAAGATTTGCAATCTGTGCAATAGATTGACCACCCTTATGCATATTTATTGCAGCAAGATAGGTGGGATAGTCTGGCACACGATCCAAGACCGTTAAGAAAATCTTTGCAATTTCTTCTGCTCCTCCATTTGTGCGAGAAGGTGAACTATAAATAGAAGTTAAAATATCAGTCAGTGATTTTTCTCCAGTATCCACGCTACGAACTGCAACTGTAATCTCATCTGAGGGCTCACTACCCGTCAGGATTTTATAAAAGTTACTGATTAAATCTGTAGTATTACTGGTGAAAGCCATGACATATCCTTATCAGAAAAATCGACTACATAGTACGTTGGATGGTAACCTGATTCAATGTTATCAACTATCATTGCGTTTGCTAAATTGAGGCAAGTTGCTACGTTTTATGAAAAAAATCTTACTCGTTCATCAAAATTTCCCTGGTCAGTATAAACACCTTGCCCCAGCCCTCGCTGCTCGAGGTGATCAAGTGGTGGCCTTAACTATCAATCCTGCCCCCGCTATGTCGGGTGTACAAGTGTTTCGCTATGGACTCACTAGAGGTGCATCTTCAGCGATTCATCCACTGATAGCAGAGCAAGAGGTGAAAGTGATCCGTGGTGAATCTTGCGCTCGTGCTGCTCGTGCATTAAGAGAACAAGGCTTTGTGCCTGACATCATTTGTGCACATCCGGGCTGGGGCGAAGCTTTGTTCTTAAAAGATGTATTTCCTGAAGCTGCTTTACTGTTGTTTCACGAATTTTTTTATCACGCCCGTGATTTTGATGTTGGCTTTGACCCAGAATTTCCTGCTCAGGGGTTGGAAAGCGATCAGCGTTTACGGATGAAAAACGCCCATCTTTTATTATCTTTCAATGCCGCAGATGCCCTCGTTACACCGACTTATTTTCAGCGAAACACGCTACCTGTCTGGGCACATCCCATTACGGAAGTGATTCATGATGGAATTGATACCCAGAATCTGTTGCCCGATCCCACCGTGTCTCTGACCATTGATGGTAAAGCGTTGCGCTATGGTGATCCTATCGTGACATTTGTGAACCGCAATCTTGAGCCATACCGTGGTTATCACCAATTTATGCGCGCTTTGCCATTATTACAACAACAATGCCCTGAAGCGCAGATTGTGATCGTAGGCGGCGATGATGTGAGTTATGGGGCACGACCGTCTGCCGGAAAAACGTGGAAACAGATTTTCCTTGAAGAAGTAGAAAGTGAACTGGATCTGAGCCGGATTCATTTCGTAGGTACGTTGGCTTACCCACAGTTCATCACTTTACTGCGACTATCCGCTGCTCATGTTTACTTAACCTATCCTTTTGTATTGTCTTGGTCGTTGATTGAGTCGATGAGCTTGCAGTGTCCGATTGTTGCTTCAGATACAGCGCCGGTCCGTGAGGCTATCCGTCATGGTGAGAATGGATTATTGGTGGATTTCTTCCAGCCTCGTCAATTAGCCGATGCCATCGCACGCCTACTCAAGCAACCCGACTATGGACGGCAGCTTGGTGCACAAGCAAGAAAAACCGCCGTTGCAAACTATGATCTAAAAACCGTGTGTTTACCGCAACACTTGGCATTGATTGATCGTCTTATTGATATGAGAAAAGGCTAAATAGTCATGGAAAAAACACTCGTTGCGACCGCTGCCGGTTCAACTTCTCTTTCCCCTGCTTTTCCAAACCCAATCTTGAAAACCAAATTCAGTGGCGATTATCGTATTGATGCTTTAATTGAGGATATTGATTTTCGTTGGAATAAGGATAAACCTGTTGGCTCAGCAGTTGAAGTGACCTTCAGTTTCATGGAAGCAAAACCCATTTATGGTGGAACAGACGATGGTTCTGGTTCGGGGTTTTATCGTTTTTCTGAACAACAGAAACAGGCTACTAGGGATATACTCAAAGATATCTCTGCACAGACAGGCTTAACATTTCGTGAGGTGAATGATTCTAGCCAAACTTATGGGCAACTTCGCTTTGGTAGTAACGATCAGACTAAATCCTCAGGATACGCTTGGCTCCCTTATTCAAACACAGGGAGTTATGCTGATAGAAATGGTGATGTTTGGATTAGTCGCGATTATGCAAGTAACCAAACACCGGGACATTTCAACTATGCGACTTTAGTTCATGAAACATTACATGCTTTAGGTTTGAAACACCCCGGTGATTATGATGCAGGAGGTGAAAATGAAACCTTGAGTGGTAATTATCTAGGCGTTAAAGAAGATAATTTGCAGTACACTACAATGTCCTACCGTGATGCTGCAAATGGTTTGGAGTTACAGCAAAAGGGGATGGGACTTTATGATTTATTAGCATTACAGTATCTATATGGCAGTAAAGCTTATCAAATTGGAGATAATGTCTATCGTTTTACAGATCAAAATGGTCAGGCAATGCAGTTGTTAAATGATACTGCAGGATATGATATTTTGAATTTTTCAGCTATTTCGACTGGCTTGACGATTGATATCAATGAAGGAGGATTTGCCTCATTTGGTAAAACCAATGACGGTAGAAATAGTGCTGATAATCTAGCAATGGCTTTTGGTACGCAAATTGAGGAAGTCGTTGCGACGGATAACAATGATATTATCACCGGTAATTCTTTAGCGAATGTCGTTTATTTGCGACGCGGCACAGATCGTTTCAATGGTGAAAAAGGATTGGATACTGCTGTTTTAGAAGGACGAATGCAGGATTATCAACTGCAGCTGACCAACAACAGCTCAATCATTTTGAATCCTATTTCTGCGCAATTAGATGGAAGCAAAACCCTGAATCAAGTCGAACGAGTGGGTTTTAGTGATGGTTATTTTGCCTTTGATGTGGGTATGAACCAAAACGGCGGTAAAGCATATGCATTATGGTATGCAGGATTTGACCGTGCGCCGGCACCCAAAGAAATTGGACGTTGGTTGGCTGAGTTTGATGCAGGAAAAACCATGTCACAAGTCGCTGATAGTATGTTAAAAGCGTATGCACCAACGGTCAGTCACCAAGATTTAGTCAGTGTCTTGTATCACAATGTCGTGGGTTTTTGGCCAGACCAAGCGGTATTAAATCTTTATACTGGTATGTTACAACGAGGTGAGCAGACACAAGCGAGTCTATTTGCCTTAGCCGCCACGACAGCTGAGAACCAGAATCAGGTTATTGCTGTGGTTGGGAGTCAATTTGCTTATCAGCTGGACGGACAAGCTTAATTTTTTGAGGATGAGAACGGATGTTGGGTCACAAAAAGCCAATTGGGCGATGGATTGTTGTCATGCTGTGGTGTTTCAGCAGTGGTATGGCGTTGGCACAAACAGCAGATGAGGCTTTGTTGGCGGCTCAACTCAATTTTCAACGTGCAAAAGCCAGTATTGATGAAGCAGACAAAAAACTGCAATTGGCCACTCAAGCCCATACGCTGGCAGAACAACGATTGTTGGATGCGCAGCGTATGTTGCAGCAGGCTAGCCAAGATTTACAGCAAGCGCAGCTAGGCCGGCAAACTGCAGACACGGATTTGTTAGAAGCTACCGAGCGTTTGAATCAAGCATGGCGGCGTAAACAGGCAGAGTGATTCTCTTAAAATGCTGCAGCGGTAAGATCAAAGCAACACAATATCAAACTGTTCTTGGCTATACGCAGTTTCAACCTGTAGCGAAATGGGTTTACCGATAAAATCGACTAACATCGCCAGTGATTGTGATTCTTCGTCGAGGAACATATCAATCACCGGTGGCGAAGCTAGGATGCGGAATCCGCGTGTTTCAAATTGGCGTGCTTCACGCACAATTTCTCGTTGAATTTCATAACACACTGTCTGTGCGGTTTTAATCTCGCCTCGCCCTTGGCAGGTAGGACACGGTTCACATAACACATGGGCTAAACTCTCGCGGGTCCGCTTACGGGTAATCTCAACCAAGCCCAAACTGGTAAACCCGTTAAGGGTGACACGGGTTCGGTCACGGGCTAAAGCTTTTGCCAATTCGTTTAATACCGCTTGTTTGTGCTCGTCGCTGTCCATGTCGATAAAATCGACAATAATAATCCCGCCGAGATTGCGTAATCTGAGCTGTCGTGCAATGACGTGGGTGGCTTCTAAATTGGTTTTAAAAATCGTTTCATCAAAGTTACGCGTGCCAACAAAGCCACCCGTGTTGACATCAATCGTTGTCATTGCCTCAGTTTGATCGATGATGAGATAACCACCAAACTTCAGATTGACTCGTCGTGCTAATGCGCGATCGATTTCTTCTTCAATCCCATGTAGTTCAAACAAAGGACGTTCGCCGCTATAGCGTTCAATCCGACTCATCACTTGGCTGACATATTGCGCTGCAAATTCGGCCATCTTTTCGTAATTCTCTGTCGAATCAACGATGATTTTTTCTGTGTTTTCACTGACCATATCGCGTAATACACGCAGCGATAGGGATAAATCTTGGTAGAGTACTGTTTCGGGTGGCATCAGCTTAGTTTGTTGGCCAATATCAGCCCAAAGTTTAGTCAGGTATTCGATATCGGCAGCTAATTCTTCATCCGTGGCGGTATCGGCACTGGTGCGAATGATATAACCGTGTGGACCGATATTCGGTAATAAGGCTTCTAATCGGCTTTTGAGCTGGTGGCGTTCGGTTTCCGACTCTATTTTTTGCGAAACACCAATATGGTTTTCTTGTGGTAAGTGGACTAAAAAACGTCCTGCCAAACTGATTTGTGTCGAGAGCCGTGCACCTTTGGTACCGATAGGGTCTTTAATCACTTGCACTAACAGCGTTTGTCCTTCCCGCAGCATATTTTCGATGCGTTGGGTTTCTGCAGGGTGTTGTCGTTGTTCGAGGATATCTGCGACATGAAGAAAAGCGGCCCGTTCTAACCCAATCTCGATGAATGCCGATTGCATTCCTGGTAACACGCGCCGTACTTTACCAAGATAGATATTGCCCACAATCCCTCGGCTTGCAGTCCGTTCGATATGCAGCTCCTGTACCACGCCATCTTCAATAATTGCCACCCGTGTTTCCTGTGGGGTGATATTCACCAGAATCTCATCACTCAATCGGACACTGTCGCGGGGGGGGAGCGGTATTGGCGCACTCATCAGGATTCTTTCGGCTGTAAAACAAAAGGGATAGCAAAGCGTTGTAGCAATAAAGCAGTTTCGTGCAGTGGAAGACCCATGATGCCAGAGAAACTACCGTCAATTTTACGGACAAAGGTTTCGGCTAAGCCTTGGATGCCGTATGCCCCTGCTTTATCAAACGGTTCTCCGCTGGCGAGATAGTGCGCTAACCACGTATCAGGAATTGTAAAAAAACTCACATCACTTTGAGAGACCACACTGACGATCTTATCTTGATCGGCAATAGCGACCGCAGTAAAGACTTGATGCTGTTGGCCCGACAGCTGCTGCAACATCGCTCGGGCATGAGCAGGCGTATCTGGTTTACCAAAAATGGTTGAACCCAAAGCAACGGTGGTATCTGCAGCGAGTACAGGCTTGCTTGGCAGGCCTTGTTGTTGACACAGTTGTTGCGTAGCAAGGGCTTTGGCGCGTGCGAGTCGCTCCACATAGTGCAAAGGAGCTTCCCCATCCATTTCCGTTTCATCGATATGGCTGGGGATAACGTGATACACCACCCCCAACCGCGTCAATAATTCGGCGCGGCGAGGGCTGGCAGAAGCCAAATACAGATCGACTGCGGCGGTCATGCCAGCTTGCCGTGGCATTGTTTGTATTTCTTCCCTGATCCGCATGGGCAAGGGTCGTTACGCCCCACACGGATGCCTTGGGCTGCCAGATTTTCTGGGCTGTACGGGTTACCGTTTTCCTCATCCTGTTGCATAGGGTGCAAGCTGTCTGTGGCGGCGGGATGATTCGCGATGCCGGCGATGGTCTCCGGCTCTACCGCATCGACATCTTCTTGCCCACGCACTTGAACGGTCATCAAGATTTGTGCGACATCGCGCTTAATCCGTTCCAACATATCAGAGAACAGTTCAAACGCTTCGCGTTTGTATTCTTGTTTCGGATTTTTCTGGGCGTAGCCACGTAGATGAATCCCTTGCCGCAGGTGATCGAGTGCAGCGAGGTGTTCGCGCCAATGTTGATCAAAATGTTGTAACAACACAGCACGTTCAAATTGCCGCATTACATCCACACCAGCCAGATCAATTTTGGCCTGATATTGGTCACGCGCAAGGTCTAACAAGCGTTGTTTGATCGCGACCAAATCGGCATGTTGATCTTGGCTTAGCCAATCGGCGATTGGGGAACGTAGTTGGAATTCGGCATGTAAAGCCATTTCCAAACCCGCCACATCCCATTCTTCTTCCATCGACTCAGGCGGAATATGGGCGTCAAACAAGCTGGACAGCACATCATCGCGCATGGTGCTTACCATCTCGGCAACGTCCTGACTTTCTAGAATCTCGTTGCGTTGTTGGTAAATCACACGGCGTTGATCGCTGGCAACATCATCGTATTCCAACAGTTGTTTACGGATATCAAAGTTACGGCCTTCTACCTTGCGTTGGGCATTTTCAATCGAACGGGTCACCCAAGTGTGTTCAATCGCTTCGCCTTCTGGCATTTTCAGCTTGTCCATGATGGCTGCGACGCGATCAGAGGCAAAAATCCGCAACAAAGGATCTTCTAAACTGAGATAGAAACGGCTAGAGCCCGGATCCCCTTGTCGGCCGGCCCGTCCGCGTAGCTGGTTGTCAATCCGGCGTGATTCATGGCGCTCGGTGCCGATAATGTGTAAACCACCGGCAGCCAACACCGCATCATGGCGTTGTTGCCATGCTTGCCGTAAATCGGCAATGCGTTGAGTTTTTTGTTCTGAGCTGAGTGTTTCGTCCACTTCGATAGCACGAATTTCAGGTTCGGGATTCCCCCCCAACACAATATCCGTTCCTCGGCCTGCCATATTGGTGGCAATGGTCACAGCGCCAGGACGCCCCGCTTGGGTGATGATGTCGGCTTCTCGGGCATGTTGTTTTGCATTCAACACTTCATGACTGAGCCCTTCTCGTTGTAACAGCTGCGACAACAATTCAGAGCTTTCAATCGATGTGGTACCCACTAACACCGGCTGTCCACGTTCGCGACAAGCACGAATATCTGCGACGATAGCCGCATTTTTTTCTTGCGATGTTTTATAGACCAGATCGAGATGATCTTTCCGCACCATCGGACGGTTAGTCGGGATAATGACCGTCTCTAAACCGTAAATTTGCTGGAATTCATACGCCTCAGTATCCGCAGTCCCCGTCATCCCCGACAGTTTTTGATACAGCCGGAAGTAATTTTGGAAGGTAATCGAAGCGAGAGTTTGGTTTTCGCGTTGAATAGCGACATTTTCCTTCGCTTCAACGGCTTGATGCAGCCCTTCTGACCAACGGCGGCCAGACATCAGACGGCCGGTAAATTCATCGACAATGACCACTTCGCCGTTTTGCACCACATAGTGTTGATCTTTGTGGAATAGCGCGTGGGCCTTCAAAGCGGCGTTGAGGTGATGCATCAGGGTGATATTGGTTGCCGAATACAGACTATCGCCTTCTTTCAACAAACCTGCCTCAATCAGCAAGGCTTCTGCATGTTCATGGCCTGCTTCTGATAACAACACTGAGTGTGCTTTTTCGTCCACCCAATAATCACCTTCGCCTTCTTCTTCTTGTTGCCGAATCAGTTTTGGCGGGATGGCATTCATGCGGCGATAGAGATCAACATTATCTTCGGCAGGGCCGGAAATAATCAGCGGTGTCCGTGCCTCATCAATCAAAATCGAGTCAACTTCATCCACGATGGCAAACGACAACGGACGTTGTACCCGTTCCATTGGGCTATAGACCATATTGTCACGCAGATAGTCAAAGCCAAATTCGTTGTTGGTACCGTAGGTGATATCAGCTGCATAGGCCTCTTGTTTTTGATCATGTGGCATCTGCGACAAATTGACGCCAACGGACAAGCCGAGGAAGTTATACAGCCGCCGCATAATGTTGGCGTCACGTTGTGCCAGATAATCGTTCACTGTCACGACATGCACGCCTTGTCCGGCCAAGGCATTGAGATAGGCGGGTAGGGTAGCCACCAAGGTTTTCCCCTCACCTGTCCGCATCTCAGCGATTTTGCCATCATTGAGCACCATGCCGCCGATCAGCTGGACGTCAAAGTGCCGCATATTCATCACTCGCCGGCTGGCTTCACGGCATACGGCGAAGGCTTCGGGTAGCAGCTGTGCCAATGTTTCGCCATTGCTCAATCGTTGGCGAAATTCAGCAGTTTTGGCTGTTAATTCAGCATCCGTCAGCTTTAGTAAACCCTCTTCAAGTGCGTTAATGCGAGTCACCGTCTGTCGGTATTGTTTAAGCAAGCGGTCATTGCGACTGCCGAATACTTTTTTGAGCAACGTGGAAATCATTGGAGTCTTTTAGTCTAGGGCTAGGCCAAGGAAATGGCGTCAAGTGTAGCACAGCGCAACCCTAATCAGCATCGATAGGTCTTTTTTGATAATGTTTTTGTCATTAAACATCTTTAAAAATGCTTATGTTGTTGCTCATGTTGACGTCAATCAAAAATTGATAAATTTGTTTCATTTACCCCTATGCGAATATAGAAAAGTTCTGTCTTATTGCAGCCTTGTCATAAACCTTTAGCTTAGAGTGTGGAAGGCCATGCGTCGCATCCGCCAGACCGATTTGGTTCTTAACGAACCCCTACCTTGGGCACTGCACGACGAGCACGGCAATTTGCTGTTGCGCCAAGGTTATGTGATTACCATGCAACGTCATGTCGATAGCCTACTTGCGCGCGGGGTGTTTGTGCGTGAAGCTGGCGATGATGACGAACCGATGGTAGATGGTGGGCCGCTGCCTGCCAAAACTGTGCAACTCAAAGATCCTGTCTTTGCTCGGGCTGATAGTATGGCCCTGAGCTTAAAGCGTTTATTCGCCTTAGCCTTACAAGATCCCGGTCGAGTTGATTTTTCCACCCATGTGCAAACCTTGGCTAATCATTTGATTGAAGCTGCACAAGACGACCCAGACAGTCTATTGGCGGCCAGCCATCTCGATCGCCAAAATCCCTATCGGGTGATTCAGCAATTTCTCGGTGCGTGTTTAACGGCCTTGTTAGCCCCTGCTGTCGGCATTGCCGGTCAGGAAAAAGTGATGCTAGTTTGTGCGGCACTGACGCGTGACCTTGGCCTATGGCCAATGGATGAAGCACTCGCCGGAGCAGGCAAAACCCTTTCTGACAGTCAGCGGGCTTTGGTGAATGAACATTCGGTGCGCTCGGTGGCCTTGTTACAACGGCAGGGGGTCACCGAAAGTCTGTGGTTGCAATGGGTGAGTCAACATCACGAGCGTTGTGATGGTACTGGCTATCCGGCTAAGTTAGCGGGAGATCAGTTGGATGCCGGCACCCGCCTGCTTGGTCTGTGCGATTCGTATGCCGCGATGGTCATTCCCTATCCAGCGCGTAAACCGCAATTTCCTGCTAATGCTTTGCGGCAGCTCTTTTTAGAGCGTGAAACCCGTTATGATGCTTTGCAAGTTGCCGCTTTATTTAAATTACTCACAAAATATCCGCCTGGGGCATTGTTGAAACTGAACACCGGTGAAATTGCTGTGATTAAAGCGCGCCCTACTGCCCCCGAGCTACCACCCACCTCTTTTGTGTTGTATGACGTACAAGGTATGCCCATGTTGCAACCGAAACCCTGTCATATTGTGAATCCTGAACAGCAAGTGACGGCGATGGTGCCGGTTGAAGAATGTCGTTCTGCTTCGCTGATTATTAAACGGTTGTGGTTAAAGCCCGAGGCCAGTAAAGAAAAAGAAACTGTTGCTGCGGCTTCTTAATGCTGTGGTGGGTTGAGATTAAATCTGGATAGCAAAATCAACATAGGAGGGCGAGAACAGGGGCATGATTATCATGCTGTGCTATCCCTGCCTGCGGTGTCACAGCAGGTCTCTCGCAACATGACGATGAAACAGAATCTGCCTGTTATTGATCGAGAAACCGAACTCGAAGAAGGTGTTTCGCTGGTTTCGAAAACCGATTTAAAGGGGGTCATTACCTATGCCAACGAAGCATTTATCAAGGTCAGTGGCTTTTCTGCTGATGAGTTGATTGGGCGTAGTCACAATATCGTCCGCCATCCCGATATGCCGCCAGCGGCCTTTGCGTGGATGTGGCGCACCCTACAACGTGGCCGCCCTTGGCGTGGTTTGGTGAAAAATCGCTGTAAAGACGGCGGTTTTTATTGGGTTGATGCTTGTGTTGTGCCGGTGCGAAAGAATAACGAAACCATCGGCTATATGTCGGTACGGCAACGCGCTGATCGTAAAGAAATTGAACGCACAGAGGCGCTTTATGCACAGTTGCGTGAAACCGGCGCAGGCATTCCCGAACGCAAATTGCCCAATTTAATGACCATTAAAAATGGTTTTTGGTTGGGGTGTATTTTTGTGATTTTCCTGATGCTTGCTGGTGGTATCTTGGGGATTGGTGGCTTGCGGCTATCGAATGATGCCTTGACCTCGTTGTATCAACAACAACTGATTCCGATTGGTAAGATCAGCGAGATCGACCGATTGATGCTAGAGAATCGGGCGGTTTTGCTCGAATTTCAGCGTGATGCCGATCAACAACGGCAAGGGGATGAACAGGCGATGACTCCTGCCTCGCGCCTTGCTGATATTCAGGCACGGCGCACCGAC
>Ga0208788_1000101_pt1 | contig 43696 bp, 40 predicted proteins | sample Wag4_2014_7_11_3_FD_187363 | JGI IMG/M metagenome (GOLD analysis project Ga0208788, IMG submission 187363) | Fresh water mixed with fracking chemicals microbial communities from Ohio, USA - Utica-2 Time Series FC 2014_7_11 (SPAdes) (version 2) ... | reverse complement strand
TTTCTAAGAAGCGCGCACAATACGAACGCGCATGGGGAGACATCGAAGGAAAGAAAGAGCGCGACGAAGTTGTTATCGGAACAGTTATCGAAGTTGTTAAGGGTGGTCTCATCGTTGACATCGGTCTTCGCGGCTTCCTTCCAGCATCACTCGTTGAAATGCGCCGTGTCCGCGATCTCACTCCTTACATCGGTAAGCAAGTTGAAGCTCGCATCATTGAATTAGATAAGAATCGCAACAACGTAGTTCTTTCACGTCGTGCATTCCTAGAACAAACTCAATCTGAATCACGCACAACATTCCTGAACCAACTCCAAAAGGGTCAAGTTCGCTCCGGTGTTGTTTCATCAATCGTTAACTTCGGTGCTTTCGTAGACCTAGGTGGCGTAGATGGTTTGGTTCACGTTTCAGAGCTTTCATGGAAGCACATCGATCACCCAGGCGAAGTTGTTGAAGTGGGCGATGAAGTAACCGTAGAAGTTCTCGAAGTTGATTTTGAGCGCGAACGCGTTTCACTCTCACTCAAGGCGACACAAGAAGATCCATGGCAAGCATTTGCTCGCACACACACAATTAACCAAGTTGTTCCAGGCGTTGTGACCAAGCTTGTTCCATTCGGTGCATTCATTCGTGTGCACGAAGGCATCGAAGGCCTTGTTCACATCTCTGAATTAGCAGAACGTCACGTAGAAATTCCTGAGCAAGTTGTTCAGGTAGATGACGAACTCTTTGTAAAGATTATAGATATCGATCTAGAGCGTCGTCGTATCTCGCTCTCACTTAAGCAAGCTAACGAAGGACAAGAAGTTGAAATCGAAGCATTCGATCCAACTCAATACGGAATGTCTGCTCGTTACGATGCTGAAGGTAAGTTCATCTATCCAGAAGGTTTCGATGCTGACACTCAAGAGTGGAAGCCAGGATATGAATCTCAACGCGAAGCGTGGGAAAAAGAGTACGCAGTTGCACAAGAACGCTTCCTAGCTCACAAGAAGCAAAAGGCTGAAGCTAAAGCTGCTGACGCTGCTGCAACACCTGTTGAGGTAGCAGCAGAGTAATTTCTAGTGGCCTTCGTTGTAGGACTCACTGGCGGTATTGGTTCGGGTAAATCCTTGGCTGCGCAATTCTTTTCGCAATTAGGCGCGCTCGTTATTGATGCCGACGAACTGGCGCGTTCTGTTATCGAACGAGGCTCAGAAGGTTTTGATGAGGTTCTACTTCGATTCGGTGACACTGTATTAAAAAATGGTGACATCGATCGAGTAGCACTTGGTCAGATTGTCTTTGAAAATCCAGAAGCCAAGACAGATCTTGAAGAAATCATTCACCCACGCATTCGTGCTGAATTCGAAGAAGCGGTTGCCAGTTTAAATCCCGGTCAAATTATGGTTTATGAGATACCACTTCTCGTCGAAACAAATGCAGCAGATCGTTTTGACTTTGTCATTACTGTCGAATCAGCTGCAGATGTACGTAAGCAACGTTTGCGTGCTCGTGGCATGTTCCATTCGGACATTGAAAAAAGAATGGCCTCGCAGGCAACCGAAGAGCAACGTCGGGCTATCGCTGATTGCGTTCTGACAAATGATGGCAGCGAAGATGAGTTGTTGCGCCAAGTAGAAAACGTCTGGGAATCAACGATTCTGCCTCGCGCGCAAAACTAGAGCCACGCAGATAGAGTTCGGTATATGCGCCCAGTTACTGATCTTCAAAGGAGAGTTGAGCCTTTTCAAGTCATCAGTGATTACGTTCCTGCTGGAGATCAACCCGCTGCAATCGAAGAGATAGTCAAACGCATCAATGCCGGAGCGCAAGATGTCGTTCTCTTGGGTGCAACCGGAACAGGAAAGTCGGCCACAACTGCGTGGATGATTGAGAAGTTGCAACGTCCCACATTGGTCCTTGCACCTAATAAAACACTAGCCGCCCAGCTAGCAAATGAATTTCGTGAGTTACTGCCCAATAATGCTGTTGAATATTTCGTTTCGTATTACGATTATTACCAACCAGAGGCCTACGTTCCACAAACAGATACCTTTATTGAAAAGGACTCCAGCGTTAACGATGAAGTTGAACGCTTGCGACACTCCGCTACTAATTCGCTTTTAACCAGGCGAGATGTTGTTGTAGTTGCCACCGTTTCCTGTATTTACGGACTTGGAACACCGCAGGAATACGTTGATCGTATGATCAAGTTGCGAGTAGGCGATGAAATCGAACGAAATGTTCTTCTGCGCCGATTCGTCGATGTTCAATACAAGCGCAATGACATGGCCTTTGAGCGTGGCACTTTCAGAGTTCGCGGAGACACTATCGAGATCATCCCCATGTATGAAGAACTCGCTCTTCGCATCGAAATGTTCGGCGACGAGATAGAGCGCATCACCACACTTAATCCTTTAACTGGTGAAATCGTTCGTGAAGAAGAAGAGATGTACGTTTTTCCGGCAACTCACTACGCCGCTGGACCAGAGACAATGAAGCGTGCAATGGGCGACATCACCGATGAACTACAGATTCAACTCAATCTCTTTGAAAAGCAGGGCAAGTTACTAGAAGCACAACGCTTGCGGATGCGTACAACCTTTGATTTAGAAATGATGCAACAGTTAGGTTTTTGTTCTGGAATCGAAAACTACTCCAGGCACCTAGATGGACGCGAACAAGGTTCGGCGCCAAATTGTTTACTTGATTATTTCCCAGAGGATTTTCTAGTCGTTATTGATGAGAGCCACGTAACAGTTCCTCAAATAGGCGCGATGTACGAAGGAGATGCCTCGCGTAAACGTACTCTGGTCGAACATGGTTTTCGCCTACCCAGTGCACTCGATAACCGACCACTGAAATGGCCAGAGTTCTTAGATCGCGTAGGACAAAAAGTTTATTTGTCTGCGACCCCTGGTCCTTACGAACTCGGAAAAGTGGATAACGACGTAGTTGAACAAGTAATTCGCCCTACTGGATTAGTGGATCCTCAAATCGTTGTAAAACCTATTAAGGGTCAGATTGATGATTTATTGGCTGAGATAAAGATTCGTACAGAGCGTAATGAACGCGTACTAGTGACTACGTTGACTAAGAAGATGTCTGAAGATTTGACTGAGTATCTGCAGGAAAAGGGCATCAAGGTTCAGTATCTGCATTCGGAAGTGGATACGTTGCGAAGAGTTGAGCTGCTGCGCGAACTACGTTCGGGTCAATTTGATGTGCTGATCGGTATCAACTTACTCCGTGAAGGTTTGGATCTACCCGAAGTTTCACTGGTTGCAATTTTGGATGCGGATAAAGAAGGTTTCCTTCGCTCAGCAACTTCATTGATTCAAACTATTGGTCGTGCGGCTCGAAATGTTTCTGGTGAAGTGCATATGTATGCCGACAACATCACAAAATCAATGGCGAAGGCTATTGATGAAACCAATCGTCGCAGAGCGAAGCAAGTTGCCTATAACCTCGAACGAGGAGTAGATCCGCAACCATTGCGCAAGAAGATTGCAGATATCACCGATCTTATTAATCGTGAAAGTGATGACACCGATGAGTTACTCGCTTCGGGTCGTAAATCTAAGTTGGCAGGAGCGCCGCCGATTGGTTTGCGCAGCAAGAACGCTGGTTCTTTGCCTCGCCAGGAATTAGTGGCATTGATAGAGTCGCTCACTGACCAAATGAGAAGTGCGGCAGCAGAGCTTTCTTTCGAATTAGCAGCTAGATTGCGCGATGAAATTCGTGATTTGAAGAAAGAACTTCGTGCGATGCAAGAAGCGGGGCATTGATGAGCATCGACAAGTTAATTGTTCGTGGTGCCCGCGAACATAATCTCAAAGACGTATCAATCGAATTACCGCGCGAAGCTTTGATTGTTTTCACAGGTCTATCCGGCTCTGGAAAATCAAGCCTTGCTTTTGACACAATCTTTGCCGAAGGCCAACGCCGATACGTTGAATCTTTATCGGCATACGCTCGTCAATTCTTAGGACAGATGGATAAGCCCGATGTTGATTTCATCGAAGGTTTATCACCTGCAGTTTCGATCGATCAAAAATCAACAAATCGAAATCCGCGTTCTACAGTTGGAACGATCACTGAAGTTTATGATTATTTGCGTTTACTCTTTGCTCGCGCTGGACGTCCACACTGCCCTAATTGCGGCAAAGCGGTTTCTAGACAGACTCCTCAGCAAATTGTTGATCAGATTCTTACGATGCCTGCAACTACCAAGTTTCAGGTACTGGCTCCAGTGGTTCGTGCACGCAAAGGCGAATTTGTAGATCTCTTCGCCGAACTTATTGCTTCCGGTTATGCACGTGCACGTATCGATGGAGAAATCATCGCCCTAAGTGATGCACCGAAGTTAAAGAAACAGGAAAAGCACACCATTGAGGTTGTTGTAGATCGCTTAAGTGCCAAACCTGAATCCAAATCACGCCTGACAGATTCGATTGAAACCGCTCTCAGATTAGCTTCAGGAATAGTTATTCTTGATTTTGTTGATGCCAAAGGCGCTGACAAGGAACGCACATTTAGCGAACACCTTGCTTGTCATGATTGCAACCTTTCATTTGAAGAGTTAGAACCACGTTCGTTCTCCTTTAACTCTCCATTTGGAGCATGTCCAGAGTGCACAGGAATCGGTACAAAACTTGAAGTTGATGAAGATCTCATCATTCCCGATGATTCAATCTCGATTTACGAAGGAGCTATCGCTCCATGGGCGGGTGGACAATCTGCTGAGTACTTTGTGCATTTACTTGAAGCATTGTCCGAGGACATTAAGTTCTCCCTCAATACACCGTGGAAGCGTTTACCTGAAAAAGCACGGAATGCAATTATTAATGGTTACGAATACGAAGTTCACGTGAAGTATAAGAATCGATATGGACGCGTCCGCAACCACACCAGTGGGTTTGAAGGTGTCGTTCCTTTCATTCATCGTCGCCATGGAGAAACCGATAGCGATTACAGTCGTGAAAAATATGAAGCGTATATGCGCGAAATTCCTTGTTCTGTCTGTAAAGGTGCGCGCCTAAAGCCTGAAGTACTTGCAGTAACTGTTGGAGATTTATCAATTTCACAAATATGCGAGCTATCAATTGCCGATTGCGCAGAGTTTTTGAAGAAGATCTCTCTTAATGCCCGCGAAGCTCAAATTGCTGAACGCGTTATGAAGGAAGTGCATGCACGATTAGGTTTCTTATTAGACGTCGGATTGGACTATTTATCACTCGCACGACCAGCAGCAACTTTATCTGGTGGCGAAGCACAGCGAATTCGTTTAGCAACCCAGATTGGTTCTGGACTTGTGGGTGTTCTCTACGTATTGGATGAACCAAGTATCGGTCTGCATCAGCGCGATAACAGAAGACTGATCGACACACTAACGCGTCTGCGCGATTTGGGAAACACGCTTATTGTCGTAGAGCACGATGAAGAAACTATTCGAACCGCAGATTGGATTGTTGATATCGGTCCAGGCGCCGGTGAACATGGCGGCAAGGTTGTTGTATCAGGGGATTACCAATCACTCATTGATTCGAAGGAGTCAATTACAGGCGCGTACCTAAGTGGACGAAAATCCATAGCTATTCCGAGCAAACGACGCCCGCTCGATGCAAAACGAAAACTTACAGTGAAGGGCGCAAAAGAGAACAACCTCAAAGACATAGACGTTGATGTTCCACTCGGAGTCTTTGTTTCTGTTACCGGTGTGAGCGGTTCGGGCAAGTCAACGTTAGTCAACGATATTTTATATAGCGTCTTAGCTAACAAACTAAATGGCGCACGTATTGTTCCTGGGCGCCACCGCACCGTAAGCGGTGTCGATCTACTAGATAAAGTTGTTCACGTTGATCAATCTCCTATAGGACGTACTCCACGCTCTAACCCTGCGACATACACAGGAGTCTTCGACAAAGTTCGCGCCCTCTTCGCCGAAACAACCGAAGCAAAGGTTCGTGGATATCAACAAGGACGTTTCTCTTTTAACGTAAAGGGTGGACGCTGCGAAAACTGTTCAGGTGACGGAACTATCACGATCGAAATGAACTTTTTGCCTGATGTGTATGTTCCTTGCGAGATCTGTCACGGAGCTAGATACAACCGAGAGACGCTTGAAGTTCATTACAAGAACAAAACAATTGCTGATGTTCTGAATATGCCTATCGAGGAAGCTCATACCTTCTTCGAATCCGTGCCAACAATTGCACGTTACTTAAAGACTCTGTGTGATGTTGGCTTGGGCTACGTTCGTTTAGGTCAATCAGCACCAACTCTCTCCGGGGGAGAAGCGCAACGCGTTAAGTTAGCAACTGAGTTACAGCGCAGATCAACGGGTCGAACAATTTATGTTCTTGATGAACCAACCACGGGTCTGCATTTTGAAGATGTAAACAAGTTACTCGGCGTACTCAATCGTTTAGTTGACACCGGAAATACAGTCGTTGTCATCGAACACAATTTAGATGTCATTAAATCTTCGGACTGGGTTATCGATATGGGTCCAGAAGGTGGATTCCGAGGCGGAACTGTTGTTGCAGAAGGAACACCGGAGGATGTCGCAAAAGTTGGCGCGAGTTACACAGGCCAATTCTTGGCTGAGATTTTAAAGAGTAATCGAAAAGCCCCTGCGAAGAAGAAATAAACATGGCCGATCCAGCCACTTATCGTCCAACTGATATCCCAGAAGAACCTGGTGTGTATCGCTTCTATAACGGTAGCGACAAAGTAATTTATGTTGGCAAAGCGAAGAATTTAAAGAATCGCTTAAGTTCGTATTTTGGAAGCAATCTTGCACATAAAACATATCGAATGGTTCATGAAGCTGTACGCGTGGATTGGACTGTAGTTAATACAGAACTAGAAGCGTTAGCTCTAGAATTTTCTTGGATCAAGCAGTATCACCCGACGTATAACGTTCAATTCAAAGACGATAAGTCCTATCCGTATTTAGCCATCTCAATCGCTGATGAATATCCTCGCATTTTTGTCACACGCAAAGAAAAGCGCCCAGGTCTTAAATATTTTGGACCCTATACGAATGCTTGGGCCCTTCGAAACACCTTCGACATCTTGCTCAAAGTTTTTCCGGTTAGATCGTGCACTGCAGGTAATTTCCAGAGAGCTCAAAAAAGTAAACGCCAATGTCTCTTAGGGGACATCGGAAAATGCGCTGCTCCTTGCGTAGGTTGGGTAACCCCAGAGGAACATAAAGAAATTGTTTATAAATTAGATGCATTCATGGAAGCAGGTATGCAGGATTTGCTTCCAGCGCTGCAGTCGGAGATGGAACTTGCATCTTCACGTGAAGAGTTCGAAAGAGCCGCGCGCATTAGAGATCAGATTGAATCCTTTGAAAAAGCACAAAGGTCAACACAAGGCAATCTTTCAGATGAATTAGATGGTGATTTCATAGCTATTCATGAAGAAGGTCTTCACGCCGCTGGTTCTATCTTTATGTTGCGCCGAGGTTCCATTAAAGGGTCTCGTTCATGGATTGTGAATCAAGAGCTTGCTCTTGAAGGCGATGATCAGTGGGCTTCATTACTTTTCTCCATTTATGGGGGAGAGAGCACCGAGATACCTTCTTCAATCTATTTGAATTCAGAACCCGCAGATGCTCCTTCACTTGAACAATGGCTCTCATCTCTATCGGTTTCAAAAGTTACGTTAAAGGTCCCACAACGAGGCGACAAAGTAGAACTGCTCGAGACTGTAAAACGCAATGCACACTATGCATTAGTCCAATTCATGAGCAAGCGAGCCAGCGATGCTGCGGTATCCGGTAAGGCACTGCTTGAGATTGAAGAAGAACTGAGTTTGGCAAAGACACCTTTACGCATTGAGTGCTTTGATATTTCCAATATCTCAGGAACTTCCGTGGTGGCTTCGATGGTTGTCTTTGAAGATGGCATTGCCAAGAAGAGTGAATATCGCCGTTTCATCATCGATACGACAGAGGGATTCGATGACACTCGTGCAATGCACCAAGTCATCACACGAAGATTGAAGAGATTACTCAATGATCGTGTTGTAGACAGCGCAGAGATCATTGAAGCTGGTGGCAAGCCAAGTAAATTCGCTTACCCGCCACAATTAATTGTCGTAGATGGTGGCGCTCCTCAAGTAAGCGCGGCCCAACGAGCAATGAACGAATTGGGAATTTCAGATATTGCTTTATGTGGTTTAGCTAAACGCTTGGAAGAAGTCTGGGTTCCAGAGCAATCAGATCCAATCATCTTGCCACGAACAAGTGAAGGACTTTACTTGTTGCAAAGAATTCGAGATGAAGCGCATCGGTTTGCGATTTCTTTCCACCGTTCCAGACGCTCCAAAGTTATGCTCGAATCCATTCTTGATGAAATCGAACAACTGGGACCAAGTCGCAGAAATGCTTTACTAGAACGCTTTGGTTCTGTTGCTGCTCTCAAGAAGGCAAGCGTTGCAGACATCGCGATGACCCCTGGAATTGGTGAAAAGATTGCACTGATTGTCTTTGACTTCCTAGCCCATAGTTCTGCAACAAAGATTGATATGGCTACAGGCGTTATTGAAGATGCTTGACAAGTAGGTAAAGATAGAGCCATGAACCAAGAAGTTCTCATTCTCACTGGAATGTCTGGAGCAGGTCGCTCAACTGTGGCGCATGCGCTAGAAGATCTTGGTTGGTATGTTGTTGATAATTTACCCCCAACTCTCTTGTCAGACTTGATTAAACAGGGAGTGCAATCTGAGATCTCATCACTCGCTGTCGTTGTTGATGTTCGCGGTGGAAAATTCTTCGACGAACTAGCTTCATCATTGGCTGAGTTAAAGAAATCTGGAGCAAATGCTCGCGTAGCGTTTCTCGATGCTTCCGATCAAGCATTGGTCCAACGATTTGAATCAACTCGTCGGCCGCACCCTTTGCAGGGTACAGGTCGCATAGTCGATGGCATCGCCGCGGAACGAGTAAAGCTTCAAGAGCTTTTGTCCCAGGCAGACGTCGTCATCGATACCTCTAACTTAAATGTTCATCAATTAGAGAAACGAACCACCGAGATTTTCGCTCAAGGACTCATTCAATCTGTGAGAGTCAATGTTCTCTCATTTGGTTACAAGTATGGAATCCCAGTGGATGCAGATCTAGTTCTTGATTGCCGATTTATTCCTAACCCACATTGGATTCCAGAGCTGCGACCACTCACTGGGTTAGATGACAAAGTTAAAGATAATGTGCTCGCTAATTCGGGCGTTGCCCAATTTGTTCAATCATATGTTTCAGTAATCAATCAAATGTTGCCCGGATATTTGCGAGAGGGAAAGAAGTACCTCACTGTTGCAATTGGCTGTACTGGTGGAAGACATCGCAGCGTTTCAGTGGCACGTGAAATAGCATCGCAGTTAGATGGCGAGCGAGACGGATTTACTGTGAGCGCGCACGCTTCACATCGAGACGTTGGACGGGAATGAGTTCTGATTCAAATCCTCGCGTAATCTGTTTAGGTGGGGGACACGGTTTAGCTGCAACATTGTCTGCTGTTCGAAAAATAACTACTGAGATAACTGCGATTGTTACGGTTGCCGATAATGGTGGATCAAGCGGTCGCCTCCGAGAAGAGTTTCCTATATTTCCACCTGGTGATTTAAGAATGGCGCTGGCAGCATTATGTGGCGATGATCAGTGGGGCCGAAGTTGGGCTGACATCTTGCAGTATCGATTTACAAGCAATGGTCCACTCGACGGTCACGCAGTGGGCAATCTTTTGTTAGCCGCGTTGTGGGATAGAGATGTTGATCCGGTGGATGGTTTAGATCGCGTCGCGCAGTTGTTAAAAGTTGTTGGCAGAGTATTGCCGATGGCTTCCGTTCCGCTAGATATCGAAGCAACTTTTGATGATGCAGGAGCATTGCACCATGTTCGTGGTCAAGTAGAAGTTGCTACTGCTCACGGAAAGTTGAAATCTTTACGTCTAGTACCTGAAAATCCAACGGCGCTACCTGCAGCCTTAAAAGCAATCCAAGAAGCACAGTGGATTACGGTGGGACCTGGATCTTGGTTCTCAAGTGTTTTGCCACACTTTTTGGTTCGAGAACAGTTGGCTGCATTGGAAAAATCTTCCGCGAAGAAAGTGATTATTCTTAATTTGGATTCGCATCCTGAAGCTAAAGCTGATGAATTTGCAGGGTATACACCCATCGAACATCTAGTAATGCTCCGTGAGTACGCACCCACTATGAAAATCGATCACGTTCTAGTAGATCAGTATGAATTGGGCGATAGTCAGAGGCTTCAACTACTTGTTGAGAGTTTTGGGGGCGTTCTACACGTTGCAGATCTGCGTAAATCACCAGGAAGTCTTCATCACGATGTTGAAAAATTATTTTCTGTTTTGAGCCACATCATGGGCCAATCTTTGGTTGGATAAGCACATGGCAATGACATCAGCAGTAAAAGATGAACTCAGTCGCTTGGCTATCACCAAGCCATGTTGCCGAAAAGCCGAAGTCTCATCCCTCCTTCGTTTTGCTGGGGGATTGCATATCGCAGCTGGCAAGATTGTTATCGAAGTAGAACTAGATACAGCTCAGAGCGCTCGTCGCTTGAGAAAAGACATCTCTGATATTTATGGTCACGAAAGCGATCTTGCCGTGCTCTCTTCTAGTGGATTACGTAAGGGTTCTCGTTACGTGGTTCGTGTTATTAATGAAGGTGACGCCCTTGCACGTCAGACTGGTTTAGTTGATGCCAACTCTCGTCCAGTTCGTGGGTTACCGCCACAAGTTGTTTCGGCGGCAATCTGTGATTCTGAAGCAGCCTGGCGTGGTGCATTCATCGCCCACGGTTCATTAACTGAACCAGGCCGATCTTCATCACTTGAAATTACTTGTCCTGGGCCTGAAGCAGCACTGGCATTAGTTGGAGCAGCGCGTCGCTTGGGAATCGTTGCGAAAGCTCGCGAAGTTCGCGGGGTTGATCGTGTTGTTATCCGCGATGGTGATGCGATTGGTGTTTTACTCACACGATTAGGCGCTCATGAAAGTGTTCTTGCATGGGAAGAACGCCGGATGCGAAGAGAAGTTCGCGCAACTGCAAATCGATTAGCAAACTTTGATGATGCTAATTTACGACGTTCCGCGCGAGCTGCAGTTGCAGCTTCTGCTCGAGTCTCTCGAGCAATGGAAATTCTCGGCCCAACAATTCCGGATCACTTAAAAGAAGCAGGCGAGTTGCGAATCAGCCACGGTCAAGCAAGTTTGGAAGAATTAGGATCGTTGGCAGTTCCACCTATGACTAAAGATGCGATTGCCGGAAGAATTCGACGTTTGCTAGCAATGGCAGATAAGAGAGCTGCTGAGTTAGGTATACCAGATACAGAAGCGGGACTATCTCCAGATTTACTAAACTAAGCACATACATAACCCCTACTTAAGCGAGGAACACAGATGATTAATGTTGGAATCAATGGATTTGGCCGCATTGGAAGAAATTTCTTTCGTGCAAGTTTGAATAATCCCAACATCAATATCGTGGGTATAAATGACCTCACTGATAATGCAACTCTTGCCCATCTACTCAAGTACGACTCAATTTTGGGACGTCTGGGTTTAGAAGTAACTCACACAGCAGACACTCTGACTGTGGGTGGCAAAGTAATAAAAGTTTTTGCAGAGCGCGATCCAGCGAATTTGCCTTGGAAATCTGTTGGCGCCGATGTTGTAGTTGAATCAACAGGAATTTTCACCAAAGCATCAGATGCTCAAAAGCACATAACTGCTGGAGCAAAAAAAGTTATTATTTCAGCACCTGCAACAGATGAAGATATCACAATTGTTATGGGTGTTAATCACGAAAAGTATGATCCAGCTTCACACAACATCATTTCAAACGCATCCTGCACAACCAACTGTCTAGCTCCAATGGCCAAGGTTCTCAACGATAACTTCGGAATCGTGCGCGGTTTAATGACAACCGTTCACGCATATACAAATGATCAAGTTATCTTGGATTTTCCTCACAAAGATTTACGACGCGCACGTGGTGCTGCTACAAACATCATCCCGACTTCAACGGGCGCCGCAAAAGCAATCAGTCTCGTTCTTCCAGAGCTCAAGGGAAAACTCGATGGATATGCGCTACGCGTACCAGTTCCAACGGGTTCTGTCGTAGACCTCTCAGTTGAACTCTCCAAAGAAGTCAGCGCTGCTGAGATAAACGCTGCACTGAAGAAGGAAGCAGAAGGCTCTCTCAAGGGCTTCATGACTTACACCGAAGACCCAATCGTTTCATCTGACATTGTCACAGATCCGTCTTCATGCATTGTTGATGCCGGACTTACAAAAGTAATTGGAACAACGGCAAAGGTTGTTGGCTGGTATGACAACGAGTGGGGATACTCAAATCGTCTCGTTGACTTGATTACGTACGTTGGTAAAACGCTGTAATGAATTCACTTGCTTCACTAGATGTTGCAGGTAAACGCGTTTTTCTTCGTTGTGATTTAAATGTGCCGATTAAAAACGGTGTCATAACTGACGATGGACGAATACGTGCCTCACTGCCAACCATGAAGAATCTGCTTGAACGTGGAGCTTCGCTCGTTATCGGCGCGCATTTAGGAAGACCTAAAGGTGAATTCAATTCCGATTTATCGTTGGCACCTGTAGCTAAGAGATTGCAGGAACTGCTTGGACAAACGGTAGATTTCCAGAATAAGCATGCTGCTTCCATCTTGCTCCTAGAGAACTTACGGTTTAATCCCGCAGAGACAAGTAAGGATGACGCAGAGCGTGCTGCATTTGCCAAAGAGCTAGCTTCCTACGCAGATGTATACGTTGGTGATGGATTCGGCGCTGTCCATCGCAAACACGCATCAGTTTATGATCTTCCTGCGTTGCTCGAACATGCACCTGGTTTTCTTATTGATGCAGAAGTTGATGTACTAAAGAAGTTAACACACTCGCCGATTCGTCCCTATGGCGTAGTTCTTGGTGGCGCAAAAGTGTCGGACAAGATAGGCGTGATTTCAAACTTATTGTCAAAGGTAGATGTGATGGCAATAGGTGGAGGAATGGTTTTTACCTTTCTTGCCGCTACCGGAAAAGAGATTGGTTCATCTTTAGTTGAAAAAGATCTCATCCCAACTGTTAAAGAGTTGATTGCAACGGCCAATAGCAAAGGCGTGAAATTACTTTTGCCAGAGGACATTGTTGTTGCACCAGAGTTCAACGCAAATGCCCAGCCAACTGTGGTGCCTGCTGATCAGATCCCTTCCAACCAAATTGGTTTAGATATCGGCCCACTTGCTGCCGATGCGTTTGCGCGAGAGATTAAGCAGTGCAAAACAGTATTTTGGAATGGGCCGATGGGGGTCTTCGAGTTTGCTAATTTTGCACACGGAACCAAAGTTGTTGCGCAAGCTCTGACTGAATTAGATGGAATCTCTGTCGTCGGTGGGGGAGATTCGGCTGCGGCGGTACGAGCACTAGGATTTAAGGATTCTGACTTCGGTTACATTTCAACCGGAGGCGGAGCATCTCTTGAATATCTAGAAGGTAAGGTTCTACCTGGTTTACAGGCACTTGGACTTTAAACTCTCACAAAAGAAAGCAGGCTGCACTCAATGCGTAAACCGTTAATGGCAGGAAATTGGAAGATGAATCTGAATCATCTAGAGGCCATTGCCGTTGCGCAAAAACTTGTTTACAGCTTGGAAGATAAGGATTACAACGCTGTTGATGTTGCAATCATCCCTCCATTTACTGATATTCGTTCTATCCAAACTCTGATCGATGGCGATCGTTTAGCTTTGATGTATGGAGCCCAAGATTTATCTCCTGAGACAAGCGGGGCATTTACCGGTGATATTTCCGGTTCGATGCTCTCCAAACTCGGATGTACTTTTGTCATTGTCGGCCACAGTGAGCGACGAGCGATTCATCAGGAAGATGATGCGTTGATTAATCGCAAGATCAGAGCGGCGCTAGCCAATGAATTAACTCCAATATTTTGTGTTGGAGAAGAACTCTCGATTCGTGAAGCTGGCACGCACGTTAGCCACGTTGTCAGACAGATACGTGCTGGCTTAGAAGGTTTTCATAAACCAGATTTGAAAAAGATTGTTATTGCTTATGAACCAATTTGGGCTATCGGAACCGGAAGAACTGCAACCCCTGAAGATGCTGAAGAAGTGTGTGCGGCTATTCGTGAAGAAATAGAATCTATTGGCAGTGCAGAAATCGCATCGAATATGAGAATTCTCTACGGTGGTTCAGTGAAGTCCTCTAACATCGTGGAAATCATGAAGAAAGAGAATGTGGATGGGGCTTTAATTGGCGGCGCTAGTCTGGATCCCGAAGAGTTAGCTAAAATCGTTAAATTCCACGCTGCTTCGTAAGTAGGTATCAGGCAGTTTTAGCAGGTATCCTTATCCACCTGCCCGCGTTTTCGGGCTACAGAGCAGAACAAGGAGTTCGTTTCCCGTGAAGTTAGCACTCTCAATCATTCTGGTACTTACCAGCGTTCTTATGATTCTTCTGGTTCTCTTGCACAAAGGAAAAGGTGCGGGCCTCTCTGATTTGTTTGGTGGCGGAGTCTCCTCTAACTATGGCGGATCATCCGTTGTAGAAAAGAATCTTGATCGCATCACAATTGTCGTTGGCGGTTTGTGGTTCGCCGGAGTTGTTGCTTTAAGTTTAGTTTTAAAATAAATCTTTTTATCTAAGCGTTAGGAGTAATTCATGGCAAGTGCAATTCGTGGAAGCCGCGTAGGTGCAGGCCCAATGGGCGAGGCAGAGCGCGGAGAAGCAATTGCGCGTTCGCATGTGTCTTACTGGTGTGCAAATGGACACGAAGTTCGTCCATCATTTGCTGAAGAAGAGAGTGTTGTAATTCCTGCCGAATGGGATTGCCCAAAGTGTGGGTTTCCTGCAGGCCGAGATAAAGCTAATCCACCTAGCCCAATTAAGAATGAGCCGTACAAAACTCACTTGGCTTATGTGAAAGAGCGCAGAAGTGATGCAGAGGGTGCCAAGATTCTTGATGAAGCACTACGCAAATTACGCGGGGATGACTAAAGGTTCTTAGCAATCTCTATTAGTTGTGAAATACCCTCTTTACGATTAGTTAAATGCAGACGCAAACTCTTTAAGCCTCTTGCAGTCAGTGCGTTGTGATTTCCGATTGCTTGGGCCATGCAGAGTGATTTAAATGTGAAATCCTGGCCTTGTATTGCAAAGTCTTTTTCACAATCCGCTGTTAATTGAAGAAAAGAACCATTTGATTGTCCACCCTTATGAATTTGCCCAGTTGAATGCAAGACTCGAGGCCCCCATCCAAAGGTGACAGCTTTTTTGCTTTTCTTCGCAATGATTTCACGCAACAGCGTTAGATCAACATCGTTCTTACGATCCATATATGCAGTTATCGCTAAATAACCTCCATCATCTATTCCATGAATAAATGCTGATAAGAGTGTTGCAACATCTTCACTCTCATCAAAGAGAGCAATAGATCCATCCACGCTGAGATTTCCTAGTTCCGGAACACGATTACTCCAAGTGCTCAGCAATGATCCAGTAGCAAATTTAGACTCTTGAACATCTGGCTGATCGAATGGATTAATTGATAAACCTGCGCCTACAAGGGCTGTCACCCATTGCCAGAAAAAGAATTGAGAACCTAAGTCACCTTCCACCACGAGATCGCATTCGCTTTTAAATGAGATTGAAAGTGTTTTGGCAGGAGTCAAGTCATTCGAATCATTGAGAACTATTGGCAATCGACCGATTCCATCTTTTCCAGTGGACTCTGCAAGAAGCTGCTCAATCCAGCTGGATAATCCTGGCATATTTGAATGTGAATCTGTAAGCGAGAAGTATTGATCGGTTGCAGCAACGATTGCATACGCGGCAATCAGGGCAGAGTGTGGATTCTCGCTAATTGCAATTTTGGTTTCAATTGCACTATCTAGAATGATCGAAACATCAATGCCAATCAGCGCTGATGGGATCAAGCCGAAAGCACCTAGAACACTAAACCTGCCTCCAACATTTGGATTCGCATTAATCACGTTGAATCCAGCACTACGTGAAGCAATGTCCAATGGAGATTGTGGATCAGTCACAATGATTATGTGTTCTGTTTTATTCAAACCGGCTTCGGTAAAAAGAGTTTCAAAGAAAGCTTTATGGCTTTCAGTTTCAATAGTTGAACCAGATTTGGAACTGATTATTACTAGCGTCTCTTTCAGGTTCTTTGGAAGAGCATGTTCTAGGTAGTTGGGATCAGTTGAATCTAGAACGAAGAGTTCTTTGCCACATGTCTGGGCAATCACTTCTGGGCCAAGAGACGAACCGCCCATTCCGCACAATATGACATTAGTGAGATGGCGATTTTTAGCTGATAGCGCATCCAGTTGCGGGAGTAAAGATCTGGATTCTTCCGGCAACGTTATCCAATCCATTCGAATGCTCGCCTCAGCAGTGGCTTTCGGGCCCCAAATTGTGAAATCTTGTTCGAGCAGACGTTGATGAGCGGCAAGCAAATTCTTATACATTGACGAGTTGGTATCAATGTGATCTTCTTGTGAATAGCGAACTTCAATCATGCAGTGCGAGCCTTTTGTACATCATCTAGAAGTGCTTGCCACGCTTTAGCGAAAGCAGCAACTCCGTCAATTTCTAATTGATCAGTAATTGAATTAAGAGAAACACCTGAGGCGGATAATTTGGCTAGAACTTGATGAGACTCTGCAATCGCTGGCGAAATAGTATCTCCTTGGAATTTTCCATGATCGATAAGTGCATCTAAGGTGGATTGCGGCATTGTATTAACAGTATTCGGAGCAACCAATTGGGTTACATAACGAGTATCTTCGTAGGCAGGATCTTTAACTCCCGTAGATGCCCACAAAGGTCGTTGCATATGTGCGCCAACTTCACGCAATTTACTCCAGCCGGGGGAAGAAGATTTAGATATGAATAACTCATACGCCAAAACAGCGTTGGCAATTGCAGCTTTACCGAGCAACTCACTGCTAGATGACGTGCCAATACCCTTTAGCTGTTGATCGACAGCTGTATCAATTCGACTGATGAAAAAGGAAGCGACACTATGAATTTTGGAAACGTCGAGACCTCTTTGATGTGCATCCTCTATTCCTGAGATAAATGCATCGATGACTTCTTCATACCTTTTGCAGGAGAAAATCAACGTTACATTCACACTAATTCCACTTGCGATCAGCTCTGTAATTGCTGGTAACCCCGCCAATGTCGCGGGAACTTTGATCATTAGGTTTGGACGATCAACTACAGCCCACAGGGATTTACCTTCAGCGATCGTTGCTTCTGTTTCGTGAGCAAGACGCGGGTCAACTTCAATGCTTACTCGTCCATCGACTCCGGCGGTTTTACTATAAATTTCTGAGAAAAGATCGCACGCATCTCTTACATCATCTGTCGTTAACTTCTTTACTATTTCTTCGGGGGATAGGAGCTTCATGCTGGAAATGTCGGCAGCGTAATCCGTTGAACCAGTAATAGCTGAGTTAAAAATACTTGGATTTGTGGTTACTCCAACTACACCAGAGTTCTTTATCCGAGCGGGAAGACTGAAAGGATCCATGCCCTTTAACTTTGCGCGTGATAGATCATCTAACCAAATAGAAGTTCCGATACCTGCAATTTCATTCGTGATCATGCAAGGACTTTCTTGACAGTTTCGATCACATTAGCGACGTTGAATCCGAATTTGTCAAAGAGAACGTTGGCACCAGCGGAAGCACCGTAGTGTTCAAGTGAGATGTTGGCACCATTATCACCAACATAGTCGCGCCAACCTTGTGCGATACCAGCTTCAATACTTACCCGTGCTTTTATTGAAGGAGGTAGAACTTCATCTTTATATTTTTGATCTTGCTCGTTGAACCACTCAAAGCATGGAATGCTGACAACACGAGTTGGAACTCCCGAATCTTCCAATTGCATGGCACTTGTTACAGCTAGAGCGACTTCAGACCCCGTTGCCATCAAAATAACTTTCGGTGCAGAGCTTGCCTCTTTAAGGATGTAGGCACCACGAACTACGCCATCAATCGAACCAAATACTTGTCGATCAAAGACCGGTAAATTCTGTCTCGAAAGCAAAATTCCACACGCCTTGCGACGCTTTAATATTTCCTTCCATGCAGCAGCAACTTCATTTGCATCTGCTGGTCTAATCAGATCAAAATCTGGAATCGCGCGCAATGCGGCAAAGTGCTCAATTGGTTGATGAGTGGGTCCATCTTCACCTAACCCGATGGAGTCATGAGTCCAAACAAAAATTGAAGGTAACTTCATCAACGCAGCTAATCTCACAGCTGGGCGCATATAGTCACTAAATACTGCAAACGTTCCGGCAAAGGCTTTTGTTAAACCGCTAAGAGCGATGCCATTAATAATCGAACCCATAGCGTGTTCTCTGATTCCAAAGTGGATGATTCGCCCGTAAGGATTAGCACCCTTCATCGCACTAGTTGAAGGCAGAAACGAACCGCCCCCTTCAATCGTCGTGTTATTGCTCTCAGCTAAATCTGCAGATCCGCCCCACATTTCAGGCAGTTTCTTTGCAAGAGCATTAATGACATCACCCGATGCTTTTCGAGTCGCAACATCTTTACCCACTTCAAAAGTTGGAACTAAAGAATCCCAATCCGTTGGCAACTCCTTTGACAAAATTCTGGCAAGTAATTTGGCGCGTTCAGGTTCGTTGTTTTTCCATACCTCGAATTTTTTATTCCAAGCTGTATGTGCCTGCGCACCGCGGATTTTTACTTCTCGGGCGTGCGCCAATAAATCATCGGGAAATGCAAAATGCTCTTCTGGATTAAGACCGAGTTCAGATTTAGTTGCTGCTACTTCTTCAGCTCCCAATGCGGAACCATGTGATTTAGCAGTTCCACGTGCGTTTGGAGATGGCCACGCAATAACAGTATGTAGGCGAATAAGAGTTGGCTGTTTGAGATTCTTAGCCGCTGATCCCATCGCTTGATCTAACTTCACTAGATCTACATCGCCATTAGATTGCGCTTCTACATCAATGACTTCCCACCCATATGCGCGATAACGGGCAGAGACATCTTCAGTAAATGCCACGTGCGTATCGCCTTCAATCGAAATGCGATTGTCATCATAAATGACATTTAAACTACCAAGTGCTTGTGTTCCAGCCAACGATGCAGCTTCGCTACTTACACCTTCTTGTAAATCTCCATCCGAACATATGACCCAGATTCGATGATCAAAAATTGATGTGCCATCAGTAGTTGCTGGATCAAAGAGTCCGCGTTCGTATCTGGTTGCCATCGCCATACCCACTGCAGTTGAAACTCCTTGACCTAACGGTCCTGTTGTCATTTCGACTCCGACAGTATGTCCATACTCTGGATGCCCAGGAGTGAGCGAACCCCATGTGCGAAATTCTTGTAAATCCTTAAGTTCTAAGCCATAACCACTCAAGAAGAGTTGTGTGTACAAGGTCATGGAAGAGTGTCCGCAAGAAAGAATGAATCGATCTCGACCAATCCACTGCGAATCATTCGGATCGTGCACAAGATGCTTCTGAAAGAGCAAGTAAGCGACTGGGGCTAAAGACATTGCAGTTCCAGGGTGCCCATTACCGACTTTCTGTACGGCATCCATAGCCAATGCTCGAGCATGAGCAACCACTAAATCATCTTTTGCATTCCAATTCGAAATCGTACTCATCGCATTAGTCCACTTTCTTTGGTTGTCTTGATACGGAGAGCCAAACTTTCCAAGCACTAATCCACACCAATGTGGACCCAAGTATGTGTGCTGCAACAACAAGCTCTGGCAAACCCATGAAGTACTGGATATATCCAATGGCACCTTGCAACAGCGAAGCTAGAAAAAAGAATTTTAGTAATCGTTTTGTAGGTTCAGGAGTTGCCGCAAATATGAAATAAGCGACAGATAAACCTAATAAAGCAATTACTAGATCTGCGTGCAACCAAGCCGCAGTACGAACATCAAAATTTATACGTGGAGAGGTTACATCTCCTGCGTGCGGTCCTGAGCCGGTCACAATGGTTCCAGCGATAATTACTATGAATGTTAGAAGAACGTGTACCCGGGATATAGCGTGCAAAGTATTCTTGCCAAGGTGTTTACGTTCGTAAGGAACTTTTGCTTTAGTTAAAAGAGATTGAGCACCAGCTATGAGAATAATTGAGAGAATAAAGTGTCCCGCTACAGTCCAAGGATTTAAACCAGTTAGAACTGTGATTCCACCAAGAATTGCTTGACCGAAAATACCTGCTAACTGACCAAGTACAAGAAGTCTTAGATCTTTTCTCCTGCTAAAGAGAACAGCCAAGATCGAAAGAACACAGGCTAAAAGCAATGCAAAGGTGAGTAAGCGGTTTCCAAATTCAATCCACGCGTTAAAGCCCTCAATTTGCTCATGAACTGGCGTAAAAGAATCACCTGAGCACTCTGGCCACGTCGGGCAACCGAGTCCCGAACCTGTTAAACGCACAATGGCGCCCGTGATGACTATTCCTGTTTGAAAAACCAGAAGGACCCGAAGTATTGCCGCTAACCTTTTTCTAGCAAACTCAGTCATGGCCTTAGCCTAGATTGGCCTAGCGGATTGCCGAGGCAATTTTGGGTTGCGTCTCGAGTGGTAAGAATCATTGATTTAAGACACAATAGTGTTGTGAAATTAGCCGCCCCAATGACCCATAGCGATGACCTGCGTACCCGCGATGCGGTGGCTCGTCAGATCTTAGAAAATGGTCCTTCAACGGCTGCGGCGCTTTCGGAAAAACTCGGTTTTACTCCAGCTGGTATTCGTCGTCATCTAGATGCACTCGTTATAGAGGGCGTTCTTGAAGCACGCGAACCTCATGTTGCATTAGTGCGCGGTCGAGGCAGACCATCAAAGGTTTTCGTGATGACCGATAACGGCCGCGAAAAGTTTGAACACTCTTATGACGACTTAGCAGTTGCGGCTTTGAAATTTATGTCATCGCAATTAGGGGAGCAGAGCATAAAAGCTTTTGCTGAATCCCGTGCAGATGACATCATAAAGAAAGCGACTCCATCCTTATCGAAGAAGTCTCGAAAGAGCGATGCTCTTGCCAGTTTTTTAACTGAACAGGGATATGCGGCAAGCGTTACGACCAAATCACATGGTGAAGAGATTTGTCAGCACCACTGTCCGATTGCCCACGTTGCAGCTGAGTTCCCACAACTATGCGAGGCCGAAACGCGTGCATTCTCTGAACTTCTCGGAACCCACGTACAACGATTAGCCACTATCGCCCATGGCGATGGTGTTTGCACAACTTTTGTTCCACAGCTTGCTTCTACGTCAACTACTAAGAAAGGTCGCTCATGACAATCGCGCATCCAGAACTCGACGGAATCGGAAATTACGAATACGGCTGGGCTGATAAGAATGAGACGAGCGATAATGCAAAGCGCGGCATTAACGAAGACGTTGTTCGTGATATTTCAGCTAAGAAGTCCGAGCCACAATGGATGCTCGACCTGCGATTAAAAGGTTTGTCTCTATTCGAGAAAAAACCAATGCCGTCATGGGGATCAGATCTTTCAGGAATTTTCTTCGACACAATCAAGTACTTCGTACGTTCTACAGAGAAGCAAGCGCAAACGTGGGATGACCTGCCTGAAGACATTAAGAATACTTATGATCGCTTAGGTATTCCTGAAGCAGAAAAACAAAGATTAGTCTCCGGTGTTGCTGCCCAGTACGAATCAGAAGTTGTCTATCACTCTATTCGCGAAGATCTAGCTGCTCAGGGCGTTATTTTCCTTGATACAGACTCTGGATTACGCGAACACCCAGAGTTGTTTAAAGAGTATTTCGGAACAGTTATTCCTGTAGGAGATAACAAGTTTGCCGCGCTCAACACATCAGTGTGGTCGGGTGGATCTTTCATTTATGTTCCAAAGGGTGTTCATGTAGAGATTCCATTACAGGCTTATTTCCGCATTAATACAGAGAACATGGGTCAGTTCGAGCGCACATTAATCATCGCCGATGAAGATTCATATATTCACTATGTAGAAGGATGCACAGCACCTATTTACAAATCTGACTCTCTTCACTCTGCAGTGGTTGAAATTATTGTGAAAAAAGGCGCAAGAGTTCGTTATACAACGATTCAGAATTGGTCGAATAACGTTTATAACTTGGTTACAAAGAGAGCAACCTGTGCCGAAGGTGCAACAATGGAATGGATCGATGGAAACATCGGTTCAAAAGTAACCATGAAATATCCAGCTGTGTTTCTAATGGGACCTCATGCAAAAGGTGAAACCCTTTCACTTGCTTTCGCCGGTGAAGGTCAGCATCAAGATTCTGGTGCGAAGATGGTTCACGCTGCGCCATACACATCATCAACCGTAATTTCTAAGTCAGTTGCACGCGGTGGAGGCAGAACTTCATACCGTGGACTTGTACAAATACAAGAAGGTGCGCATCATTCAAAGAGCACTGTTAAATGTGACGCCTTGCTAGTTGACACTATTTCTCGTTCAGATACATATCCATATGTGGATGTTCGTGAAGATGATGTTTCCATGGGTCACGAAGCGACCGTGTCTAAGGTCAGCGACGATCAACTGTTCTATCTCATGTCACGTGGCCTTACAGAAGATGAAGCAATGGCCATGATTGTTCGTGGATTCATTGAACCTATCGCACGTGAACTTCCAATGGAGTACGCCCTTGAACTCAATCGTTTGATCGAGCTTCAAATGGAAGGCGCTGTTGGCTAATGAGCGTTCTCACCTCAAACATTTTGGTCCCTCACGGGCGAGAAGAGTCGTGGCGATTTACACCACTGAATCGTCTCAAAGGATTACATGATGGCAGTGCGGCGATCGCTCAACATCGATCCCTCGCTCTGAAATCAGCGGTAACACCCGGCGTAACATTTGAAAGAGTTTCACGGGAGTTGTTAACTCCACTGAGCGCTACAGATGACGCTGTAATGAATAGAGTTCGTGAGTATTCAAGTGATGTGGCTGTATTAAAGGTTTCACCAAATACTGAAGTAAGTTCGCCAATCTATTTATCTCGTGAATCGTTTGATTTAGCATCTGCAGAGTTTTCAAGAGTACTGATTCATATTGGAGCGAACGCACGCGCAAGCGTCATTCTTTCCAATACTGGGGATACTTTGCTCGCTGAGGATATTGAATTTAAAATTGAATCTGGCGCTTCTTTAACATTTGTGTCTTTACAGGAGTGGGATTCAAAGACTGTGCATGTAGGTAAACACCATGCAATCGTGGATAAAGATGCAAAGTTCAAGTCCATCACGGTGACCATTGGAGGCTCGGTTGTTCGCTTGCTGCCTACGGTTGAATTCACTGGCTCTGGTGCAGATGCAGAACTTCTAGGCGTTTATTTCGCAACTACTGGTCAATTCTTCGAACATCGAATCTTTGTAGATCACTGTGTCCCAAACGCTAAATCTCGAGTTAACTACAAAGGCGCACTATCTGGCGATAAAGCACACACAGTGTGGATAGGCGATGTATTCATTCGAGCAAATGCAGAAGGCACGGATACATACGAATTAAATCGTAACCTCCTGCTCACTGATGGAGCTAGAGCTGACTCTGTGCCGAACTTAGAAATTGAAACAGGCGAAATTGTCGGAGCTGGTCACGCCAGCACAACTGGTCGCTTTGATGATGAACAACTCTTCTATTTAATGTCTCGCGGTATCTCGGTTGAAGATGCTCGCCGCCTAGTTGTGCGCGGTTTCTTCAGCGAAATTATCAGTGAAATAGCAGATGAAGAAGTTCAAGATAGATTGATGGCGCGCATCGATGGCGAACTCATCAAGGTTGGTGCTTAAAGTGAGCGCATTGAAGTTATCGGAGTTACAAGATCGTAAACCGGTTAAGGTCACGATCAACGGTGAAGATCTTTGTGTAACCCGCATTGGTGATGAAGTTTTTGCCATTGATGACACCTGCACGCACTCTGAAGCATCATTGTCTGAAGGCGATGTAACGGATTACAAGATCGAATGTTGGTTGCACGGTGCCGAATTTGATCTACGCACAGGCGCTGCGGTGACGTTACCCGCAAATATCGCAGTAAAGACCTATCCAGTAAAGATCGTAAATGATCTTGTAGAAGTTCAATTCACAAAGAAATAATCCATAAACATAAAACGAGAGATAACAGGGAAACCATGAGCACACTAGAGATTCGCAATCTACAAGTTTCTGTCGACACTGAAAATGGTGCTGTAGAAATTTTAAAAGGTGTTGATCTAACGATTAAGTCAGGCGAAACACACGCGATTATGGGTCCTAATGGTTCCGGTAAATCAACTCTTGCCTATTCAATCGCTGGACATCCTAAGTACACAATCACTGGTGGTTCAGTAACTCTTGACGGAGCTGACGTTCTGGAAATGAGTGTCGATGAGCGAGCTAAAGCAGGATTGTTCTTAGCTATGCAGTATCCAGTTGAGGTACCAGGAGTTTCAGTTTCTAACTTCTTGCGTACCGCAGCAACAGCACTTCGCGGTGAAGCGCCTAAGTTGCGCACATGGGTTACAGAAGTTAAAGATGCGATGGATGCGTTATCGATTGATCCAAGCTTTGCTCAGAGAAACGTAAATGAAGGATTCTCTGGTGGAGAGAAGAAGCGCCACGAAATTATGCAGTTGGAACTTCTAAAGCCAAAGATTGCGATTCTTGATGAGACAGACTCCGGATTAGACGTGGATGCGCTACGAGTTGTCTCAGAGGGCGTAAATCGTGCAAAAGATGCCAATAACTTGGGAGTTCTTTTAATTACTCACTACACAAGAATTCTTCGGTATATCAAACCTGATTTCGTACATGTATTTGCAAATGGACGCGTAGTTGAAGAAGGCGGTCCAGAACTAGCAGATAAGCTCGAATCGCAAGGGTATGCCGAATACGTCGGAAACTAACTTTTCAAATGGCTTTAGACGTTGATGCAATTCGTAGAGATTTTCCAATCTTTTTACGGACAATTCGTGACGGCAAAAAGCTTATTTATCTAGATAGCGGAGCAACGAGTCAAAAACCCCAATCAGTTATTGATGCTGAATTAGATTTCTATAGGTTTCATAACGCTGCTGCTCATCGTGGCGCTCATCAATTAGCTGAAGAAGCAACTGAGTTATTTGAAGAATCCCGAGAAACAGTCGCATCATTTCTTGGGGCAAAACCACAGGAAATAGTGTTTACAAAAGGAGCGACAGAGTCCCTCAATCTCTTAGCTTACGCGTTTAGTAATGCAGAACCCGGTAGCCGTTTTGCAATTGGTGCAGAGCACTCGATAGTTGTTTCTGAGATGGAACACCATGCAAATTTGATTCCTTGGCAGCAGCTGGCAAAGCGCAGTGGAGCCGAACTCACGTGGTTTGGCGTAACCCCAGATGGAAGATTAGATCAATCAAATATTGACTCATTAATTACTAAGAAAACAAAGATTGTCGCGTTAACGCAACAATCAAATGTGCTCGGAACTATTAATGATTTAAGCGTAATAATTTCTAAAGCACACGCTGTCGGCGCTATCGTGATTGTTGACGCATGCCAATCAATTCCTCACCTTCCTGTTGATGTAACAAAACTCGACGCTGACTTCTTAACATTTTCAGGTCATAAAGCGCTGGGGCCAACAGGTGTTGGAGTTCTCTGGGGTCGTTACGACCTACTTAATGAATTGCCACCATTTCTCTTTGGTGGATCAATGATCGAAAATGTAACGATGACGGATGCAACCTGGGCAGAGGCACCTCGTAAATTTGAAGCTGGTGTTCCCAACATGGCACAAGTAATCGGTTTGGCGGCAGGTTTAAAGTACCTGCAATCTATTGGTATGAATGAAATACATGAGCATGAAACGGCATTAACAACTTACTTGTTGGGTGAACTTAAGAAAACTGAAGGTGTGAATGTGGTTGGCCCGCAAGATGTTGGGCAGAGGGGTGGATTAGTTTCGTTCACCGTTACCGGAATTCATCCTCACGATCTTGGCCAATATTTAGACAGCTTGGGAATAGCAGTGCGAACAGGTCATCACTGTGCGTGGCCTTTAACTCGAGCATTGGGTGTACCAGCCACTACTAGAGCATCTCTCTATTTGTATAACGATCGTACCGACCTAGATGCATTGGTTAATGGCATAAAAGATGCCAAGAAATATTTTGGTCAATGATGCAATTAGATAATCTTTATCAAGAAGTGATTTTAGATCACTACAAGCACCCTGAGAACAAGGGACTATCCCAAATTTTTGACGCGCAAGTTCATCACATTAATCCAAGCTGTGGTGATGAGATAACGTTGAATCTAACTTTGGATGGTTCCCTCGTAAAAACAGTTACATGGGACGGTGTCGGTTGCTCGATTTCCCAAGCCAGTGTTTCAATCATGAGTGGCCTAATGATTGGAAAAGAGTTAAGGGCAGCACAGGTGATTTTTGATAGTTTCGTAGAATTGATGCAGAGCAAAGGTAATGGTCAGCCGGATGAGACCATTCTTGAAGATGCTGTTTCACTGACTGGGGTATCGCAATACCCTGCGCGCATAAAATGTGCATTGTTAGGCTGGATGGCATTTAAAGATGCTTCAGTACAAGCGCAGAAAAAGAACTAAACTAACCTCCACAGAGAAGGGTTCGTGAAATGCCGACAAATGTTGATGATGTAACAGAGGCAATGAAAGATGTAGTTGATCCTGAACTAGGAATCAACGTAGTCGACCTTGGTTTGATTTATGACATCATGGTTGATGAAGCAAATATTGCAGTTATTAACATGACTCTGACCTCTGCAGCATGTCCACTTCAAGATGTCATTGAAGACCAGACACGACAAGCACTCGCCGGAATGGCAGCGGATGTAAAAATAAATTGGGTGTGGATGCCACCATGGGGTCCAGATAAAATCACTGATGATGGTCGCGAACAATTACGAGCGTTGGGATTCACGGTTTAAATATGTCAGTTCAAGCAGTGTGGTCCGCGCATCGGACAATGACTGCTGATCCATCGGTTAAGAATCAAAAACTTAAACCGGGAACCATAAAACGTATCTTTTCATTTGCACAGCCGTATCGTCTGTACTTAACTATATTTCTAATAACAGTGGTTATTGATGCTTTTTTAGTTATTGCTACGCCGCTGCTATTGCGGCAATTAATTGATGATGGCGTGATACCAAAGAATGGCGAACTGATTACTCGCCTTGCTTTCATCGTTGGATTGCTGGCTGTTGCTGATGCGATCATGAGCATTATTGGTCGCTGGTTTTCAGCTCGTATTGGTGAAGGCTTGATCTATGACCTTCGGTCGCAAGTTTTTCAGCACGTTCAGAAGCAATCGATTGCATTCTTCACTCGAACCCAAACTGGCGCGCTTATTTCTCGTATTAACTCAGATGTTATCGGAGCTCAGCAGGCGTTTACCTCTTCTTTATCTGGCGTACTCAGCAATGTTGTTAGCCTAATTCTAGTTACGGCAACCATGCTCTTTCTTTCTTGGCAAATAACAGTTGTTTCGCTCATTCTTTTACCTGCGTTTTTAATACCCACTAAATGGGTAGGGCGAAAGCTGCAATCGTTAACCAGGGATTCCTTTGAGCTAAATGCGCAGATGTCATCAACCATGACAGAGCGCTTCAACGTCTCAGGGGCGATGCTTGTGTCTCTCTATGGCCAGGCAGAAAATGAAAACGAATTCTTTCGTTCTCGGGCTCGAAGAGTTGCTGATATAGGAATCAGCATGGCGATGTTAAATCGCTTGTTTTTCATTGCACTCACCAGTGTCGCAGCCATCGCAACGGCTTTTGCTTACGGAATTGGCGGTCATTTAGCACTTAATGGCACCGTAACTGTTGGTACTTTGCTAGCTATAACTGCTTTACTCGCTCGCTTGTACGGCCCTTTAACAGCTTTATCGAATGTTCGAATCGACGTAATGACTGCACTCGTTTCATTCGAAAGAGTTTTTGAAGTACTCGATCTTCAACCAATGGTCTCAAATAAAGATGGTGCACAAGAGTTAGCGAAAAAAATTCCTTCGATTGAGTTCAAAAATGTCTCTTTCTCCTATCCTCGACCGGACCAGATCTCGCTAGCTTCTCTTGAATCAGCAGCGAAAGAAGAGTTCATAGAGAGCGGGGAAGTACTTAAGAAAGTTTCATTTACTGTTCCTGCCGGAAGTTTTACAGCCATCGTGGGTCCGTCGGGCGCAGGTAAAACAACAATTAGCACACTAGTTCCAAGACTCTACGACGTATCTTTGGGCTCTATTCAAATTGACGGAATCGATGTAAAGGATTTAACTCTCGAATCTTTGCGATCAAGTATTGGCGTTGTTACTCAGGATGCGCATTTATTTCACGAAAGCATCGCGGAAAATTTGCGCTATGCAAAACATGATGCAACAGAGGAAGAGATGGAACAAGCTTGTCGCTCAGCTCAGATTTGGGAACTCGTGCAATCTCTTCCAAATAAGTTTGACACTCTTGTTGGAGAACGAGGACACAGATTGTCCGGGGGAGAGAAGCAGCGTTTGGCGATAGCGCGTTTGTTACTGAAGTCCCCATCTGTAGTAATTTTGGATGAAGCTACGGCTCACTTAGACTCTGAAAATGAAGCTCTAGTGCAGAAAGCTTTAAAATCTGCCCTCAAGGATCGCACAAGCATCGTCATTGCACATCGCTTAAGCACTATCCGAGATGCCGATCAGATTATTGTTCTTGAACATGGGGTTGTTGTTGAACGTGGAAAACATGACGAACTTATTGCTGCAGGTGGTTTGTACTCAGAACTTAATGAAAGACAAGACTTAAGCACTCTTTCTAATTAAACGTCTTCCGTAAATAACTAACCCAGCGAAGAAAACCCATTGCAGTGCATAAGCCATATGCGGACCATCGCTTAGTTCGGGTAATTCAACTGGTACATCAGGATTCATGCGCGCATCCGAGGCGGAAATAAGATCAACATAAAACTTCTCGGTTTGTACGCCTTTTCGTGCATCCAATTGCGAAACTAAATTCTTATTTAAATCTTGCGAAATTGCGAAGAACTTTCCACGCGGTAAAGATGAATCCATCCGTATTCGCCCAGTGATCGTCACATTACCTGCAAATGTTTCTTGCAGTTTAGGGGAGATTGTTGCGCTAGCCCCAGCTTTGATCCATCCACGATCAACCCAGATCTTTTTATCACCAATGGTGAAGAGTGTTAACTGCTCAAAACCGTAAAAACCTTCGTGATATCTATTACGCAGCAAAATTTCGTTATTTGAGTCGAATGAACCGCTCAAGGTTACTTTTCTCCACTCAAAAGCGATGATGTCATCGACCAACTGATTTAACTTAATTGGTGGCAATAAAGACTGTTCTTTAATCAACGTGTTCTTAGCATGTCGATCAATTCCTCTTTGATACTGCCATTGTCCTGCCCAGAGAAAAAGAATGACTAGTACAAGTGCAATAAGAGATTTAAGAATTGAGTATCGCTCTTTAACCACAACGATACTTTAACTCACTATTACGACAGGGAACGTGGTTTTTTTCTTAAGATTGCTGTTCCAGGAAGAATTGTCTCGCGACCTGCATTAGCAATAACAACTGCGATGTATGGCAGGAAAACCGCTCCCGCTAATGCAAACCAGCGGAACGGGCTAGGCAGTATTACTGTCAAAATAAAACAAGCTGTGCGAACCATCATTGAATAGAAATAACGACGTTGACGCCCTGGCTGATCGGAACTCAGTGACTTCTGAGCGCTGGTGATGTCATAGACATCGTCATCATTGTTCATGCCATGATTCTAGGCGAGAGAAAGACACGTTGCCAGATGAAATCCACCTTACGCGAGAGTAACGAGTAGATTTACAGCATGTCTGAAAAGCCAATCGCCTTAATCACTGGCGGTAACCGAGGCATTGGTTTAGCTATCGCTAGATCCTTAGCGCAAGACGGATTTCACGTCGTGATCGGTTCACGATCTGGGCAAGTAGTTGATGGATTCGATTCCGTTGCAATGGATGTTTCTTCCGCCCAAAGTGTTGATGATGCGTTTTCACATGTTGAAAATACCTGGGGCATTCCTGAGGTTTTGGTCTGTAATGCTGGCATAACAAAGGACGCGATAGTAATGCGAATGTCCGATGAGGATTTCGAAGATGTTATCAATACGAATTTAACTGGCGCGTTTAGAGTTGCAAAGAGAGCCACAAAAGGTTTGTTGAAGTTAAAGAAGGGTCGATTGATCTTTATCAGTTCGGTTGTTGCAATGTTGGGTTCTCCGGGTCAGGTTAATTACGCTGCCAGTAAGTCAGGGTTAATTGGAATGGCCCGTTCATTCGCTCGAGAATTGGGAAGCCGGGGGATTACTGCAAATGTTATTGCTCCAGGATTTGTAGAAACTGATATGACTGCGTCACTTGATGATAAACGTCGACAAGAAATTTCTTCGTCAATTCCCTTGGGTAGATTCTCAGATGCGCAGGAGATTGCCAATGTTGTTTCATTTATTGCATCGACTAAAGCTGGTTATATCACTGGAGCAGTTATACCTGTAGATGGTGGTTTGGGAATGGGGCATTAAGTGGGATTACTACAAGGAAAAAACATTCTCGTTACTGGCGTGCTCACGGACGCATCTATTGCCTTTCATATTGCACGCTTGGCTCAAGAAGAGGGCGCCAATGTTGTGTTAACTTCTTATGGTCGCGTACTGAATTTAACGACACGCATCTCGGGGCGCTTACCAAGTAAAGCTCCAGTTATTCAATTAGATGTCACAGATCAAAGTGATTTAGATGAGTTAGCAAATCGAGTTCGCGAACATCTCCCACATCTAGACGGCGTTGTTCACTCAATCGGTTTTGCTCCTGAAGGTGCTCTTGGTGGCAACTTCCTGAATACTTCTTGGGATGATGTTGCTACCGCGATGCATGTGTCTGCTTATTCCTTGAAATCATTGTCGATGGCGTGTGTGCCTTTGTTTAAAGAGAGCGCATCAATAGTTGGTTTGGATTTTGATGCCACCGTAGCGTGGCCTAAATACGATTGGATGGGAGTCGCCAAAGCAGCACTAGAGTCCACATCTCGATATTTGGCTCGCGATTTAGGACCAAAAAATATTCGCGTAAATCTTGTTGCCGCAGGTCCAATTAGAACAATGGCAGCCAAATCAATTCCAGGGTTTGATGAATTTGAAAAAGTATGGAACGAACGCGCACCACTTCATTGGGATGTAACTGATCCGGTGCCAGCTGCTCAAGGGGCTGTGGCACTTTTGTCTGATTGGTTTAGCAAAACCACAGGAGAGATCATCCACGTCGATGGCGGCGTCCACGCCATGGGCGCATAAGCGTAGATTTCCCCTTTTTAACCACCTCGGGTAATCTTCACCCCAGACCAGTGACCGCATAGTTACTGCAAGAGGAGTACCGCTCCCACCTCCATCGCTACGGCGAGTTGGTTTGTCAGGGTTACGAATTGGATGCAATCCAGTTCTCCTTGCGGTGTTTTCTTGCAGCGCTTGCAACACACAAAGCGTTCGAACCGCGATTAACCAAAGGAGCACAAATCAGCACTGAACCGCGCATTAACGATCGAATTCGCACACCTCAAATTCGACTCATCGGTTACACCGGTGATCAAGTTGGAGTTGTAGATATCGATACCGCGTTGAAGATGGCAGATGAAGTTGGTCTTGACCTAGTTGAGATAGCACCAGATGCCAATCCTCCCGTTTGCAAAATTATGGATTTCGGAAAGTACAAGTACGAGATCGCACAAAAAGCTCGGGAAGCGCGACAGAACCAAACCCACATTGTGGTTAAGGAAGTGCGCATGCGACCAAAGATTGAAAATCACGATTATGAGACCAAACGTGCTCACATCGAGAAGTTCCTCAAAGGTGGCGACAAGGTGAAGGTAACGATGCAGTTTCGTGGAAGAGAGCAGACGAGACCAGAACTTGGTTTCAAGTTGTTGCAACGTCTTGCAGAAGATGTAGCACAAGTTGCGTTTGTGGAGTTCGCCCCTAAACAAGAGGGTCGAAACATGACAATGGTATTAGGACCGACGAAGAAGAAGACCGAAGCAGTAGCCGAACAACGCGCAGCGCGCAAAGCTAAAGAGCAAGCAGCTGCGAAAGAAGAAGCGTAAGCAGAAACCGAACTAAGGAGAGCACGATGCCAAAGATGAAAACACACAGTGGGGCGAAGAAGACTTTTCGCATCACAGGAACCGGAAAAGTCATGCACGAACGTGCTGGCAAGCGCCACCTCCTTGAGCACAAGTCCTCACGTGTTACACGTCGCTTGAGCACAGAGTCAGCAGCAAAGCCATCAACTACATTTACAGCCAAGCGCATGCTTGGTTTGAAGTAAGGAGCGTGAGTTAAATGAGAGTAAAACGTGGAGTTCACGCAGCAAAGAAGCGTCGCACAACTCTTGAACGTGCTAGCGGTTATCGCGGACAACGTTCACGTCTTTTCACAAAGGCGAAGGAACAAGTTACGCACTCAATGGTTTATGCATTCAATGACCGTAAAGATAAGAAAGGCGATTTCCGTCAGCTTTGGATTCAACGAATCAATGCTGCAAGTCGCGAAAATGGTTTGACATACAACCGCCTTATCCAAGGATTGAAGAGCGCTGGTGTAGAGATCGATCGCAGAATTCTTTCTGAATTAGCGACGAATGATCCAGCAACTTTCAAAGCACTTGTTGATGTGGCTCGTAAGAGTCTCGCATCTGCTTAAACAGAACTCATGATTGAGAGCCTTAATTCCCCGCACGTCGGGAGAGTTAAGGCTCTTATCAGTTCGAGGGGTGCTAAAGAAAGAAACGAAGCTGGGTTGTTTGTTGCAGAAGGTATCCAATGCATTAAAGAAGCCTTGAATTCAGATGGTGGGCCTGCGTTACAGACGATATATGCAACTAACTCGGCTATAGAAAAGCATTCAAGCATCATCAATCAGGCACAATGCGAAATATTGAGCATCTCAGATGATGTTGCCAGAGCAATGTCTGACACCGTTACACCACAAGGTTTAATTGCGGTATGCGAAATTCCACAACACAGTTTTCCTCAAGTTTCTTCAAAATCTTTTAGTAAGTTTGTATATCTCAGCGAAGTTCAGGACCCAGGAAACGCTGGCACAATTATTCGATCAGCAGACGCATTTGGTTTCGACGCAGTTCTGATTTCGCCAAACAGTGTGGATGTTTATTCACCAAAAGTTGTACGAAGCACTGTTGGTTCCTTATGGCATATCCCAGTGTTTCAAGGTGTCAATCTCCAAGAGATTTTGGCGTGGGATTGCCAATTCATAGCGTTAGATGCGACAGCAGAAACGCCATTGTCTAAGGTCCGTGCTGATGGATCTATCGTTGCAATTTTTGGAAATGAAGCACGGGGATTGAACACATCACAAGAAATTACAGACTCCAAGAATTCAATACTTCCAGTGAGAATACCGATGCCAGGTAATGCGGAGAGTCTCAATCTTTCTGCGGCCGCAAGCATTGTTATGTATCAACTAGCAAATATCCCGACTTCTTAATCTGCGAGGCATTAGACTCTCGCCCATGAATGCGCAGGAAATTCAAGGGTGGATAGACGCCGCTTCTGCGGCTTTTGCATCAGCTGCAAACCTTGATGAGTTAAAGAGCGCACGCTTATTGCATTCCGGAGACAAATCACCCATAGCCGGTGCTTCCAGAAATTTAGGATCTCTCACGCCAGATGAGAAGGCATCATTCGGCAAAGTAATTGGCGAAGCGAAGGCCGCGATAGCTTTGTCATTGGCGGCAGCAACTAAGCGTCTTGAAGATGAACGCGATCAAAAGATGCTCGCTGAAGAAGTTGTTGACATAACCCTGCCGGTTCGCAGAACGCACCGAGGCGGATTACATCCGATAAGCATTATCAAAAATGACATCTCAGATTTTTTCATTGAACAAGGATATTTTGTTGAAGAAGGCCCGGAGTTAGAATCTGGTTGGTTAAATTTTGATGCTTTAAACATCCCAGCAGATCATCCAGCCCGAACAATGCAAGATACGTTTTTCATCGAACCACTTGAATCTGGAATGGTGCTGCGAACCCACACATCCCCAGTTCAAATCAGAACTATGCTCACAAAGCAACCTCCAATCTACGTGATCTGCCCAGGTCGAACTTTTAGAGCTGATGAATTGGATGCAACGCACAGTCCAGTATTTCATCAGGTTGAAGGCTTAGTAGTAGATCGTGGAATCACTATGGCTCACCTCAAAGGCACATTAGATAATTTTGCTCGCTATATGTTTGGACCCGACGTAACTACGCGATTGCGACCATCTTTTTTCCCATTTACAGAACCAAGTGCTGAAGTAGATGTGTTCTTTAACGGTAAGTGGATTGAATGGGGCGGTTGCGGAATGGTTAATCCGCGAGTTTTAAAAACATGCGGTATCGATACTTCCGAATTCAGTGGCTTTGCATTTGGAATGGGTCTAGAACGCACGCTCATGGTTCGTCATGGCATTACCGATATGCATGACATCGTTGAAGGCGATCTTAGATTTACTCGTCAATTCGGAGTTGGTTTGTAATGCGCGCTCCACTGTCTTGGATAAAGGAATTCGTAGACGTACCTGCTTCGCTCACTGCTGATGAATTAAGCAAAGGGTTAGTCCGAGTCGGTTTTGAAGTTGAAGATGTTATTCATCAGGGAATTGACGTAAAAGGTCCTTTGGTTTTTGGTGAAGTTCTCTCAATTGAAGAAATTACAGAGTTTAAAAAGCCAATTCGATACGTCGGAGTTGATTGTGGCGAAAAACAAACTCGGTATGTTATTTGTGGTGCAACAAATTTCTCTGTAGGTGACATGGTTTTAGTTGCCTTACCTGGAGCAGTTCTTCCTGGAGATTTTGCAATTGCTGCACGTGAAACCTACGGCAAAACATCGAATGGGATGATCTGTTCGGCTAAAGAATTGGGTTTAAGCGATGATCACGCAGGAATTATGGTTTTTGCTAAAGAGCAAGTTAGTTCAAAAGATGATGTTCGCGAGAAGCTTGCGATAGATGATGTAATTTTCGATATTGCCGTTAATCCAGATCGTGGCTATGCATTAAGTATTAGGGGAGTGGCACGAGAAATTGCAGGAGCTTTCGACTTAAAGTTCCAAGATCCCGTGGACAAGTTACGTGGATTGGCCTTTGAGAAAACAGGTTCTGGCCTACAACCTAAGATTGACGAAAAAGATGCGGCGTCGGTTTTCTATGTGCGTACGTTGTCTCATTTTGATTCCAAAGCCATAACGCCATTATGGATGCGACGCAGAATTGAGAAAATGGGAATGCGTTCCATTTCCCTAGTCGTAGATGTTACAAACTATGTCATGCTCGAATTAGGTCAACCTCTGCACGCATTTGATCGCAAGAAAATCAAAGGCAATTTAAGAATCGCTAGAGCAGGAAAGAGTTCGAAGTTCACAACACTTGATGGTCAAGAACGTACATTGGATCCATCTGATTTGATGGTGAGTGATGATGAAAAACCGCTTGCCTTGGCCGGAACTATGGGTGGCTTGTATTCCGAAATCACAGATGAAACAACGGAGATTGCGTTAGAAGCTGTTCGTTTCAATCCGATTGCAATCGCTCAAAATTCTCGTCGACACAAACTCTCTTCTGAGGCATCACGTAGATTAGAACGAGGTGTAGATCCTTCATTGGCTGAGTTCGCATCGGCGAGATTTGTTCAGTTGCTGATCGAACATAGTTCGGCAAAACACGTGGAGTCGCTAAGCACAGGTACTGCGCAATATCCGGTTTCATTCATTATCGATCCAGCACAGGTTTCAAGCATCTTAGGTTTTGAAGTATCAACGCAGCAGATTCTCAAATCTCTTCGCACCATAGGGTGCGATGTTGATGAAAAGAATTTTGAGATTAAGCCACCGTCATGGCGACCTGATCTATCCAATGTCTCTGACATTGCAGAAGAAATTGCCCGAATTATTGGCTATGACAAGATCCCTTCTATCCTGCCTACCCGTACACTGCATGCTTCGCTCACCGTGCTTCAAAAGAGAAGACGAGTTATTTCCCAATTCCTCGCAAATCGAGGATTCGCAGAAGTTCTAACGTTTCCATTCACCAATCAAAAGACCATCGATGAAATGGGCTTTATTGGTCCACGAGCAACAACCTTTGCACTGGCAAACCCAATGTCAGATGAAAACCCTCTGTTGCGAGTGCATCTCGTTCCAGGATTAATTGAAGTGGCCGCACGCAACATAAGCCGAGGCGCTCAAAACTTTGCAATCTTTGAAATTGGTTCTATTTTCAGAAGCTCAAAGAAATTGGGTTCTTTCGTAAATCCCGATACGAATAATCGTCCTAGCGAAAAGATTATTTCGACTATTTTTGAATCGGTACCACAACAAACAGAAATGATTTCAGGTTTATTAGTAGGAAACAAAGAGGTCGAAAATTGGGATGGAAAAACGTTAAGTTATGATTGGAAGGATGCAATAGCTTTCGCACAGGAAGTTCTCGAACTATGTAATTTGGAGTACGAGATTAAGCGTTCAGATCTAGCGCCATGGCATCCTGGGCGTTGTGCCGAATTATTAGTGAACGGGATAGTGGTCTCACACGCCGGAGAGATCCATCCTCGAATCTTGGCTCAATACAATTTGCCTGCTAGATCGAGCGCGTTTGCAATTAACTTAGGCGTCTTACCGCCTTCTTTAATGGTTCGGCCTAGTCGCGTAGGTGTAATGCCTGCTGCAGTTCAAGATGTGGCCCTCATTGTGGATTCATCTGTAACTGCGTTAGAAGTGCAGCAAGCCCTCAAAGAAGGAGCAGGGGATCTACTGGAATCTATTTCCCTCTTCGATAGATACGACAAGGTTGGAGATGGCAAAGTTTCACTTGCTTTTACTCTGACATTTAGAGCAGAGGATCGCACCCTCACGGGTGAAGAAGTTTCAGCTATGCGCGAAGTGGCAACAAATCTGGCTGCCAAGCGGTGCGGTGCGGTTGTAAGAACTGCATAATTATGCATATTTTTGCATAATTACCCATCATTCTGTAGACTCTCTTCCATGAAAACTGCGGTTATTGGTGCCAGCGGATATGCCGGTGGAGAGCTCTTACGTTTGCTCTCGATACATCCACATTTGGTAGTTACTCAAGTGAGTGCTCACAGCAATGCAGGTGAATTAATAACTTCCGTTCATCCACATCTAACGACGCATCAGAACGAAAAGTTTCTTACTCTCGATTCATTGAATTTTGAAGATATCGATGTTGCATTCATTGCTCTGCCCCATGGTCAGTCCGCGGCAATAGTTGATAAATTCGCGAGTAAAACAAAAATTATTGATCTAGGCGCCGATTTCAGAATCGCCGATTCACTTCAATGGTCGAAGTACTACGACGGTGCACATGCAGGAACTTGGACGTATGGCTTGCCAGAAATTCCTGGTGCGAGAAAAAAGGTTATGCAATCCACTCGTGTGGCTAATCCCGGTTGCTACGCAACATCCATTATCACTGGAGTAATCCCTGCTTTAGATGTTATTGATTCATCCGACATAGTTGTTGTAGCGGCATCTGGCACAACAGGTGCTGGTCGCAATGCCAAAATCAATCTTATTGCTAGTGAAGTGATGGGTTCGCTTACTTCTTACAAATTTGGGGGAGTCCACCAACATACGCCAGAAGTAGAGCAAGAATTATCCGCGGCAGCAGGAAAGGACGTAAAGATATCTTTTACGCCAATCCTTGCACCGATGCCTAGAGGAATTCTTTCAACAATAACTGCTCGGTTATCCAAGAACATAAATACAGAAGAAGCGCATGCGATGTATTCAAGTTTTTACAAAGATGACTATTTCGTTGACGTACTACCTGTAGGCCAGATGCCTAAAACTGGATCTTTAACAGGTTCAAACAAAATCCAGATGCAAGTGGCTGTCGATTCGCATACGCAGCGCTTAGTGGTCAGTGTTGCCATTGATAATTTAGGTAAAGGTGCTGCGAGTCAGGCGATTCAAAATGCTAATTTAATGTGCGGCTTCCATGAAGGCGCAGGTTTATCTACTGATGGATTAGGTACATGAATCTTCCACAGGGTTTCATCGGGGCCGCAACTGCAGCTGGGTTGAAAAGTTCTGGTGCAAAAGATTTAACACTTATCGTGAATCAAGGGCCTTCGAGTTGGGCTTCAGCTGTATTCACGACGAATCAAGTTATTGCAGCTCCCGTTATTTGGAGTAAAGAAGTAATTAAAGGATCTTCTGTACGTGCGGTAGTTTTGAATTCAGGTGGGGCCAATGCGTGCACAGGGCCACGAGGATTCCAAGACACTCATCAGAGCGCAGAACACGTAGCGTCGCTTTTGCAGATCTCATCGTCAGAAATTTTTGTATGTTCAACGGGGATGATCGGTGAATTCCTGCCGATGGAAAAAATCATAGATGGCATCAATTCTGTTGCTGCCGATCTGTCAAATGAATCGTTGTTGGATTGCGCAGAAGCAATTATGACAACTGATTCTGTTCCAAAAATATCGAATGCATATTCGGCTGGTACACAGATGAGTGGGATAGCCAAGGGTGCAGGAATGCTTGCTCCAGCCCTTGCAACCATGCTCTGCGTGGTTATGACTGATGCTGTTGTTCCAGATTCCGCTGACAAAATTTTTCAAGAAATCATTGATAGAACTTTTAATCGTATTGATTCTGACGGATGCACCTCAACCAATGACACCATCTTGCTTATGTCCTCCGGTGCTAGTGGTGTCGCCTTAAACGAAGATCAGCTGGCTGCGATGCTGCAGGAAGTTTGTGAATCTTTGGCTGATCAATTAATTGCCGATGCTGAAGGTTCTACCAAGACAATTCATATAAATGTGAAGAACGCCAAGACTGAGCAAGATGCGGTTAACGTAGCTCGTTCTTGCGCGCGAAATAATCTTCTCAAAGCCGCATTTTTTGGAGGCGATCCCAATTGGGGCAGAGTGTTGGCAGCGGTTGGCACAGCAGATGCATACATGGATCCGCTGACGATAGATGTTTCACTTAACGGTGTCGCTGTTTGTGTTTCAAGTGCTCCAGCCGCGGATAAAACTTTAGTTTCTTTCGATGACAGATTAGTTCACATCGATATCAACCTGAATGTAGGTTCGGATTCGGCAACTGTTCAAACTAATGATTTGTCCCATGCGTATGTTCATGAGAATTCAGCGTATTCCACATGATGATTGTTAAATTCGGCGGACATGCGATGAAGGACTCACAAGGACTTTTTGCGCAGTCAATTAAGTCAGCTATATCCAAAGGCGAAAAAGTGATAGTTGTCCATGGTGGTGGCCCCCAGATCAACGCAGAGTTGTCCAACCTTAAGATCGAGAGCACCTTTGTGAACGGTTATCGATTTACGACGGAAGAAATTCTGGCAGTGGTTGAAAGAGTGTTAACTCAATCTGTTGGTCCTGAAGTGGCCGCGAATCTGAATTCTCATGGAGTGAACGCAAAATCCATCTCTGCCAAGGATGCGCGAATTTTGTTTGCCGAAGCAATAGCAGGTCTAGGCAGAGTTGGAAAGGTTTCTAGAGTAGAAAAAAAGGCAGTAGATGAACTCTTATCTTTAGGGGTTATTCCTGTGATTGCACCGATTGCACTTGATGTTTTAGCGGGTGGGGGATTAAACATAAATGCAGATCTTGCGGCTGCTGCCATCTCTTCTGCTTATCCAGATTCAACACTTATCATCATGACTGATGTTGCAGGCATTTATCGCAACTGGCCAGATCAGAATTCACTTATCGACGACATCTCAGCAAGTGATTTAGAAACACTCAGACCTATTTTTACTGATGGCATGCTTCCAAAGGTAGAAGCAGTTCTAGAAGCGATCGCAGCAGGTGCGCAATCCGTACGAATAATTGATGGGACTAGTGAAGTGAGTTTTTATCAAGCGCTATCTGGCCTAGGTGGAACTTTGGTGCACGCATGAAAAACAAGGACTTTAACAATTTGTGGTCGAAAAGTTTGATGTCTAATTACGCCGTGCCTTCAATCACTCTGGTTAAGGGCAAAGGTTCAATAGTTTTTGACGCTGATGGAAAGAAATACATCGATATGTTGGGCGGTATCGCAACCAATATCCTTGGCCATTCACACCCATCAGTTGTTGCTGCTGTAACGAAGCAGATTAAAACACTTTCGCATGTGAGCAATTTTTACTCGCACCCGAAAGTAATTGAATTAGCCCAGATCCTCATTGGTTTAACTGGAGATAAAGATTCTCGAGTGTTCTTTGCGCAATCCGGTGCTGAAGTAAATGAAGCAGCTATAAAATTATCTAGAAAGACTGGTAGAACACGAATAGTGGCCACCACTGGGTCATTTCATGGTCGAACCATGGGATCTCTCTCGCTCACAGGACAAAGTTCCAAGCGAACTCCTTTCTTGCCTTTATTAAAAAATGTAAAGCACGTTCCTTTTGGGGATATCAAGAAAGCAAAGAGAGCTATAAATTCAAGAACAGCGATGGTCATTGTTGAACCAATTATGGGCGAAGCAGGTGTAATCGTTCCGCCTGCAGATTATCTAAAGCAGTTACGTGAAGCCTGCACGACTCATGGAGCATTGTTAGTTATTGACGCAGTTCAAACTGGCATGGGACGCACTGGACAATGGTTTGGTCACGAGTACTCTGGCATTGCGCCAGATGCAATAACCGTTGCTAAAGGATTGGGCGCTGGATTACCGCTAGCCGCCTTGATTGCGGTCGGCAAATCTTCTCAATTATTTGAACCGGGGGATCATGGATCCACCTTTGGTGGAAATCCCGTAACCACTGCAGCATCCGTCGCTGCAATTAAATGGATCGAGAAAAACAAAATTCTGGCTAAGTGCAAAGCAGACTATAAGTACATCTATTCATCACTACATGCAGTACCTGGTGTTCGAGAGGTTCGTGGCGCAGGATTGCTGATTGGTATTTCTTTAGATAAAGAGAATTCATACTTAGTGGCACGGAAGCTTCAGGAGAAGGGCGTTCTTGTTAATGCAGCCAATCCCAACACAATTCGCATTGCACCGGCATTAACAATTCCGAGAAAAGAACTCGCCATGTTTGTAAAGATGTTCAAGGAGGTCATTGCCGATGTCCATTAATTCACAGAATGTTTCTGCCAGAAGAGCTAAAGCTATTTCACTCATTCAATCTGGATTAATCCACTCTCAAACAGATTTGGTAGATCAACTTAAGAAGAGTGGTTTCCGAGTTACTCAGACAACTGCTAGTCGAGACTTAGAAGAAATTGGAGCCGTTCGGGCACGCAATGTCCATGGGGAATCGGTTTATCAAATTCGTGAATCATCAGATGATGCGCTTTCGCGAGTCAACCCTGTTCCTTCTAGATTGATTCTCTCAGTAGATCACAGTGCGAATCTGGCGGTAGTGCATACTCCACCGGGCGCAGCTCAATTTGTTGCTAGTTCTTTAGACCACGCCAATCTCACGGGTGTTATTGGAACCCTTGCTGGTGATGACACGATTATCCTTGTGTCTAAGAAGGCAACTGGTGGTGCGCAATTGGCCAAGGAGTTACTTGCATTTGCTAATGCAAAAAACTCGCGAATCCATAAAGCAGGGAGAAAATAAATGGCTCTATGGGGTGCGCGTTTTTCTAACAAACCTACTGATGCAGTTTTTGCGTTATCTCAGAGCATCGCCTTCGATTGGCGCTTAGCTCCATATGATTTGAGATCATCAATTGCACATCTTGCTGTTCTTGAAAGAGCATCTTTACTGTCACCCGGTGATGCCGAAAAGATACGAAAAGCACTTAAAGAACTTTCCGCTGAAGTAACTTCTGGAAAGTTCGTGCCAAATTCCCAGGATGAGGATGTACATAGCGCTCTTGAAAGAGGTTTGACTGAAAAACTCGGCTCGTTGGGTGGTTCTTTACGAGCAGGCCGGTCTAGAAACGACCAAGTAACTACTGATCTTCGATTATTTGCAATCGATCACATGCTTTCTTTGGCGCATACATTGACTGAGTTAACTGAGGTGATTCTTAAGAAAGCTTCTGAATACGTTAATGACGCAGCACCAGGATTTACCCACATTCAGCACGCCCAACCTGTTTCTTTTGGTCATGAGATAGCAAAGCATGCGCATGCTTTCGCTAGAGATATTGATCGTATTCACGATTGGCACTCACGAACTTCTGTAAGTTCTCTAGGTGCTGGCGCGTTATCTGGTTCTTCTTTAAAGCTTGACCCTGAATTTGTTGCCAAGAACTTAGGTTTTGAAAGAAGTTTTGAAAATAGCATCGATGCCGTGAGTGACCGAGATTATGTCGCGGAAGCATTATTTATAATTTCTCTTATCGGTGTGCATCTATCTCGTATCGGTGAAGAGTGGACCCTTCTAGGTTCTACTGAATTTTCTTGGGCAAAGATCGCTGATGAGTATTCAACAGGTTCATCCATCATGCCCCAGAAGAAGAATCCCGACATGGCCGAGCTTGCACGTGGCAAAACAGGTCGACTCGTTGGAAATTTAGTTTCAGTCTTAACAATGTTGAAGGGTCTTCCATTCGCATACAACCGCGATTTGCAAGAAGATAAGGAACCTTTGTTCGACAGTTTGGATACTTTAGCGCTTGTGATTCCTGCTGTTTCAGGAATGATTGCAACTACTGATTTTGACCGCGAAAAAATGAAGTCATCGGCTCCAACTGGATTTTCTTTAGCCACTGAAATTGCAGATTACTTGGTTCAAAAGAATGTTCCGTTTGCGAAAGCGCATGAGGCTGCAGGTGCATGCGTTGCACTATGTGAAAAACTATCATGCGATTTGCATGAATTAAGTGATCAACAATTCGCCGGAATTCACCCTTCACTAGAGCCATCAATTCGCGAAGTTCTCACAGTTCAAGGAGCTATAGCCTCAAGAACTACTGCAGGCGGAACCGCTCCCTCGCAGGTAGCGGCGCAGATAAGCGATGCTCTCAAGAAAATGACGGATCGACGTAAAGAAATTGCCAACAAAATCAAGGCGTTTTCCGAGATGATGGGTGCATGAATCTTTTAGAAGATCTGCGTTGGCGAGGATTGCTCTCCCAGTCAACGGATGAGGCATCGCTCCAAGAATCCTTGAAGAAACCCATCACGTTATACATTGGTTTTGATCCCACAGCTCCTTCCTTACACGTTGGAAATCTCGTTGTTCTGCTCGTCTTGCGTCGTTTCCAATTAGCTGGCCATAATCCAATTGCTCTAGTCGGGGGAGCCACTGGTTTAGTTGGTGATCCTTCTGGCCGCAACGAAGAACGCACATTAAATAGCGGAGATACTGTTGCCGAATGGGTTGCAAAGATTCGCACGCAAGTTTCGTCATTTCTTGATTTTGAAAAGGGCCCAAATAAAGCTCAAGTAGTTAATAACCTTGATTGGACTTCGCCATTATCTGCAATTGAGTTTCTTCGCGATATCGGTAAACACTTTTCGGTAAATCAAATGTTGGCAAAAGACGCCGTTTCTTCGCGACTTGAATCTGGTGGAATTTCTTACACAGAGTTTTCATACCAAGTACTTCAATCTTTGGATTTCCTCGAGTTGTATCGTCGCTACCAATGCA
>Ga0208788_1000100_pt1 | contig 43744 bp, 50 predicted proteins | sample Wag4_2014_7_11_3_FD_187363 | JGI IMG/M metagenome (GOLD analysis project Ga0208788, IMG submission 187363) | Fresh water mixed with fracking chemicals microbial communities from Ohio, USA - Utica-2 Time Series FC 2014_7_11 (SPAdes) (version 2) ... | reverse complement strand
TGCTGCGCAGCCGGACGGGAGTAAACTCCCTCGCCACAAAAGCAATTGCTGCATGAACTCGATGTTTGATCCAACCCCCGTGGCGAGGGAGCTTGCTCCCGCTGGGCTGCGAAGCGGCCCCAAACCCAGACACCCCATTTCTCCATACACACCGCATGCACAGGTCTTGCGACTGCTGCGCAGCCGGACGGGAGTGAACTCCCTCGCCACAAAGGCCCGTTACCCCCGGGTCAATCCCTGGGCAGCAACTCATCAATCATGCGTAAACAATGATTCAACCCCGGCGACACGTCGCCCACTCGGCGGCTGAGGATGATCGGTGAGGTGGCGTTGTCTTCGAGCAGGGGGGTGAAGCCGATGTCGTCGCGGTGCAGCAGTTGTACCGAGGCGGGGACCAGGGTGATGCCGATGCCGGCGCCTACCAGGCCGATCGCGGTCTGCAGTTCGTTGGTCCACTGCGCCACGTGGATGCTCACGCCATAGGACTCGAACAGCGCAATCACATGGTCGGCGTAGCTGGGGCGGGGGTTGCCGGGGTAGAGCACGAAGGGTTCGCGGGCGAGGTCGCGCAGGCTGATGGGCCCGGCCAGCAGCGGGTGGCCGGCGGGCAGCGCGGCGACCAGGCGGTCTTCGGTGAGCACGGTCTGGACGATCGCCGGGTCATCGATGCGAATCCGCCCGAAGCCGATATCGATCCGCCCGGCCTTGAGCGCCTGCACCTGTTGCAGGGTGGTCATCTCCGACAACCCCAACTCCAGTTCCAGCGGTTCGCCACTGCGCAAACGGCGGATCAGCTCCGGCAACACGCCATACAAGGTCGAGGGCGCAAACCCGATCCCCAGCCAGGTCTTTTCCCCCAGACCGATGCGCCGGGTGTTGTCACACACCTTGGTCAACTGTTCGAGCAGCGCCGTGGAATGCTCATGGAAAAACCGCCCTGCATCGGTCAACTTCAGCGGCCGTCCGCGCTCGAGCAGGATGACTCCCAGTTCATCCTCCAATTGCTGGATCTGCCGGCTCAGGGGCGGCTGGGCAATGTGCAGCAGTTCCGCCGCCCGAGTGAAATTGAGGGTTTGAGCCAAAACCTGAAAATACCGCAGGTGACGCAGTTCCATGGAGCCTCCAAGCCAATTGCTTTTGCATACCTTTAAGGTATTAAGTCAGACCAATTCTATATTGGCATCCAAAAAAAAGCCGTACCAGAATCGGTTCCAGAACTCCAAGAACCTGATGGGTATCGAAATGCTTGCTTCCGCCATTGAATCGATCGAGACGATCATCGTCGATCTGCCGACCATCCGCCCGCACAAGCTGGCGATGCACACCATGCAGAACCAGACCCTGGTGATCATTCGCGTGCGTTGCGCCGATGGCATCGAAGGCATCGGTGAATCCACCACCATCGGTGGTCTGGCCTACGGCAATGAAAGCCCGGACAGCATCAAGACCAACATCGACACGCATTTCGCGCCGTTGTTGATCGGTCAGGACAGTGGCAACGTCAACGCCGCCATGCTGCGCCTGGAGCGCAGCATCCGTGGCAACACCTTCGCCAAGTCCGGTATCGAAACCGCGCTGCTCGACGCCCAGGGCAAGCGCCTGGGGGTGCCAGTGAGTGAACTGCTCGGCGGCCGGGTGCGCGATGCGCTGCCGGTGGCCTGGACCCTGGCCAGCGGTGACACCGAAAAGGACATCGCCGAAGCGGAAAAAATGCTCGACCTGCGCCGCCACCGCATCTTCAAACTGAAAATCGGCGCCGGCGAAGTCAACCGCGACCTGGCCCACGTGATTGCGATCAAGAAAGCCCTGGGCGACCGCGCCAGCGTACGGGTCGACGTCAACCAGGCCTGGGACGAAGCCGTCGCATTGCGCGCCTGCCGCATCCTCGGTACCAACGGTATAGACCTGATCGAACAGCCGATCTCGCGCAACAACCGCGCCGGCATGGTGCGCCTCAATGCCATGAGCCCGGCGCCGATCATGGCCGACGAATCCATCGAGTGCGTGGAAGACGCGTTCAACCTGGCCCGCGAAGGTGCGGCGTCGGTGTTCGCCCTGAAAATCGCCAAGAACGGCGGCCCGCGCGCCGTGTTGCGCACTGCCTCTATCGCCGAAGCGGCGGGGATCGCCCTGTACGGCGGCACCATGCTCGAAGGCGGCCTGGGCACCATGGCCTCGGCCCATGCCTTCGTCACCCTGAACAAACTGGCCTGGGACACCGAGCTGTTCGGCCCGTTGCTGCTGACCGAAGACATTCTCAGCGAACCGCTGGTGTACCGCGATTTCGAGCTGCATGTGCCGAAAAAACCGGGGCTGGGCCTGAGCCTGGACGAAGAACGCCTGGCGTTTTTCCGCCGCGACAAAACTTCCACTGCCATTCATCAAGCCTGAGGAGAGCATTATGCTGTTCCACGTAAAGATGACCGTGAACCTGCCGGTCGACATGAATCCAGAAGCAGCCGCCAAACTCAAGGCTGACGAAAAAGCCCTGGCCCTGCGCCTGCAGGATCAAGGCAAGTGGCGACACCTGTGGCGCATCGCCGGGCACTACGCCAACTACAGCGTGTTCGACGTCGAAAGCGTCCAGGAACTGCATGACCTGCTGATGCAATTGCCGTTGTTCCCGTACATGGCCATCGAAATCGACGCGATGTGCCGGCATCCTTCTTCCATCCGTGACGATGACCGCTGAGTCCAGCCTGTTCAGCTCGCTACGCCAATAATTACAAGATGAGGAACCGATAAAATGAACGTCAAGATTTCCCACACTGCCGAAGTCCAGAAATTTCTCGAAGAAGCCGCCGGCCTGCACAACGATGCCGGCGATGCGCGGACCAAGGCGCTGATCTACCGCATCCTGCGGGACTCGGTGAACATCATCGAAGACCTGGCGGTGACCCCGGAAGAATTCTGGAAAGCGGTCAACTACCTCAACGTGCTGGGTGCGCGCCAGGAAGCCGGGCTGGTGGTGGCGGGCCTGGGCCTGGAGCATTACCTGGACCTGTTGATGGACGCCGAAGACGAGCAGGCCGGCAAGTCCGGTGGTACTCCGCGCACCATCGAAGGCCCGCTGTACGTGGCGGGTGCGCCGCTGTCCCAGGGTGAAGCGCGTCTGGACGATGGCGTCGACCCGGGTGTGACCCTCTTCATGCAGGGCCGGGTGTTCAACACCGCGGGCGAACCCCTGGCGGGCGCCGTGGTGGATGTGTGGCACGCCAACACTGGCGGGACCTACTCGTACTTCGACACCACCCAATCGGAATTCAACCTGCGTCGCCGTATCGTCACCGATGCCGAGGGCCGCTACCGCTTCCAGAGCATCGTGCCGTCGGGCTACGGCTGCCCGCCGGACGGTCCGACCCAGCAACTGCTCGATCAACTGGGCCGTCACGGCCAGCGCCCGGCGCACATCCACTTCTTCATCTCCGCGCCGGACCATCGTCACCTGACCACCCAGATCAACCTCGATGGCGAGAAGTACCTGCACGACGACTTCGCCTACGCCACCCGCGACGAGCTGATCGCCAAGATCACCTTCAGCGACGACCAGGCGCGTGCTGCGGCCCACGGTGTGAGCGGCCGTTTTGCCGAGATCGACTTCGACTTCACCCTGCAATCCTCGGCCCAGCCTGAAGAGCAGCAGCGTCACGAACGGGTTCGCGCCCTGGAAGATTGATCAATACCCACGGGGCAGAGGCCGCACACACATACGGTGTGTGCATCGAACCCCTGTGGGAGCGGGCTTGCTCGCGAATACGGTCTGACATTCAAAATCACTTTTGACTGACACACCGCCTTCGCGAACGAGCCCGCTCCCACATGTGGGTCCTGTTGGTTCAGGAACAAATACATTCCACAGGTCAGTCCACTGACACACCGTCGCCAGGACTGTCTTAGAATGACTCGAAGCACCCCATAACAACAACGAGAGTGACCCGATGATGCAAGCGCAACTGCTCAGTCAGCGCAGCACGGTTTTCGATCAGGCCGACCCCCACGCGGTGTCGGGCTACGTCAATCAGCACGTCGGTAACCATTGCATCCTGATGCCCCGTACCGGCCACCCCCTGGCCAGTCTCAACCATCGCAAATTCGCCAGCCTGGACCTGTGCCGCATCAGCTATGGCGGCAGCGTTCGCGTCACCTCCGGCGCGCTGGAAACCATCTATCACCTGCAAGTGCTGTTGCGCGGCCATTGCCTGTGGCGCGGGCACGGTGGCGAGCATTATTTCGCCCCCGGTGAGCTGTTGCTGATCAATCCCGACGACCCGGTGGACCTGACCTACTCCGACGATTGCGAAAAATTCATCCTCAAAGTCCCCACGTCGCTGTTCGAATCGATCTGCGACGAGCAACGCTGGCGTTATCCGGGGCAGGGCGTGCGATTCCTGGAGAACCGTTATCAGCTCAACGAACTGGAAGGCTTCGTCAACCTGCTGGCAATGATCTGCCAGGAGGCCGAGGCCACCGAGCAGATCCCCAGGGTGCAGGAGCACTACGCGCAGATCATCGCCAGCAAGATGCTCAGCCTGATGAAGACCAATGTCAGCCGCCTGGAGATCGGCTCCCAGGCCGCCTCGTTCGAAGCCATTGCCGATTACATCAGTAAAAACCTCAAGCACAACCTCGACAGCGAAGCCCTGGCGCGCCAGGCACACATGAGCCTGCGCTCGTTGTATGGCCTGTTCGAACGCAATGCCGACACCACGCCGAAAAACTACATCCGCCAGAAACGTCTGGAACGCATCCACGCCTGCCTGAGCGACCCCACCTGCCCCGTGCGCAACGTCACCGAAGTGGCCATGGACTACGGCTTCCTGCATCTGGGAAGGTTCTCCGACAGCTACCGCAGGCAGTTCGGCGAATTGCCGTCCGACACCCTCAAGCGCCGGAACTGACCGCATTGGCAGCTCGGACCCCGTGGCGAGGGAGCTTGCTCCCGCTGGGTTGCGTAGCGACCCCCAGCGTCCTCCAAGTAGACCGAGCGGGTTGATTCAACGGCTGCTGCGCAGCCGAGCGGGAGCAAGCTCCCTCGCCACAAAGCAGCGTGTCTGGCCTGCATTCGGCGATCTTTCACCCCTGCACAAAACGGATAAAGGTCTGCACCCCGCGGATAGTCCGCCCCATCGCCCCGTCCTAGCATGAGCCTGCCTGAACAATAACAATGGAGGCGGCGGCCATGACCCTGCGACCCGAATACCTTCACTCCCTGCTTGAAGATGACAAAGAACAGGGCATCTACCGCTGCAAACGCGAGATGTTCACCGACCCGCGCCTGTTCGATCTGGAGATGCAGCACATCTTCGAAGGCAACTGGCTGTACCTGGCGCACGAAAGCCAGATCCCCAACATCAACGATTTCTACACCACCACCATGGGGCGCCAGTCGATCTTCATCGCGCGCAACAAGGACGGTGTGCTCAACGCCTTCATCAACGCCTGCAGCCACCGCGGCGCGACCCTGTGCCGGCACAAGTCCGGCAACAAGAGCTCCTACACCTGCCCGTTCCACGGCTGGACGTTCAACAACTCCGGCAAGCTGCTCAAGGTCAAGGACCCGGCCAACGCCGGCTATCCGTCGAGCTTCAACTGCGAAGGCTCCCACGACCTGACCAAGGTGGCGCGTTTCGAGTCCTATCGCGGTTTCCTGTTCGGCAGCCTCAAGGCCGATGTGCTGCCGCTGGTCGAGCACCTGGGCGAGTCGGCGAAGATCATCGACATGATCGTCGACCAGTCCGCCGATGGCCTGGAAGTGCTGCGCGGCTCCTCCAGCTATATCTACGAAGGCAACTGGAAACTCACCGCCGAGAACGGCGCCGACGGCTACCACGTCAGCTCCGTGCACTGGAACTACGCCGCCACCCAGAACCAGCGCAAGCAGCGCGAATGCGGTGACGAGAACCCGACCATGAGCGCCGGCACCTGGGCCAAGCAGGGCGGTGGGTTCTATTCGTTCGACAAGGGCCACATGCTGCTCTGGACCCGCTGGTCCAACCCCGAAGACCGTCCGCTGTACGAGCGTCGCGACGAGCTGGCCCAGGACTTCGGCAAGGCCCGCGCCGACTGGATGATCGAGAACTCGCGCAACCTGTGCCTGTACCCCAACGTGTACCTGATGGACCAGTTCAGTTCGCAGATCCGCATCGCCCGGCCGATCTCGGTCGACCGTACGGAAATCACCATTTACTGCATCGCCCCCAAAGGCGAAAGCGACCACGCGCGGGCCAGTCGGATTCGTCAGTACGAAGACTTCTTCAACGTCAGCGGCATGGCCACCCCGGATGACCTGGAAGAGTTCCGCTCCTGCCACACCAGCTACCAGGGCAGCGTCACCACCTGGAACGACATGTCCCGCGGCGCCGAGCACTGGATCGAAGGCGCCGACGACGCGGCCAAAGAAATCGACCTGCACCCGCTGCTCAGCGGCGTGCGCACCGAAGACGAAGGCCTGTTCGTGCTGCAGCACAAGTACTGGCAGCAGACCATGCTCAAGGCCCTGGCGGCCGAGCAGGCCAAGCTGATCGCCGTGGAGGACGTGCAATGACCATTACCTATGACGCCGTGCGCGATTTTCTCTTTCGCGAAGCCCGTTACCTGGATGACCGGCAGTGGGACGAGTGGCTGGAACTGTACGCGCCCGATGCGACGTTCTGGATGCCGTCCTGGGACGACAACGACGAGTTGACCGAGGACCCGCAGCGCGAGATTTCGCTGATCTGGTACGGCAACCGCACCGGCCTGGAAGACCGCGTGTTCCGGATCAAGACCGAGCGTTCCAGCGCGAGCATTCCGGACACCCGCACCTCCCACAACATCAGCAACATCGAACTGCTGGAGCAGGCCGACGGCGTGTGCAAGGTGCGCTTCAACTGGCACACCCTGAGCTTTCGCTACAAGACCGTCGACAGCTACTTCGGCAGCAGCTTCTACACCCTCGACATGCGTGGTGAAAACCCGCTGATCAAGGCCAAGAAAGTGATCCTGAAGAACGACTACGTTCGCCAGGTCATCGATGTTTATCACTTGTGAGACCGCCGTCATGACCCATTCCATTGCATTCAATTTCGAAGACGGCGTCACCCGGTTCATCGACGCCAATGCCGGGGAAACCGTGGCCGATGCCGCGTACCGCCAGGGCATCAACATTCCGCTGGACTGCCGCGACGGCGCCTGCGGCACCTGCAAGTGTTTCGCCGAGGCCGGCCAGTACGACCTGGGCGAGGACTACATCGAAGACGCCCTGACGGCGGACGAAGCGGAGCAGGGTTTTGTCCTGACCTGCCAGATGCGCGCCCAGAGCGATTGTGTGGTGCGGGTGCCGGCCTCCTCGCAGGTTTGCCGCACGCAACAGGCCAGTTTCGAGGCCACCATCAGCGCCGTGCGCCAGCTGTCCGACAGCACCATTGCGCTGTCGATCAAGGGCGAGGCCCTGAGCAAACTGGCGTTCCTGCCGGGGCAATACGTCAACCTGGGGATACCCGGCAGCGAGCAGACCCGGGCCTATTCGTTCAGCTCGTTGCAGCGTGACGGCGAAGTGAGCTTCCTGATTCGCAACGTGCCGGGCGGCCTGATGAGCAGCTTCCTCACCGGCATGGCCAAGGCCGGCGACAGCATGCGCCTGGCCGGTCCCCTGGGCAGTTTTTACCTGCGCGATATCCGCCGTCCGCTGTTGTTGCTGGCCGGTGGCACCGGGCTGGCGCCGTTCACCGCGATGCTGGAAAAAATCGCCGAGCAGGGCAGTGAGCATCCGCTGCATCTGATCTACGGCGTGACCCACGATTTCGACCTGGTGGAACTCGATCGCCTGGAAGCCTTCGCCGCGCGCATCCCCCATTTCACCTACAGCGCCTGCGTGGCCAGCCCCGACAGCCAGCACCCGCTCAAGGGCTACGTAACCCAGCACATCGAGCCCAAACACCTCAACGATGGCGATGTCGATGTCTACCTGTGCGGCCCGCCGCCGATGGTCGAGGCGGTGAGCAAGTACATCGGCGAGCAGGGCATCCAGCCTGCGAACTTCTACTACGAAAAATTCGCGGCCAGCGCGGCCTGAGTCGTAAACACATCCAACGTCAGGCACAGGCCCGATGTGGGAGCGGGCTTGCTCGCGAAAGGGCCATCAGCTTCACCATCAATGTTGCCTGACAGACCGCCTTCGCGAGCAAGCCCGCTCCCACAGCACCGTGTTGGCCTGGTCAGAATTTCTGAGGTGTACATGAACAGATTCAAAGACAAAGTCGCGCTGATCACCGGCGCCGCCCAGGGCATCGGCCGTCGGGTGGCCGAGCGCATGGCGGAGGAAGGGGCGAAGCTGATTCTGGTGGATCGCTCCGAGTTGGTCTTCGAGCTCCAGCAGCAATTGGCCCGGGACAGCCAGGTACTGGCCCTGACCGCGGACCTTGAGCAGTACGAAGACTGCCACCGAGTGATGCACACCGCGGTCGAGCGTTTCGGGCGGCTGGACGTGTTGATCAACAATGTCGGCGGCACCATCTGGACCAAGCCGTTCGAGCACTATGAAGCATCGCAGATCGAGGCCGAGGTTCGCCGCTCGCTGTTCCCGACCCTGTGGTGCTGCCATGCGGCGTTGCCGTTCATGCTGGAGCAGGGCAGTGGCGCGATCGTCAACGTCTCGTCCATCGCCACCCGCAGCGTCAACCGTGTGCCGTACGGCGCGGCCAAGGGCGGAGTCAACGCGCTGACCGCATGCCTGGCGTTTGAAACCGCCGGTCGTGGGGTGCGGGTCAATGCCACCGCACCTGGCGGCACCGAAGCGCCGCCTCGGGTGATCCCGCGCAACAGCGCCGAGCAGAGTGCCCAGGAGAAAGTCTGGTACCAGCAGATCGTCGACCAGACGATCGACAGCAGCCTGATGAAGCGCTACGGCACCCTGGATGAACAGGCCGCTGCGATTCTGTTTCTGGCCAGTGATGAAGCGTCCTATATCACCGGTATGGTCATGCCGGTGGGCGGTGGCGATCAGGGCTGAATCCTTGGGCGCTACAGGCGGCGCTGAAAGGCCCTGACGATTCTGAGGGTGGCGTCGCTGGGGTTCAGGTTCTGCACCGCGTCCAGCGGAAACCACATGCAGTCGGCGATTTCGTTCTGCGGGCGGGCCTGATCGAGATTGATCACCGACGCTTCGTAGACGTGGTGCAGGGTGGCGCCGCAGCGCAGCGCCATCAGGTACAGCATGTCATAGGCCAGCAGCGCGGTTTCTTCCGCCAGCTCACGTGTCGCTGCGCGCGCCGCCGTTTCACCGGGCTCGACCTTACCTCCGGGCAAGGCCCAGCGGCCTCTGGGTTTGCGCACCAGAAGAATGTGCCGATCCTGTTCGCAAATAACGGTGGCGCGTATCTTCATGTGTTACCTGATTGCCGCCTGTCATCAAATGGTAATAAAAATGCAATATTCGAGCCGCTCATCCCTGTATTCATTGAGCGGGTCCGAGGTCGAAAAGTGCCATCGGCACTCCAGATACCGAACGACGTCTGGTCGGCCATTCCGTTCAAGGGAGGAGTAAGGTAGGCGTGTTGGCCTTGGATTCATTGCCTGATGGAGGTGAACATGAGTGTCCCGATGCTCAATAGGATGCATATGAACGGTTACGACGTACTGAGCGTGAACAACGGCCCGTGGCGGGTTTGCACCAAGGGTGACCGGCTGGGGTCGTTTGGTAGCCGGGAAGAGGCGTTGGCGTTTGCGGCGGCTTTGCCTGGGTACCGAGCGCGGTCGGGCAGGCAGGTCAATCGCCAGTAAACCTGTCTTTGTGGTGAGGTCATTGCTCTGTGGTGAGGGGATTTAATCCCCTCACCACAGGATTTTGCCAGGCACAGGTGCAATCACTAATACCCCCCACCCCCACTGGACCGAGAGGGCTCGCGCGCCTTGCGCTGTGCATTGCTCCACTCTGCGCACGTCATGAACCCCTTGTGATCGACCTTGCCGCGGCTGTCGAAGCTGATGTTGTAGGGCTGTCGATGGTCCGGTTGAACCAGTTTGTAGTCATAGCAGGTGCCCGCTTCGACGGTGCGCGGGGAAATGGACAGGGGGGCGCCGCCGATCTGCTGGACTTGCTCGGCGTTCATGCCGATCTCGACCTTGGCCACCAGCGGCTGGTCACGAAACACTCGGGCATCGCTGCTGCAGCCTGCCAACGTCACCAGAGCGAGAACCCACACAGGCACAGACGTGTTCATGGTGGCGTTCCTCTAGGGTTGAACCTTGTTGCGGCTGATAACCTTCGCCTTGACCTCCTCGGCATAACCCAGCAGGCGTTCCTCATCGCCCTGGAACAGATCGCACAACCGCTGCACCGCTTGTGCGTCGATTTCATTGCCCGTGCGCCGCAGTTGGTCCGCCACCCGCAGCAGTTCTACCGCCGACCACCGCAAGTCCGAGGCCAAGCCTTGCAGATCGCGCCGAAGCGCTTGTTCCGATTCGTTAAGCCACATGATCACCTCCTGTAATGCTGTGCTACGAAAGGGTAGACCCATTTGCGCGTCCGGCTGGGGTTGGTGCGCACCGCTGCCGCCTCCTTTGGTCGGGAAATTTGCGCGAACGGCAAAATTCGCTGTCGTAGGGAGGTAGCGATTTTTCGCCAGGGCAGGGGACGTTCAAACATGACGGCAACCGATGACTTCCGAGCGCATGCCCATCAACTGATCGCTGATCTGGATGCGGCCACCAGCGCAATGATGAAACTCATTTCCGAACATCAGCTCAGCGGGCCGGAGTGGGAGCGGGTCAGCCAATGGCAACATGAGGCTTACGAGCGGTGGATGACCTATCTGAACGAGCGGTCTTATCCCAGCCCCGATGACAACGACAATGTCAGTGGCTGATACCCGTCCCCGTCATTAAAACAGGCGTCATTCATGGCTGCCGGGGCGGCGGCAGGCTACATTGTATTTTTTCAGGACTTAAGGGCGTTACATGCAGAGTCGGATGTTGATGGGGGCAATGGTTGTGGCATTGCTGGCGGGTTGTTCATTACCGGCATCGCTGGTGCCGGGCGAGCCTAATGTCAGCAAGTACAGTGAAAAACCGCCGAAGGAAGTGGCGGCATGCGTCTTGCCAGCATGGCAAAAAGAGGTGTCCCACACCACGCAGACGTCGATTTCCAACGGCTACCGGATTACCGCGCCGAGCATCATCACTGCCGATGAAATTCTCGATATCGTCAAAAACAAGGACGGCAGCCGGATTTCGCTGTACCAGGGGCCGCCCTGGGCCAAGTCGGCCGCGATGCGCCAGGCAGTGCGGGACTGCCTGTAGCCATCAACCGGAAATATCGGTGACCTGGATAAGCTGATCGTCGCTTGTCTGGGCGCCGCCAGTACCTTTCTTCTCCCGTCGATCATTCATCCAGTTCTCCAACTGCACGCCAAACTCCGCCGGGGCTTTGCGCCCGACCCTGCGGGCGATGTCCAGTATCGTCTGCTGGGCCAGGGCTTCCTCCATGCGTTTTTGCGCGGTCAGCATCGCCGCGTGGATCGAGCAGAAGCCGTCCACCGCCCACTCCGGCGTCTGGCCTTCAAACAGTGCACAGCGACCGCGAATCTCCCGGCATTCGAAAATCGCCTTGCGCCCGTCGATGGCGTTGACGATATCCAGCAGGGTGATTTCGTCGGCAGGCCGCGCCAGCTTGAAGCCACCGCGCACACCCTCGGTGGCCACCACCAGCTTTGCCTTGGCCAGTTTGGTGAAGATCTTCGCCAGATAATCCAGCGGCACACCCTGCAGCTCCGCCAGGTCGCGCACGCTCGCTTCGCGGGTCTCGCCGCCGTTACCCACCAGGAAAGTCAGGCAGTGGAGGCCGTACTCGACGCCTGCGCTGTAAAGAGCCATTGAAATCTCCGACTAATGTTGTCGCAAATTCTATCAGTTGATTGTGGGCTGGGCAACGAGCGGGCGTTTTTCATTCCAGCCATCAGGCAGCCCGGCATGAGGCTTACAGGCGATTTTTAACGGGTATCTATTTCATCGATGCCACGCATTGCAAAAAATCCATTGCGGTCTGTAACTCGGATCAATATAGTCGCCGTTGTCAGGTCGGCCACCGCCGACGCTTATCAGAACTCACTACCTGGTTTCTTCCCCGGAGCAAAAAATGAAACAACACATCTTGGTAATCGGCGCAGGTTTCGGTGGCATGTGGACGGCGATCAGCGCCACGCGTCTGTTCAACATTCACGATCACAACAACACCGAAGTGACGGTACTGGCGCCCCAGGCCGAGCTGCGTATTCGTCCGCGCCTTTACGAGCCGAACGCCCACCAACTGGCCGCGCCAATCGGTGATCTGCTGGATGCGGTGGGTGCGAAATTCATCAAGGGCAGCGCCGAGTCCATCGACGTCGCTAACAAACGTGTTGGCTACACCGATGCTTCGGGCAATAAACAGGTGGTGATCTACGACAAACTCGTTCTGGCCACCGGCAGCCTGCTGGCCCAGTCCGACACCATTGGCGTCGCCGAACATGCCTTTGACGTCGATCAGCTCGAAAGCGCCGTACGCCTGGAAAACCACCTCAAGTCCCTGGCCGATCAGCCAGAAAGTCAGGCCCGCAACACCGTAGTGGTGGCTGGCGGCGGCTTCACCGGGATCGAAACGGCGACTGAAATGCCCAGTCGTCTGCGTGCCATCCTGGGTGATCGCGCGGATATCAAGGTGATCATCGTCGATCGCGGTGCCGCTGTCGGTGGTTCGATGGGTCCTGAAATCGCAGGGAAAATCGCTGAAGCGAGCACTGAAACCGGCGTGAAATGGCACCTGAACGCGTCCGTGGTCGGGGTCGATGCCGACGGCGTCAACCTCTCCGACGGCCAGCGCATCGACGCCAGGACCGTGATCTGGACCACCGGCGTACGCGCCCAGTCGCTGACCGCGCAGATCCCTGGTGAACGCGATAAACAAGGCCGACTGCACGTGGACGGGCACTTGAAAGTCATCGGCCAGGACGACATCTACGCCACCGGCGACGTCGCTTACGCGGCGAGCGATGACATCGGCAACCACGCGCTGATGACCTGCCAGCACGCCATCGTGCTGGGCCGTCATGCCGGCAACAACGTGGCCGCGCAGATCCTCGGTGTCGACCCGATCGTCTACCGCCAGCCGAAATACGTGACCTGCCTGGACTTGGGCGCCTGGGGCGCGGTGTACACCGAGGGTTGGGATCGCCAGGTCAAGCTGATCAAGCAGGAAGGCAAGGAGCTGAAGACGCAGATCAATACCGTGTGGATCTACCCGCCGGTGGCGGATCGCGATGTGGCGTGGGCGGCTGCGGATCCGCTGATTCCGATTGCCTGATGGTTGCTTGATGATTGCTTGAAACACATCCCGCCCGGGTTTCCCAGGCGGGATTTTTCATGGTGTCTGCGCCGGCGCCTTCGCGAGCAAGCCCGCTCCCACAGGGGAACGCATTCCAAATGTGGGGGCAAGGCCGCTCCCACAGGGGAACGCATTCCAAATGTGGGGGCAAGGCCGCTCCCACAGGGGAACGCATTCCAAATGTGGGAGCGGGCTTGCTCGCGAAGGCGCCGGCACGAACACTACAGGACTCGAAATCAGCCACATAAAAAAAGACCGCCCCAACCCGACGTTGCGGCGGCCCAAGGGTGACACTTCAACCGCGGCTCACCCTCAGTGGGCACCCGCCGCCTTGTTCAAATCACTCTCCGCCCATTCGGTATAAACACAGGCATCCGCCGTGGCCCAGCGCACCTGCACCGGGTCGCCCGCCTTGAGCGGCATGCCGGCGGCCGACAGCGCCTTGACGGTCATCGAGGTGCCGCCCGACGTCACCACGCTGCAGGTCTGGCTTTCACCCAGGAACAACACTTCCACCACCTTGGCCGAGACTTCGTTCCAACCGGCGGCCAGCGGTTGCTCGATGGCCTGCTGCACGCTCAAGGCCACAGCCTTTTCCGGGCGCACCATCAGCAGCACGTCCTGATCGGTTTGCAGGCCCGCTGTCAGGCGGATCGACAGCGCCTGACCTTCAAACAAAGCCACCGCATTGCCCTGAGCCTTGAGCTTGAGGAAGTTCGAGTTACCCAGGAACGAAGCGACAAAAGCATTCGGCGGGTTCTGGTACAGGTCGTAGCCGCTGCCCAGGCCGACGATCTTGCCGTGGCTGAAGATCGCGATGCGCTGGGACAGACGCATGGCTTCTTCCTGGTCGTGGGTCACGTAGACGATGGTGATGCCCAGGCGCCGATGCAGCTGACGCAGTTCATCCTGCAGGTCTTCGCGCAGTTTCTTGTCCAGCGCGCCGAGGGGTTCGTCCATCAGCAGGATGCGCGGTTCATAGACCAGCGCCCGGGCGATGGCCACGCGCTGTTGCTGGCCGCCGGACAGTTGCGAAGGGCGGCGATGGGCGAACGCTTCCAGTTGCACCAGCTTGAGCATCGCATCGACCCGGCGCTCGCGTTCGGCGCTGGCCAGTTTGCGGATCTGCAACGGGAAGGCGATGTTGTCGCGCACCGACAGGTGCGGGAACAGCGAGTAACGCTGGAACACCATGCCGATGTCGCGCTTGTGCGGCGGTACGTTGACCAGCGACTGACCGTCGACCAGGATCTCGCCGCTGCTCGGGGTTTCGAAGCCGGCGAGCATCGACAGGGTGGTGCTTTTGCCGGAGCCGCTGGAGCCGAGGAAGGTCAGGAACTCACCGTCCTTGATGTCCAGCGAGATGTCGTCCACGGCGGCAAAATCGCCGTAGTACTTGTTCAGGCCACGCAGGCTCACCAGGGGCTTGTCGTTTTGCTGCGCGGTATCTTTGATCACTGCACTCATGTCGTACTCCTGGCGCTCAGGCGCGGATTTCGTTGCGCCGGCGCAGGGCAGCGGCGATGACCATGACCAACACCGACAGGCCGATCAGCAGCGTCGAAGCGACGGCGATCACCGGTGTCAGGTCCTGGCGCAGGGTGGTCCACATTTTCACGGGAAGGGTTTGCAGGGTCGGGCTGGCCATCATCACGCTCAGCACCACTTCGTCCCAGGACACAAGGAAGGCGAAGAGGGCGCCGGCCACCATGCCCGGACGAATCGCCGGGAAGGTCACCTTGAACACCGCTTGCAGGCGTGAAGCGCCGCAGATCACCGCCGCGTCTTCGATCGACTGATCGAACAGCTTCAGCGAGTTGATGATCGAGATGATGGTGAACGGCAACGCGACGATCACGTGGCTGACCACGAACGCGAACAGGGTCCCGGTGTAGCCCAGCTTGAGGAACAGCGCGTACACCGCCACGGCGATGATCACCAGCGGCACGATCATCGGCAGGGTGAACAGGCCGTAGAGCATTTCCCGGCCGGGGAAGCGACCGCGTACCAACGCGAACGCGGTGGGCAGGCCCAGGGCCACGGCAAAGATCGTGGTCAGCACCGCAACCTTGAGGCTGGCCATGGCCGCGTTCATCCAATCGGCGTTGGAGAAGAACTGGCCGTACCATTTCAGCGTCCAGCCCGGTGGCGGGAACACCAGCCACTGCGATGAACCGAACGACAGCAGCACGATGAACACGATCGGCAACAGCAGGAACAGGCCGATCGTCCCGGTGGTGAAATACAGGCCGAAACGCATCCGGCGGCTCATGGCATTGGGGGTCAGGAGCATGACGGCTTACCTCGCGTTGCTGGCGCCAACCGGGGATTCCGGCTGGAGCTTCAGGTAGAAGTAGAACAACACCAGCGTAATGACGATCAGCAACGCGGCACCGGCGCTGGCCAGGCCCCAGTTGAGGAACGACTGCACCTGCTGAATGATGAACTCGGGCAGCATCATGTTTTGCGCACCACCGAGCAGCGCCGGGGTGACGTAGTAACCGAGCGACATCACGAACACCATCAGGCCACCGGAAAACAGCCCCGGCCGGCACAGCGGCAGGAACACCCGGAAGAAGTTGGTCCAGGGGCTGGCGCCGCAGATCGAGCCGGCCTGCAGGATCATCGGGTCGATGGCCTGCATGGTCGCCTGCAACGGCAGCACGATGAACGGGATCATGATGTAGCTCATGCCGATCACCACGCCGGTGAGGTTATGCACCATCTCCAGCGGTTGATCGATGATGCCCATGGCCATCAGCGCCTTGTTGATCACCCCGGAGGCTTGCAGCAGCACCAGCCAGGAGTAGGTGCGGGCCAGCAGGCTGGTCCACATCGACAGCAGCACGATGTTCAGGATCCAGCGGCCCCAGCCCCGTGGCACCAGGGTGATCGCCCAGGCCAGCGGAAAGCCCAGCAGCAGGCTGAACAGGGTCACCAGGCCGGCCACCGAAAAGGTGTTGAGCAAGACCCGCGCATAGGCCGAGTTGGCGAACAACTGCTCGTAGTTGCCCAGGCCCGGCACCGGTTCCAGCACGCCGCGCAGCAACAGGCCGATCAGTGGGGCCAGGAAAAACAGGCCGAGGAACAGCAGAGCCGGGATCAGGTTGCCCGAACCGCGCCAGCGCTGGGCCAGGGTCGGGGATTGGGTCATCGCAGCGGCCTTGGCGGCAGCGCCCAAGGCACTGCCGACAGGCGTGGATGGACGGGTCGCGGTTACCGTCATTTTCATTTGACCAGCCATTCGTTCCACCGTGTCGCGATGGCCGGACCGTTCTTGGCCCAGTACGCGAAATCAAGAGTGATTTGGTCCTTTGCGTAAGCGGTCGGCAGGTTGGGCGCCAGCACCGAATCCAGGCGCGCCACGCTGTCGACGTTGACCGGGGCGTAGGCGGTCAGGTTGGAGAAGTCGGCCTGGCCTTTGGCGCTGCTGGCGTTGGCCAGGAACTTCATCGCCGCGTCCTTGTTCTTCGAGCCCTTGGGAATGACCAGGATGTCGGCCATCACCAGGTTCTGTTTCCAGCTTACGCCCACCGGCGCACCGTCTTCCTGAAGGGCGTGGATGCGACCGTTCCAGAACTGGCCCAGGCTGGCTTCGCCGGAGGCCAACAACTGCTGCGACTGGGCGCCGCCGCCCCACCAGACGATGTCTTTCTTGATGGTGTCGAGTTTCTTGAAGGCGCGGTCCAGGTCCAGCGGGTAGAGCTTGTCGGCCGCAACGCCATCGGCCAGCAGCGCCAGTTCGAGCACGCCGGGGCTCGGCCATTTGTAGAGGGCGCGTTTGCCGGGGTAGGTCTTGGTGTCGAACAGGGCGGTCCAGTCCTGGGGCTTGGCGGCGCCGAGCTTGCCTTCGTTGTAGCCGAGGACGAAGGAGAAGAAGAACGAGCCGACGCCGTGGTCCGTGACGAAGCGCGGGTCGATCTTGTCGCGCTCGATGACTTTGAAATCCAGGGGTTCGAGCAGGCCTTCGGAGGCAGCGCGCAAGGCAAAGTCGGCTTCGACGTCGACCACGTCCCACTGCACGTTGCCGCTCTCGACCATGGCCTTGAGCTTGCCGTAGTCGGTGGGGCCGTCCTGGACCACGGTGATGCCGCTGGCCTTGCTGAACGGATCGGCCCAGGCCTGCTTCTGCGCATCCTGGGTGCTGCCGCCCCAACTGACGAAGTTGACGCTGTCGGCGGCCATCAACGCCTGGCTGGTCATGCTCAGCAGTCCCGCAAACAGCATTGCGGATACACCTTTGTTCAACACCATGTTCACGCCCTCATTGTTGTGTTTATGAGCGGGGCTTTCACTGCCCGGCTATCGGGAGCTGTAGGTCCATCGAGTCGCGATGACTGTCCGGTCTATGGAATATCATATTATGGTATTCCAAACTTTGTGCAAGGGTTTTGCCGTACCGGCTATCTGCCAAATGCGTGTTTTGCTGTTCAGCAGATCCCTGTGGCGAGGGAGCTTGCTCCCGCTGGACTGCGCAGCAGTCCCTTTCTTTTCACGGACAAGGGAGCCGCTTCGCAACCCGGCAGAAGCAAGCTCCCACCCCACAACAGCGTCTTTATGCGCCGGGCTATTGGCTAAACGGGATGCTCTCCACCACCTCCAGGTCATACCCGGTCAAGCCTGCATACTTCAGCGGTGGGCCCAGGTGGCGCAGTTTGCCCACGCCCAGGTTCTGCAAGATTTGCGCGCCGGTGCCCACCTCCGAATAAATTCGCGACTGCGAGCGGCTGAACTGCCGTGGCGTCTGGGTCAATTGTGGCACCCGTTCGAGCAGCGCCTGGGACGATTCATGGTTGGCCAGGACCACCACCACGCCGCGACCTTCCTCGGCCACCCGCTGCAACGCCGCCCACAGCGTCCAGTTGCTGGGGCCGCTGTATTCGGCGCCGACCAGATCGCGCAGCGGATCGATCACATGCACCCGCACCAGGGTCGCTTCATCGCGGCGCAATTCGCCCATGACCATGGCCATGTGGACACCGCCCTCAATGCGATCCTCAAAGGTGATCAGACGAAAGGTGCCATGCACGGTGGGCAGTTCAAGTTCGCCGATGCGCTCGACCGTGTGCTCGGTGCTCAGGCGGTGGTGGATCAGGTCAGCGATGGTGCCGATCTTGATCCCGTGCCTGCGCGCAAACACCTCCAGATCCGGGCGGCGGGCCATGGTGCCGTCGTCGTTCATGACTTCGACGATCACCGACGCCGGGGTGAAACTGGCCAGGCGTGCCAGGTCGCAACCGGCCTCGGTATGCCCGGCGCGGGTCAGTACGCCGCCTTCTCGGGCACGCAGGGGAAAGATGTGGCCCGGTTGCACGATATCGGCGGCGCTGGCGCCAGGGGCCACGGCGGCCGCCACGGTGCGGGCGCGGTCGGCGGCGGAAATGCCGGTGGTCACGCCGCTGGCGGCTTCGATGGACACGGTAAAGGCAGTGCTGAACACGCTGCCATTGCTCGGCACCATTTGTTCCAGGCCCAGGCGCTGGCAGTGTTCGTCGGTCAGGGTCAGGCAGATCAGGCCCCGGGCTTCCCGGGCCATGAAGCTGATGGCTTCGGCGCTGCAGCAATCGGCGGCCAGCAGCAGATCGCCTTCGTTTTCCCGGTCCTCGTCGTCCACCAGCAGGACCATTTTGCCGAGGCGATAATCTGCGATGATTTCTTCGATACTGTTGAAAGGCATGCTGGAGTCTCAGGGCTGGTTAAGTCATATTATGGTATACCATGATACAAAATAAACCGCGAGGTCACTATGAAGGCGTACTGGATAGCTCACGTGAATGTCACCGACCCGGATCAATACAGCCAATACACCCAGCGCGCGCCCCAGGCGTTCGCCAAGTACGGCGGGCGGATGCTGGCCCGGGGCGGGCGCAGTGAAGGGCTCGAAGGTGGGCCGGCGGCGCAGCGCAACGTGGTGATCGAATTCGACTCGTACGAGCAGGCGCTGGCGTGTTATCGGTCGCCGGAATACCAGGAGGCGAAGAAGCACCGCGAGGGCGCGGGAGAGGCTGAGATCGTCATTGTCGAGGGCGTGGCACCGCTATAACCGACACCACTTCACCCTGTAGGAGCGAGCATGCTCGCGATGGACGTAAACGATAACGCGGGGTGCCAGACAACCCGTGTCGGCCATGTGTCCATCGCGAGCATGCTCGCTCCTACAGTGGGTATTGTGTGCACGGGGGTCAGCGGATGAAGTGAATCTTGCCGCTGTCGTCGTTGCCGATGTAGATGCCGTAGACCCCGGCCTGGCGTTCCTCGATGTAGCGCTCGAGGATCTGGCGGATCGCCGGGTAGTAAATGCTGTCCCAGGGAATGTCCTCGGGGGCGAAGAACTTGTAGTCGAGGGTTTCCGGGCCGAACTGGCCGGTGATCTCCAGGGCGATGGCGCGGAAGATGATGTACACCTCGCTGATCTTCGGCACGCTGAAGATCGAGTAGGGCGAGAGGATTTCCCCGCGCACGCCGCTCTCTTCCCAGACCTCGCGCAACGCCGCCTGCTCGGTGGTCTCGCCGGCTTCCATGAAGCCCGCCGGGAGGGTCCAGGTGCCCGGGCGCGGCGGGATCGCCCGTTGGCACAGCAGGTATTTGCCGTCCTGCTCGATGATGCAGCCGGCGATGATTTTCGGATTGACGTAGTGGATGTAGCCGCAGCCGCGGCACATCAGGCGCTCGTGCGTATCGCCCGGCGGCAGCTGTGACTTGAGGTCATTGCTGCCGCATTTCGGACAAAAGCTCGGGCTGAACATGATCAACGTCCTATGCGGGGTTCTTTCAGTGCGATGGGCTGGGTGATCTCGGGAATCGCCCCGGTTTCTTCCTGTTGGCGCTTGAGGTAGTCGAGGGCCACGGTGGCGGCGGCGCGCACGTGGTCGACGCAGGCCTGGTGGGCCACCAGCGGATCGCCGCCCTTGATCGCCTCGACCATGCGCTCCATTTCCTGGTTGCTGGCGCCACGACGGTTTTCCTGGGACACCGACGTCGCACGCAAGTAGCTGATGCGTGCCTGCAACTGGCGCAACTGAGTGGCCGCCACATGGTTGCCGGAGCCTTCGAGCAGCACGTCGTAGAAGCCCTGCACCGAATCGATGACGGTCTGCAGCTCGCCTTCCTTGAGCGCCTGGCGGTTGACCTCCAGGGCTTTTTCCAGGGCCTTGATGTCCTTGGCCTTGGCCCGCAGGGTGAACAGCTGGACGATCAGGCCTTCGAGCACGCAGCGCAGTTCGTAGATATCGACGGCATCGGCCAGGGTGATGATGGCGACGCGCGGGCCCTTGGCGTCGGCGAATTCCACCAGGCCTTCGGATTCCAGGTGGCGCAAGGCTTCGCGTACCGAAGTGCGACTCACGCCCAGGCGATCGCACAGGTCGCGTTCGACCAGACGATCTCCCGGCAGAAGCTGGAAGTTCATGATGGCGCTGCGCAGTTTATCCAGCACGATTTCGCGCAGGGTAACGGGGTTGCGATTGACCTTGAAGCTGTCGTCGAGTGGCAGGCGTTTCATGGGGTACGCTCTTTCGGTGGCTGTCCATGCCAGGCGGGCATCAAAACAGCCGAGGGTTAACTGGAGGCCTCGGCGTCGGCTTCGGCGAAGGCTTCACGGGCCAGCCGGAAGCTGTCCACGGCGGCGGGAACCCCGCAATAAATGCCGACCTGAAGCAGAATTTCGCGTATTTGCTCACGACTCAAGCCGTTACGCAAGGCGCCGCGCACATGCAGCCTGAGTTCGTGCGGGCGATTCAAGGCCGAGATCATCGCCAGGTTGATCATGCTGCGCTCCTTGAGCGACAAGCCCTCACGACCCCAGACATGGCCCCAGCAATACTCGGTGACCATCTCCTGCAAGGGGCGGGTGAAGTCGTCGGCGTTCTCGATGGAGCGCTGCACATAGGCTTGGCCGAGCACCTGGGTGCGGATCTGCAAACCTTTTTCGTATTTTCCGTTGCTCATCATTCTTCCTCTCGACACAGGCCCCCCTGTGGGAGCGGGCTTGCTCGCGAAAGCGGATTAGAATTCAACATTCATGTTGCCTGACACAACGCCTTCGCGAGCAAGCCCGCTCCCACATTCGGGATGCTGTGTAATCCGGTCAGGCCAGGGTCGGCAGCGGCCCCAGCTTGCCCTTGTGATAAATCATCGGCGTCACCGGTTGCTCGGGCAGGATCAGGTTCTTCACTGCGCCGACGATGATCGCGTGGTCGCCGCCGTCGTATTCGCGCCACAGTTCGCACTCGATGATCGCCGTGGCCTTGGCCAGGATCGGGTTGCCCAGTTCGCTCAAGTGCCAGTCGATGCCCTTGGCTTTGTCCTTGCCCTTGCCGGCGAAGGCATAGGCCTCGGCGGTCTGGTCGGCGGACAACAGGTGGATCGCGAACTGCTTGCTGTCGCGCAGCACCGGGTAGGTGTCGGAGCCATAGTTGGGGCAGAACAGCACCAGGGCCGGGTCGATCGACAGCGCACTGAAGGCGCTGGCGGTGATGCCGACGATGCCGCCGTCCGGGCCCAGGGTGGTGACCACCGTGACGCCGGACGGAAACGAGCTCATGACGTCTTTGTAAATGCCGGGTTCGATCATTTCGTAAAACTCCTAGCGCATCACAAACGGATCAGGCATGGGCGCCTGGGAGAGGTTGATCCACACCGTTTTCAGCTCGGTGTAGGCCAGCACCGAATCGATGCCGCTTTCGCGTCCATAGCCACTGTTCTTGAAGCCGCCGATCGGCGCCATGGCCGAGACCGCGCGGTAGGTGTTGACCCAGATGATCCCCGAACGCACGTCCCGGGCCAGGCGATGGGCGCGGCCCAGGTCGCGGGTCCAGATGCCGGCGGCGAGGCCGAACTGCGAGTCGTTGGCGATGGCCAGCGCTTCGGCTTCGTCCTTGAAACGGATGACCGAGGCCACCGGGCCGAACACTTCTTCCTGCATGATTTTCATCGAATTGCGGTCGCACTCGAACAGCGTCGGTTCATAGAACCAGCCGTCACCGAGATCGGCCGGGCGCTTGCCACCCAGGCGCAGGCGCGCCCCTTCGGCAATCGCGTCGGCGACCAAACCTTCAACCACCGCCAACTGCTGCGCGGTGGCCATCGGGCCCATTTCACTGTTGTCTTCCTGCGGATTGCCGATGCGAATGCGCTTGGCGCGTTCGACCAGGCGCTCGACGAACTCGTCGTAGATTTCGTCCTGAACCAGCAGCCGCGAACCGGACACGCAACTTTGCCCGGAAGCGGCGTAGATCCCGGCGATGGCACCGTTGATCGCGCTGTCCAGATCAGCGTCGGCGAAGATGATGTTCGGTGATTTGCCGCCCAGTTCCAGGGACAACTTGGCAAAGTTCTCGGCACTGCTGCGCACCACATGTCGCGCCGTGGCCGCACCGCCGGTGAAGGCAATCTTGCGCACCAGCGGGTGGCGGGTGAGGGCGGCGCCGGTGCTCGGGCCGTAACCGGTGACGACGTTGACCACCCCCGGCGGAATGCCGGCTTCAAGCGCCAGGCGCGCCAGTTCGAGAAGGGTCGCCGAAGCGTGCTCGGACGGCTTGATCACGATGGTGTTGCCCGCCGCCAACGCGGGGGCCAGTTTGATCGCGGTCAGGTACAGCGGGCTGTTCCACGGAATGATCGCCGCGACCACGCCCATGGCTTCGTGCACGGTGTAGGCGAACAGGTCGGGCTTGTCGAGGGGCAGGGTGCCGCCTTCGAGCTTGTCGGCCAGGCCCGCGGTGTAGTGGAAGAACTCCGGCAGATAGCCGACCTGGCCACGGGTTTCGCGGATCAGCTTGCCGTTGTCGCGGCTTTCCAGCTGCGCCAGTTGTTCCTTGTTTTCGGCGATCAGGTCGCCCAGGCGTCGCAGCAGTTTGCCCCGTGCGGTGGCGGTCAAGCCGCGCCAGGCCGGGCTGTCGAAGGCGGTCTGCGCAGCCTGCACGGCGCGCTCGACATCGGCTTCGTCGGCATCGGGCAGTTCGGCCCAGGCCTGGGCCTGGGCCGGGTTGAGGCTTTCGAAGGTCTTGCCCGAGAGGGCATCGACCCATTCACCGCCGATGCACATCTGGAAGCGTGCGAGTGTCATGCAACGTTCCCCTTTATTTGATTTTGTCGGGAGTGCGCCCGGTCGAGAAACTCCAGCAACAGCTGGTTGACCAGGCGCGGCGATTCTACGGGCATCATATGCCGCTGCTCGGCAAGCACCGCAACCGTCGCGCCGGGAATGCGCCGGGCCAGTTGCTCGGCCATGTCCGGTGTCGATCCGGGGTCCAGTTCGCCGGTGGCCACCAGGGTGGGGACCTGGATGTCGGCCAAGTCGTCGGCGCGGTACATGTCCTGGGTGGCGAACAGTTCATAGGTGGTCAGGTAACCCTGCGGATCGTTCTGCGCCAGGGTCTGGCGCAGCGCGGCGATCTGCGCCGGGTTGGCCGCCTGGTATTCGCGGCTGAACCAACGCGACAGCGCCGCTTCGGCATTGGCATCCGGCCCGTGCTCCGCCGCCTGCGCCGTGCGGGCAATGACGCCAGCGCGCTGCTCGGCGCTGCGATTGAACACGCTGTTGAGCACCACCAGGCTTTGCAGGCGTTGCGGGTAATGCAGGGCGAACGCCCGCGCCACCAGCCCGCCCATGGAGAAACCGATGACCGCCGCCTTGGGCAATTGCAGGTGATCGAGCAACTCCAGCAACTGATCGGCGTAACCGAGCAGGGGCGTGCCGCTTTCCGGACGCGGGCTGGCGCCATGACCGAGCATGTCGTAAGCGATCACGCGGTACTGGGTGCTCAGGCCAACGATCTGGCCGCCCCACATTTCTTTATTCAGGCCCACGCCGTGGATCAAGACCACGGGCTGGCCTTGGCCGGTCGCCAGGTAACTGGTGCCAGCCGGGGTGCGTTCAGCGGTGAGCCGAATCATGGAGCGCTCCTGCATGCCTTCTTGTTGGAGTGACTGACCGTATTACTGGGCGTTTTCGGCGGCCAGTTCTTCGAGGTCGATGTAACGGTTGCCGATGCGAGGGTGCAGGCGGCCGCCATCGGCGCAACCCAGGACCACGACGATTTCGTCGGCGCGCGGCGCGTCTTCGATCTGCATTTCCAGGGTGATGTAGTGCGAACGCAGGCCCTCGTCGTCCTTGTGCATCATCGGGATCTGGATCGAGGTGCCCGGGCCGCCTCGCTTGTTGGTGAAGCTCAGGTAGCTCTTGGCCTTGACCGCTTCGCGGTAGTGATTGCCGAAGCGCAGGGTGTGGATCACCGCCGACGCGTGTTCGATCTCGCCATCGGCACCGACCACGGCCGCCTTGCCATAGGCTTCGATTTTCTCGGCGCCGCCGATAATGCCCACCAGGCGCTCGACCATCAGCGCACCGAGGTCGGAGCAATTGGCGCGGATCTGCGGTTTGAGGTCTTCGACAAAGCCGTTGCCCAGCCAAGGGTTCTTCATCACCACCGCCAGCCCGACCATGGTCACGGGTTTATCGGTGGCCTTGCCGCCTTCGATGAAGGTTTCTTCGACATAGCTGACGATCTTGCGGATTTCGAAACTCATGGGCTGCTCCGTAGGGGGTAAAAAGGTGTCTGTGCGTCTGATGGTATACCATAATATCGGTTGTGCAAGAGGCGTGATCGAGATTCTGCTGGCTGGGCGATGAAACGCGTCATTGCCAAACCTGTGGCGAGGGAGCTTGCCTGTGGTCAGAGAGATTGCCTGTGGCGAGGGAGCTTGCCTGTGGCCAGGGAGATTACCTGTGGCCTGGGAGATTGCCTGTGGCGAGGGAGCTTGCTCCCGTCGGGCGCGCAGCGCCCCCCAGAAAAGAAGGCCTGCTACGCAGCCCAGCGGGAGCAAGCTCCCTCGCCACAAACAATCTCCCTGACCACAGGTAATCCCTGGCCACAGATAATCTCCCTGGCCACATGCAATCTCTCTGACCACAGGCAATCTCCCTGGCCACAGGCAATCTCTCTGGCAACCATCAATCTCCCTGCCACGGGTAAAGTGGTAGTGAGTGCTTTTGTCCGTTACGCGACATCCATTGGCTTACTAGCGTTAGCCGGCAACCGGTAGTCGCGCTAGAGTCAGGATCACACTCCTGGCCAACCCGGACGCCCTCGATGACCCGCCCACGTTTCCTCCCCGACAACTTCACCCTGACCCTGGTCGCCGTGGTGCTTCTGGCCAGCTTTCTGCCCGCCAGCGGCCAGGTGGCGGTGGGTTTTGGCTGGTTGACCAACATCGCCATCGCGCTGCTGTTTTTCCTGCACGGCGCCAAGCTGTCGCGGGAATCGATCATTGCCGGCGCCGGTCACTGGCGCCTGCATCTGTTGGTGTTCGGCCTGACTTTCGTGCTGTTCCCGTTGCTGGGGCTGGCGCTCAAGCCCGTGTTGTCGCCGTTGATCGGCGCCGACCTGTACATGGGCATGCTCTACCTCTGCGCCTTGCCGGCCACGGTGCAGTCGGCGATTGCCTTCACTTCCCTGGCCCGGGGCAATATTCCGGCGGCGATTTGCAGCGCGGCGGCGTCGAGCCTGTTCGGCATCTTCCTCACGCCACTGCTGGTGACCCTGCTGCTCAACGTCCACGGTGACGGCGGCTCGACCGTCGATGCGATCCTCAAGATCAGCGTGCAACTGTTGCTGCCGTTCATCGCCGGGCAGATCGCCCGGCGCTGGATCGGCGATTGGGTGGGGCGCAACAAGAGCTGGCTGAAGTTCGTCGATCAGGGGTCGATTCTGCTGGTGGTGTACGGCGCGTTCAGTGAGGCGGTCAACGAGGGCATCTGGCAGCAGATTCCGCTGCGTGATCTGGCGGGGCTGGTGGTGGCCTGCTGCGTGGTACTGGGGCTGGTGCTGGTGGCCGCCACCGTGCTGGGCAAAGCCTTCGGTTTCAGCATGGAAGACCGCATCACCATCCTGTTCTGCGGTTCCAAGAAAAGCCTGGCCACCGGTGTACCGATGGCCCAGGTATTGTTCGCCGGCAGCACCATCGGCGTGCTAATACTGCCGTTGATGCTGTTCCATCAGATTCAACTGATGGTCTGCGCGGTGCTGGCCCAGCGTTATGCCAAGCGCCAGGAGTCGGTGGCGGAACTGATGGGCCACGTCGATCCCTGATTCAGAGGGTACGGCCCCTTGTGGGAGCGGGCTTGCTCGCGAAAGCGGTGTGTCATCCAACCTATTTATCGACTGACACACTGCTTTCGCGAGCAAGCCCGCTCCCACCGTTTTGGTTTGCGCAGGGCCTTCAGTAAACCTGCGGCACGATGATTTCCGGTGGCGTCGGGCTGCGCGAGTAGTCTTCCTGGCGCACACGCTCGGGCAGTTCGATCACCGGGAGCTGCACTTCCTCGTAGGGCATCTGCCCGAGCAGGTGGTGGATGCAGTTGAGCCGGGCCTTCTTCTTGTCGTCGGCCTGCACCACCCACCACGGCGCTTCGGCGATGTGGGTACGGTCGAGCATGATTTCCTTGGCCTTGGTGTAGGCCTCCCAGCGGCGGCGGGATTCCAGGTCCATGGGGCTGAGCTTCCATTGCTTGAGCGGGTCATGGATGCGGCTGAGAAAGCGCAAGTGCTGCTCCTGATCGGAGATCGAGAACCAATACTTGATCAGCTGGATACCGGAACGGGCCAGCATGCGCTCGAACTCCGGCACGGTGCGGAAGAACTCTTCGTACTGGTCTTCGTTGCAAAAGCCCATGACCTGCTCGACGCCGGCGCGGTTGTACCAACTGCGGTCAAACAGCACGATTTCACCGGCGGCCGGCAGGTGTGAGACGTAGCGCTGGAAATACCATTGGGTGCGTTCGCGATCGTTCGGCGCGGGCAGGGCGGCGACCCGGCACACTCGCGGATTGAGCCGCTGGGTAATGCGCTTGATCACCCCACCTTTGCCCGCCGCATCGCGACCTTCAAACAGGATCACCACCTTGTGTCCGGTTTTCACCACCCAGCTCTGCAACTTCACCAGTTCGCCCTGCAGGCGGAACAGTTCGCTGAAGTAGCGGCGGCGCTCCTGGCGTTCCGGGCTTTCGCCCAAATGCTCGTCGAACAGCCCTTCGAGGTCGTGATCGTCCTCCAGCAGCTCCAGTTCCAGCTCTTCGTCGCTATGGTCGAGCAGCTCGCGGTGAATGCGTTGCATCAGGGTGTCGTTGGTCAACAGCATGGTCAGAACTCCCGACGAAGTTGGAAGCGACCATGCTAGGCCGCGGCCTGTGACGGCGTGGTGACGGACAGATGATGGCGAAATTCATTGGCCTGTCATCGGGCTGTCACCGGGGGCATGGCAGGATCGTCGCAAACCGCCTCGAGCCACTGCCAGGAACCCAACCATGAAAGGTGAAGCCCCACTGTTCGCGGCCGTTGACCTGGGCTCCAACGCGTTTCGCCTGATGATCGGCCAGTCGGTCAAGCGCAACCGCGAATTCACCATCCAGGAAGTCAAAACCCTGCGTGAACCCGTGCGTCTGGCCGAGGGGTTTCAGGGTGGGGCACTGGACGAACTGGCGCTGGATCGGGGTTGGCAGGCGTTGGCGCGCTTTGGCAAAAAGCTGCGCGGCTTTGAAGCGGGACGGGTGAGGGCGGTGGCCACCAGCGCGGTGCGCGAGGCAGACAATGCGCAGCTGTTCCTGGCCAGCGCGGAACGCCACCTGGGGTTTCCCATTGATGTGATCTGCGGTCATGAAGAAGCCCGACTGGTCTACGCCGGGGTCGCCCATACGCTTCCATGCGCGCAGAACCTGCGCCTGGTGGTGGATATCGGTGGCGGTTCGACCGAATTGATCCTGGGGCGCGGCACCCAGCCGCTGGTCACTGAAAGCATTGCCATCGGCAGCGGCACCCTGGGCGCACGCTATTTTGCCGACGGACGCATCACCGCCGAGGCGCTGCTGGAGGCTGAATGGGTCGCCACGCTGGAGTTCGACAGGGTGGCCCGCCATTACCGGTCCCAAGGTTGGCAGCAAACCATCGGCTCGTCCGGCACCGCGCGCATGCTGGCGAAGATCCTCAGTGCCAATGGCCTCAATGATCCGGGTGAAAGCGGTATCACCTACGGCGGGTTGCTGCGCCTGTCATTGCTGCTGCTCAAAGCCGGACAGGTCAAAAAGCTGCGGCTCGCCGGCCTGCAACCCCATCGCCTGAGCATCTTGCCCGGCGGCCTGGTGCTGATGCTGGCAGCGTTCAAGGTGTTCGGCATCACCCACATGACGCCCTCGGAGCCGGGGCTGCGCTTTGGCGTGCTGCATGGGTTGATGTCCCGGCACTGATTGCAGCCCTATGCAAAACCCCTGTGGGAGCGGGCTTGCTCGCGAAAGCGGCAGTTCATTCAACATTGATGTCGACTGACACGACGCTTTCGCGAGCAAGCCCGCTCCCACAGGGGTGTGGTGTTTCATTCCTGTGTTTCAGCTTCCTGCCTTGGCGTCCGCCAACGCCGCCACCACCTGCTTCTCGATTTCCTTCTCATCCAGCCCACGGCCGAAATGCTTGAGGTAGCGGCCCTGGCTGTCGAGCAGGAAGAGGATGGTGGAATGGTCCATCACGTAATCCCCCGGCTTGTCCCCGGTGGGCACTTTCTTGTAGTAGACGTGGTAGGCGTCGGTGATTCTGGCAATCTCCTGGGGTGAGCCGGTCAGGCCGACGAAGTCGCTGGCGAAATAATTGACGTAGGTCTTCAGTTTTTTCGGCGTGTCCCGCTCCGGGTCGATGGTGACGAAAACCGGCCGCACGCTGATGCCTTGCTGCTGTTGCAACTGCTTGCTGATGCGGGCCATTTTCGCAAGATCCGTCGGGCAGATGGCCGGGCAGGTCATGAAGCCGAAATACAGCAAGGCCGGCTCGCCGAAGCTGGTTTCGGTAACCCGCTGGCCATTCTGATTGATCAGCTGGAACGGCCCGCCGATATCGGTGCGGGTGGCGGCGATCGCGCCGTCCGCCATGGCCATCAACAGCAACGCCAGTAGCCACTTCATCCTCAATACCCTCCGGAATAGGTCAGCGCCAGGCCGATCAGCTCGGACATCTGGCCGTCCTCTTTCTGGGTGCCGGCGGACAGCCCGAGCTTGATTTGCCCGGTGATGTTGTAGGTCAGGCTGATTTCGTTGAGGTAGTCCTGGTGGTCCGCGCCGCCGGTGGATTGGCGATGCTTGTCGGTACGGGTCGCGCCCAAGGCCCAATCGCCGAAATCGAAGGTCAGCGAGGTGGTCAGGTAGCGGGTGTCATTGCCCTTGATCCCGCCTTCGTTGTCGACATCGGCAAACTCGACGAAGGGCACGATATCGAAATAGCGCCCAGCCAGGGTCGGCTCCAGGTCGGTGCTCGGCGCATAGGCCCAGATGTAGCGGGCGGAGGCGATCTTGATGGTTTCATCGTCTTCGCCGGGTGGCGTGTCCTGGGTCTCGTCTTCGGCCTTTTTGTTGAACATGTAGCCGGCCTGCATTTCCAGATACGGCACCGCCGGAATCGCGATCCAGTTCACCGTCACCGCGTAGGAGTCGAGCTTGCCGGTATTGGACGGCCCGCCGTCGCTGCGCCGAAGTTTCTCGCCATGGCGCAGGTACGGCCGGCCAAGGAACGAATTGTCTGCGGTGTACACGCTCAGGTTAGGCTCGATCATCCCCAGTGTCTGGTCGAAATACCGGTAGGCCACGGTGCCGCCGAGCATGCCATCCAAGTCGTAGGTGGCCACGTAGTCATTGGTGTACAGGCCAGGCGCCTGGTCCTGGGCGCGACCGAACGGCACGTGGTATTTGCCGACACTGAACGCCGAGTTGGCGTTGTTCTGGTAGTAGTTGAGGTCGTTGATCACCAGCCCTACGTCTTCGAAAAATCGCTTCTGCCCAGGCTCCGGCCCGGCCACGGGATTGATCTCGGTGGCCAGCTGGATCTGCTGATCGTGGGTGAAGCGAAAGTAGAACGTGGTGTTGATGTCCGGGTAGGCGTCCCCGGTGTTGCGATTGCCGCCCTGGGGCGAGTCGGCATGGGTATGGTCATATTGAAAGGTCGCGTCGTAATCCATGCCGACGTTGGGGTATTGCCCGTCATCGGCCAGCACCGATTCGGCGGCACACACCGATCCCACCAACACCACAGCCAAGCGATAGTTGCTCATGGCGCGTCCCTCTTAGTTGGTTCGCGGGATCAGTGGGCTGGACGCTTTCGGGTCCCGGCCGGTGTTGCGCAGGTAAGAGCACAGCTGGTTGTTTTCGCCGTACAGCCCGCCCAGGGGTTCGAGCTTGACCGCCTGCTCGTAGTCTTCGGGCTTGACAACCTGGATCGCCTGCATCATGCCGCCGTCCTCGTGTTCGAGGATGTGGCAGTGGTAGACGAACTTGCCAAGGATGATCGGATCGCGAAACGGAATGCGCACTGTGATCGAACCGGTGGCGGGGATGAACACGTTGTCGCGATAACCGCTGAACTCGACGGGTTTGCCGTTGATTTCGGTGACCTGGAAGTCCACCTGATGAATGTGGAACTGATGCAGTTCCTGGGACGGATTGAACAGCCGCCACTCTTCCACATCGCCGAGTTTCACGGTGGTGTTGACCCGGTCCAGCTCGAAGCGGGTGCCGTTGATCAGGAAGGCCGTGGGGTCGGTGGCCGAGTCCTGGAAGGCAAACTGACGGGTCTTGTTCACCGCGATCTTGCTCAAATCCTCGGCGGGCGGATAGGGACTGGTGATCTGCTTGGTCGCCACCTGCTGGCCGCTCGAGCGCAGGATCGCCAACTTGGCCATCGGGTACTGATCGCCCGCCGGCCCGGTGTTGCCGGAACCGGTTTCCACTTCATAGGTGCCTGCCGGAGGCCCCACCACCAGCACGCTGAACCGGGCCGACGGGCCGATCAGCACCTGGTCGGTATCGACCCGGCGAGTGACGGTGTTGCCGTCGCGGGACAGCACCTGCAGGGTCTGGCCGTTGATGCTGATGCGGAAGTACTGGTTGGCGGCAATGTTGATGAAGTGCCAGAGCTGGGTTTCCCCCGGCTTGATGTCGATGGTCGGCACTTCCTGGCCATTGATGGTGCGAATCGAAGGAGCGCTGGTGATGATGTCGCTGGCGACTTTGCCGGTCAGGGTTTTCTGGAAGTTGCGCAGCACCAGCACCTGTTCCTTGATGCCCTTGAGTTCGGGAAACGGATCGAGCATGCCATCGACCAGGATGGGCCCGGCAATCCCCGCCGACACCTGACGCTGGGAGCCGCCATGGAAGTGGCTGTGATACCAGTAGGCACCCGGGCTGTGGTCCGGCGGCAGCTTGACGTTGTACTCGCCCACCTGGTGCGGCTGGGTCATGCGGAAAATATTGTCGCCCTGATCAAGAGGCGACACGGTCATGCCGTGGAAGTGCAGGTTGGTGACCTCGTCCATGCGGTTGTCCAGGCGAATCGCCATGGTCCCGCCCGGCCGGGTGCGGATCAGCGGCGAGTCGTAATCGCCGTTGAACACCAGCGACACGTAACGCTCGTTGCCGACATTGACCTGCTGCTCGGCCGCCGACAGCTTGGCGTGGGTCACGCCGCTGGCATCGTAAGTGAATTCGGGGTTCTGACGCAGGGGCGGGGAGGGGAACTGCGAAGTTGTACAACCGCTCATTGCAAACGCAACCAGGCTTACGCAGAGTGCAAAGCGGCGGACACTTGAAACTCTGGTCATGATCGCGACCTTTATTGGCTTGGCGATGAACTACGGGTGCAGTTCGCCTGTTGTTGGCGCGCAACTTTTCGCAGTGTAGATCAGGACTTAAGGCGAGCAAGAATTTTGGATCCAGCTTCGCAATTGCAGACGCCGAGCCCGTTACTGTTGATCCTTCAAAGATCTTTCTTCGCCTCTTTATCCAAGTGGCGATCCTCTTTGTGTCGCTCTTTCTCCAACTTCCTGGCTTCCTTGTCGATGTCCTTGCCATCCTGATCGAAGTCTTTGTCTACATCACGAACACCATCGCGGACGTCCCTGGCAACATCGCCTTCGGCCTGTGCAATGCCTATATAAGACATCGCACCCGCAACTAACATGGACGTGACAAACATCGCGCTGAGCAATCGCATGTGCCGCCTCCATTTTTGATAAACGTAATCGTTTACAGATGTGGAGAAAAAATAGGTGCAAAGACTCTAGAGCGCCAATCCGTTTGTCGCTTGATTGCATTGGCCGTTTCGCCACAGGGTTCTCACGGGTTCAAGAGTCAGTGGGTTCAGCCTGCAGGATCTGCGTCCTGGACCCAGTTCAAGACCGTGACCGGCCAATACGTCGTGGGACGTCTGGTAAACTGCGCGTCGTTCTTTTACCTCCTCTAACAAGAGCGCCCCATGGCCAATCAAGACATCATCTTCACCCCCGATCCCGATGCGGATTCCATTTCCTCCGACGTCGCAGCCTTCAACGGCATCCTGATGTCCACCCAGATCCCGACCCGTGCCGATGGCAGCCTGGAACTGGGCGACATCACCCTGCAGAGCGAATGCACGCTGCAAGCACTGAAAGTCGCGCTGGAGCGGGCCGGCAGCTCCATGGACCGGGTCATGCACCTGACCATCTACCTCACCGACATGGCCGACCGCGCCGCCTTCAATGAAGTCTACAAGCGCTTCTTCGCCAAGCCCTGGCCGGTGCGTGCTGCCGTAGGGGTCGCCGCCCTGGCGGTGGAAGGCATGCGCGTGGAAGTGGTCGCCATGGCCGCCAAGGCCTGATGGGTGGCGGACGCAAAATCGGCGTCCACCACCATCCCCTGTGGGAGCGGGCTTGCTCGCGAAAGCGATATGTCAGTCACCTTGCCCGTTGACTGATACACCGCCTTCGCGAGCAAGCCCGCTCCCACAGTAGTTTTGTGACGACCAGAAAGTCCACGGCCAACCCACAAACCCTGTGGGAGCGAGCCTGCTCGCGATGAGGCCGGCACATCCAACATCAACAGTGACTGACCCATCGCCATCGCTGGCAGGCCAGCTCCCACAATGGTTTTGGGTCATTCACAAAATCCACGGCCAGCCCAAAAACCCTGTGGGAGCGGGCTTGCTCGCGAATAGGCCGGCACATCCAACATCACGGGTGACTGATACACCGCCTTCGCGAGCAAGCCCGCTCCCACAGTAGTTTTGTGACGACCAGAAAATCCACGGCCAGCCCAAAAACCCTGTGGGAGCGAGCCTGCTCGCGAATAGGCCGGCACAGCCAACATCACGGGTGACTGATACACCGCCTTCGCGAGCAAGCCCGCTCCCACAGTAGTTTTGTGACGACCAGAAAATCTACGGCCAGCCCAAAAACCCTGTGGGAGCGGGCTTGCTCGCGAATAGGCCGGCACATCCAACATCACGGGTGACTGATACACCGCCTTCGCGAGCAAGCCCGCTGCCACATTTGATTTGTGTTGTTGCGCAGAGACAGCAAGTGGCTGCCACCCGGCAGCACACGGATGCCCGTCCGGCATTTCGTCGGTACAATGCGCCCCTCGACCGTGACAGCCGACTAAAAAAACTATGTCCTTGCCCAAACATCACCTGGAATTGCTCAGCCCTGCCCGTGACGTGGCCATCGCCCGCGAGGCGATCCTGCACGGTGCCGACGCCGTCTACCTCGGCGGCCCGAGCTTCGGCGCGCGGCACAACGCCTGCAACGAAGTCAGCGATATCGCCGCGCTGGTGGAGTTCGCCCATCGCTATCACGCGCGGGTGTTCACCACCATCAACACCATCCTGCACGACAACGAACTGGAGCCGGCGCGCAAGCTGATCCATGAATTATACGACGCGGGCGTCGATGCGCTGATCGTCCAGGACCTGGGTGTGATGGAACTGGACATCCCGCCGATCGAGCTGCACGCCAGCACCCAGACCGACATCCGCACCCTGGAGCGGGCGAAGTTCCTCGACCAGGCCGGTTTCTCGCAACTGGTGCTGGCCCGTGAACTGAACCTCAAGGAAATCCACGCCATCGCGGCCGAGACCGACGCGGCGATCGAGTTCTTCATCCACGGCGCCCTGTGCGTGGCGTTCTCCGGCCAGTGCAACATTTCCCACGCACACACCGGGCGCAGCGCCAACCGTGGCGACTGCTCCCAGGCGTGCCGCTTGCCGTACACCCTCAAGGACGAAAAGGGCGGGGTGATCGCCTACGAAAAACACCTGCTGTCGATGAAGGACAACAACCAGAGCGCCAACATCCGCGCCCTGGTCGAGGCCGGCGTGCGCTCGTTCAAGATCGAAGGGCGCTACAAGGACATGGGCTATGTGAAGAACATCACGGCCTACTACCGCCAGCGTCTGGACGACGTGCTCGAAGACCGCCCGGACCTGGCCCGTGCCTCCAGCGGCCGCACCGCGCACTTCTTCGTGCCCGATCCAGACAAGACCTTCCACCGTGGCAGCACCGATTATTTCGTCAGCGACCGCAAGATCGACATCGGCGCCTTCGACTCGCCGACGTTCACCGGCCTGCCGGTGGGCGTGGTGGAAAAGGTCGGCAAGCGTGACTTGCTGGTGGTCACCAAAGAGCCGCTGTCCAACGGCGACGGCCTCAACGTGTTGGTCAAGCGCGAAGTGGTCGGCTGGCGCACCAACATCGCCGAACCGAAAGGCGAGTTCGAAGAGGACGGTGAAAAGCGCTATCGCTACCGCGTCGAGCCCAACGAGATGCCCAAAGGTCTGCATCAATTGCGCCCCAATCATCCATTGAGCCGCAACCTGGACCACAATTGGCAGCAAGCGCTGCAGAAGACCTCGTCCGAGCGCCGCATCGGCGTGGCCTGGTTGGCACGTCTGGACGAGCAGCAACTGCAGTTGACCGCCACCAGCGAAGAGGGCGTCAGCGCCAGCGTCACCCTGGCCGGTCCGTTCGGCGTGGCCAACAAGCCGGAGCAGGCCCTGGAGCAACTGCGCGACCTGCTCGGTCAACTGGGCACCACCGAGTACCATGCCACCGACATCAGACTGGAAGCGCCGCAGGCGTTCTTCATCCCCAACTCGCAGCTCAAGGCCCTGCGCCGGGAAGTGATCGAAGCGCTGACCGCGGCCCGCATCAAGGCCCACCCACGGGGTGGCCGCAAGGCCGAGACCAATCCGCCGCCGGTGTACCCGGAGTCGCACCTGTCGTTCCTGGCCAACGTCTACAACCAGAAGGCCCGGGATTTCTATCACCGTCACGGGGTCAAGCTGATCGACGCGGCGTACGAGGCTCACGAAGAGCCGGGTGAAGTGCCAGTGATGATCACCAAGCACTGCCTGCGCTTCTCCTTCAACCTGTGCCCGAAACAGGCCAAGGGCGTGACCGGCGTGCGCACCAAAGTCGCGCCGATGCAGCTGATTCATGGTGATGAAGTGCTGACCCTGAAGTTCGACTGCAAGCCCTGCGAGATGCATGTGATCGGCAAGATGAAAGGCCACATCCTCGACCTGCCGCAGCCGGGCAGCGTGCAGCCGGTGGTTGGCCACATCAGCCCCGAAGACCTGCTCAAAACCATCCCCCGCGCGCCGCACTAAGCGCACACAAACCTGTGGGAGCGGGCTTGCTCGCGAAAGCGGTGTGTCAGCCAGATTGATGTCGACTGACACACCGCCTTCGCGAGCAAGCCCGCTCCCACAGTCGTATCACCCCCAAATGTGGGGTTCGCGCCAGACTGGCGGCCTTCCAAGGCTGTGCTAGCGTCTTGAGGTCAACCCTCATTTGCGAGCTTCTGCCATGGACGAGACAATCGTTAATGTAACCACCGAGAAGTTCAACGCACTGATTGCAGTCGTGCAGGCCTACGGTGTCGCTTTTGCAGTCAAGATTCTGGGTGCAATTGCCTTTTGGATCATCGGTCGCTGGCTGATCGGCTTTGCTGTCGGCATGGTGCAGAAGTCCCTGGGCAAGCAGAAGGTTGACCCGACCGTGCTGCGCTATGTCGGTTCGGTGATCACCGTCACGCTCAACATCATCCTGGTGATCGCCATCCTCGGTTACCTGGGCATGCAGACCACCACCTTCGCCGCATTGCTGGCCGCGGTCGGCCTGGCGATCGGCATGGCCTGGTCGGGGCTGCTGGCGAACCTGGCGGCCGGCGCCTTCATTATTGTGCTGCGCCCATTCAAGGTCGGCGACTTCATCAGCGCTGGCGGCGTGACCGGCACCGTGACCGAGATCGGCCTGTTCGCCACCGCGATCAATACCCCGGACAATGTCCTGACCCTGGTCGGCAACAACAAGATCTTCGGCGACAACATCCAGAATTTCACCCACAACCCGTTCCGTCGCGTGGAGCTCAAGGCGCAACTGTCCGGTGCCGCCGACTGGAAAGCGGCCGCAGCCTTGCTCAAGGAAAAAATCGCCGCCATCCCCAATGTGCTCGCAACCCCGGCGGTGGACGTGGAAATTCTCGAGTTCAACCTGGTCGGCCCGGTCCTTGCGGTGCGTCCGTACTGCCACAACGAGAACTACTGGCAGGTGTATTTCGACACCAACCGCGTGATCAAGGACGCCCTCGGCGAAGCCGGTTTCCCGGCGCCGATGCCGGCCCAGACCGTGATCTTCCAGCAAGGCGCAGCGCTGCCAGGGACGCTCGCCGCCAGGGAGTGAACTTCGCCGCGAGCGTCAGCGAGGGCGCTTGCGGCTGCCCAGGCGATTGACGGCCAGCAACAGTCCGCCCACCAGCAACGCCGCAGCGGCTACCAGCAGCGGCGAAGGCCGTTGCGTGAATGCCGGGGCAGGGCGCACCTGCACAACCGGCGCAGGCAAGTCGGCCTGGGCGCGAAACGGCTCCGGGCTCAACGTCAGGCGCGCACCATCGGCCAGGATCAAGGTCAGGTCTTCGATGGTGCCGGCGACCCGTCCCGCAAACACTGGCTCGCCGGTCGGGTCGAGTTGATCGTAGAAAAATTGCTGCCCTTCGAGCCAGCCGACGGCGGTCTGAAGCTCGGGCCCCAGGTAGTATTTTCCATCCAGAAAAAAGCCTGGAAAGTGATGCGCCCGTTCGACGCTGTCGACGACATAGCGCTCCCCGTATCTCATGCCGGTGGCCGGGGCGATCATAGTGACGCCTCAAGCGTCAGCGCGACCAATCTGTGGATATTCATCTGAGTCTTCCTTGCAAGTGGATGTAGCCATTGGAAGAACCGCGCAAACCGAAAGTGCGACGCGCCGGACGAGCGGCACTCTCGCGCCATTCGTCTACCCGAACGCACCCTCGCGCCGCTGCCACTTCCAATGGATACGGACGCCATGTTGCAGAGGTGGTTATGAACGCTGATCCCGATGACAAAAAACCTGACCCCGGCAAGTACGACCCTTTGACGACGCCTGACCCTGATGATCCTCAGGAATGGGATGAGTCGGCGGAGCGGGAAATGCCAGAGGCCGACGAGCAAACGCCGCTGTCCGATGACAGACGCTGATCGCCCTCTCCCTGTAGGAGCGAGCTCGCTCGCGATGGAGGTCAACGATAAAGCGGGGTGCCTGATGCCCCGCGGCGTCCTCGGGTTCATCGCGAGCGAGCTCGCTCCTACAGGGACGGGCGTTGGCCACCCGTCCCCGGCTGGTGAAAGCCGATGGAATTTTCTGCAGGCCCCTCAATCTGCTGTTCAACGAGCAAGTATCTGCCCAGGAGCCTCCAGTCATGAGCGTATTCAAAACCTTGTCCGGCACACCCACATCACCAGGGCAGTGCGACGATGACGCCTACCGCGAGCTTTATACCGCGCTGTATAACGATGCACCCGATGCCCACGCGCGGGCCGAGGCTTTTTTACGCGACCAATTGTCGCTGGCCGCTGAGCTCCCTTGCGATCTGCCCGAAGCGCCTGAACAGCTGACGGCATGGGCCGAGCAGCGTTGCGCCGACGTGGCCAGCGAGTACGCCGGTTACCTTGCAAAGCGCAAGCAGGGTGGCGAGCGCGAGTATTTCGAGAACAAGGCCCATGCGCTGTATTTCCTGCAACGGGTAGCACCGACCAAAGTGGTCGACGGCGCCTGGCTGGAAGGCATGCTCAACCACTGGCAGGACCTGCGCTTCGACGGCCTGCTCACCACCTATCTCGAAGAACTGGGCAAGGGCGATCCCCGTCAGAACCACGTGCTGATCTATCGCAAGCTGCTGGCCGAACACGACTGCGACGACCAGCAAGGGCTGGACGACGAGCACTTCGTTCAAGGCGCGATCCAGTTGGCGTTCGCCCGTTGCAGCGCCGAGTTCTTGCCCGAGGTGATCGGCTACAACCTGGGTTACGAGCAACTGCCGCTGCACCTGCTGATCAGCGCCTACGAACTGCGCGAACTGGGGATCGATCCTTACTATTTCACTCTGCACGTGACCATCGACAACGTCAGCAGCGGCCACGGTCGCAAGGCTGTCGAGGCGCTGCTCGACCTGTTGCCGCTGGACGAGGGCAGGGCAGCTTTCTTCCAGCGGGTGGCCCTGGGGTATCGCCTCAACGAACTCGGCGTGGGCTCAACGGCGGTGATTAAAGGCTTTGATTTGCAACGTGAAGTGGTGGCGATGCTCGAACGCAAGCGCGAGTTTGGCCAGCACATGCATTCGGACTACTGCAAGGTCGACGGGCAGACCGTCAGCCAGTGGTTGTCGTCGCCGGGCAAGATTGCGCAGTTCCTCGGTGCCATGGAACGCATGGGCTGGATCAAACGCCATGGCCCGCCCCAGGACAGTCGATTCTGGCAATTGATCGAGGGCGGCACGGCGGCGATGTTCGGTGTGTTCGACGGTTATGAAAAACAGTTGATCCACGACTGGATCGCCGGCGACTGGCAGGGGCCAAGGCAACGACCAGCCGTGCATCGGGATCAACCCCACCAGGCTGATGAGGTGGCCCCGACGGATCCGGAGCTCAAGTCGCTGCAGGACAATTTGCTTGGGCAGCCGCCGGCCCGAGCGCTGGAGTTGCTGATGCCCTGGCTGTCTGCGCAGCGCCATCACCGCCCGGCCGGATTGTTCGCCACCCGCCGCTTTGTCGAACTGCGGACCCGTTTGCGCTGATTGAAGGAGCCATTGTATGTCCGCACAACACATCGCCGATCGTGCGCTGCTGGAACTGGGTCAACGCCTGATCGCCGAGGAGTATCGTTTCGTCACACCCAGCCCGCTGACCCACCAGACCCATCTTCAGCGCTTTGCCTCGCCGTTGGCCAAGGACTTGCGCGATATGTTTGGCTGGTCGATGCCCTTCGATCAGTCGCTGTTCCAGGACGGTGAGCTGAACATGCTGGAGCAGGCGGGCATTGTCGAACGGGACGGTGCGCTGTGGCGCAGCACTGTGCGCTGGTCGAATCTGCAAGGCTTGCTGTTCGCCCACTCGGCGTACCCGACCACGCAAGCCGATTCGGTGTTTTTCGGTCCTGACAGCTACCGCTTTGCCCAGTTGATCGACGCTCATCTGCAACAGCATGTCGAGCCGATACAACGGGTGGCGGACATTGGTTGTGGGGCCGGTGTCGGGGCAATGATCGTCGCCCGCGCCCGCCATGCCGCCCAGGTACTGGCGGTGGATATCAATCCTCGGGCGCTGCGTCTTTGCGCGGTGAATGCCGAGCTGGCCGGGCTCAGCAACGTCACGGTTTACCACAGCGACATCCTGCGCAGTGTCGAAGGCCCGTTCGACCTGATCGTCGCCAATCCACCCTACATGAATGACAGCCAGCAGCGGGCCTATCGTCACGGCGGCGGGGCCCTGGGCGAGGCGTTGTCGCTGCGCATCGTGCGTGAGTCCCTGCCGCGGCTGAACCCGGCCGGCAGCCTGGTGCTGTACACCGGTGTGGCGATGGTGGCCGGACGCGATCCTTTCCTCGAAGGTGTGATGCCGATGCTCAATGGGGATAGTTTCAGCTGGACTTACCGCGAACTGGACCCGGACGTGTTCGGTGACGAACTGCTCAAGCCCGGCTATGAACTGGCGGAACGCATCGCCGTAGTGGCGCTGACTGTCACCCGCACCTACTGAATCTTGAGCGCAGTCCCCTGTGGGAGCGGGCTTGCTCGCGAAAGCGGTGTGTCAGTCACCGTCATGTTGTCTGGCACACCGCTTTCGCGAGCAAGCCCGCTCCCACATGGATTGGCGGTGATCATTGTTCAATTACCGTCAGCCACCTTGCGCTCGATCTCGTCGATTTTGCGCTGCTGTTCGTCGGCTTCGGGTTCATCGTCCGAAGGCAAAACGTCTGGTACAGACTCGTCCGTGCCGTTGGCGGGTTTGACTGGTTCGTCGTTTTTCATGGGGGTTCCTCCCGTGTATTCACATTAGATGAACCCCTTGAGGGCGAGTTCGAGTTATTTGCGACTCTAGCGGCTCAAAGGGCGCTGTAACCGAAATAAACGAACGCTACGGTCGCGGCGGCGGCAAACGCGAACAGGGCTTTGGACGCCGAGCGGTGCGCGAGCAGCGAGCCGGTCGAGCGTTGCAGGTGCGTCCCCGAATACACGGCCCGGCTGAAGTAGCCGTCCCTGGTCGCCCGATAGGTGAAACGCAAGCCCAGGAGCAGGAACAGCACGATCAGGCCGATGGCAACTGCGCGGGTGATCACTGGATTGATCGTGGTTTTGGGCAGTTCTTCTTCGCAGGCGGCGCTGTCGTCTTCGGCGATGGAGATGCGTCCGTCATCCAGTGATGCCAGCAAGGGCCCCTGGCCGCTGCCGGGCTGACTGAGGTCCAGCTTCTGATACTTCCAGAGCGTCGCCGAGCCTTCACGGCAATAGGTGAAGCCGCTCGGGTTGGAGGCGACGATGATGCACGCGTCGTTGATGCCGTGTTTTTTCAGGGTTTCAGTGGCCGATCGAGTGAAATCGAGCTCGAGCACGGGAATGGTCCCGTTGGCCCAGGCCCCGGCGCAAAACAACAGGCTCCCCAGCAGGCAAAGCGTTGAAGTCTTCAAGGTTATATTCCTTGTTTGATCGGCCTTCGGTTCGAGCGCAGGTGTGCCTTGCCCCGTTAGTGGGTTAAGTCTAGATCGGCATTGGCAACTTGATGGGCAAAAATTGTGTGGGGCGGATTTCGCTCAAGGCCCTGATCCGGGCCGCCGTCGCACGCGATGTCGTCAAGCCTGCGGGAGCGAGCATGCTCGCTCCCGCATCATGTTACGTGCGTTTGGGCAATTGCCAGTTCGGCCGAATGAAGTGGCAGGTGTAGCCGTTCGGGTAGTGCTCCAGGTAATCCTGGTGTTCAGGTTCCGCTTCCCAGAACGGTCCGGCGGGCTCGACTTCGGTGACCACTTTGCCGGGCCACAGGCCGGATGCCTCGACGTCGGCAATCGTCTCTTGGGCGATGTGCTTCTGCTCCTCGCTCAGGTAGAAGAGCGCCGAACGATAGCTCATGCCCAGGTCATTGCCCTGGCGGTTTTTGGTGGTCGGGTCGTGGATCTGGAAGAAGAATTCGAGAATCTGCCGATAGCTGATCTGCTCGGGGTCGAAGATGATTTCGATCGCTTCGGCGTGGGTGCCGTGGTTGCGGTAGGTCGCATTGGGCACATCGCCGCCGGAGTAGCCGACCCGCGTGGCCAGTACGCCCGGGTAGCGTCGCAGCAGATCCTGCATACCCCAGAAGCAGCCACCGGCGAGGATGGCGGTTTCGGTGTTGGTCGTCATGTACGCACCTCCCATCAGTGAACGGCCCCGTGGATCGGGGCCGTCAGGGGCTTATTGCATTTTGCTGTGGTCCATCTTGCTGTGATCCATGCTGCCGTGGTCCATGTTGCTGTGGCCGGTCGCGCCCAGTGAACGCGCCTGGGCTTGAACTTCAATGGTCTCTTTCTCACCCTTGGCGTTTTCCACGGTCAGGGTCAACGGCACCGTGCTGCCCTCGGCCACTTGTGCCGTCAGGTCCAGCAGCATGACGTGGTAGCCCTGGGGGTCGAGGCTCACTGGCTTGCCGGCCGGCAACGCCACGGACTGCACCTGACCCATGCGCATCACATCGTCCTTCATGCTCATCTGGTGAATCTGCACGGTCTTGGAGATCGGCGACTGCACGCTGATCAGCTTGCTGTCGCTGTCGGCTTGCAGGGTCATGAAGGCACCGGTCGACGGCTGGCCGGCCACCGTGGCGCGGACCCAGGCATCACTGACCTGGGTTTGCGCCGACACCTGCCACGCCATGCCGAGCAGCGAAAGGCCCAGGGCCAGTTGTTTGATGCGCGATGTGCGGGATGAATTCATCAGCAGACTTCCATGACGGTGAGCAGGTCTTCTGCGCACTCTTGAGCGGTAAGGGACGCGGACAGGCCCAGGCGCAAATTGCCCCGGGAGTCGAACACGTAGCTGGTCGCGGTGTGGGACAGGGTGTACGTGTCGCCGCTGGGGACCTTCTCAAAGAATACGCCGAACTCCTTGGCGGTGGCGGCGGTTTCTTCCAGCGTGCCGTACAGCGCTTCGAAAGTGGGGTCGAAGGCCTTGACGTATTTGTCGAGCAATTCAGGGGTGTCTCGCTCCGGGTCCAGGCTGATGAACACCACTTGCAGGCGATCGCCATCGCGGCCCATCAGCTTCTTGGCCTGGGCGGCACGGGCCAGCGTGGTCGGGCAGACGGCGGGGCATTGGGTGAAACCGAAGAAGATCATCGGCATCAGGCCCCGGTAGCTGCCGAGCATCCGGGTTTCGCCCTGGGCGTTCTTGAGCTTGAAGGATCGCCCCATGATCTTGTCGCTCAGATCCTTGCCGTACTTGAACGACAGCTTGCTGCTGTCGTCGCAGCCGGCCAGCAGGCCCAGGCTCAGCAGGCTCATGCCCTGCAGGACCGTGCGACGGGAATACAACGTACTCATGGAAATAAAGCTTCCTGTGTAGCGACAGATAAAACACAGTGCCTGACGCATCAGACGAAAAAAAGCGCAGGGATGTTAACAAACTGTTGCCCGTTCGCGCTTAATCCATCGCCCGCCGGTACTGCGCCAAAAGGTCGCGGGGAGCGCCTGAGCTACCCGACGAATGACCGGCGTGCGGACACATTGCAGATACAATCGTACGCTTTGATGACCCCCAACCAACCCCACAGAGAGCATGGCCATGTTCCGCAAACTGCAAAACGCCGCCCGTTTTTTCAGCAAAAGTGCACAACTGATGGTGGGCATGCCCGACTACGACAACTACGTCGCACAAATGGCAATCAAAGCCCCGGGCGAGCCGGTGATGAGCTACGAAGCCTTCTTCCGCGAACGCCAGGAAGCACGTTTCGGCCGCGGCAAGTGCAATACCCGCTGCTGCTGAAAACCTGAACTCAGAACTATTTGTGGCAAGTGAGTTTTTGTGGTGAGGAAGTTTTCGTAGTGAGGGGATTCATCCCCTCACCACAAAAGCAGCCACCACCCCTGTGGCGAGGGAGCTTGCTCCCCCTGGGCGGGAGTGTCAGTTTTTTTGTGTGCGGGCCGGTAGCGGCCTGCCGTCAGGCAGGCCCTGATTTTCACCAGGTCGGCCTGATGAACCGATCACCGTACAAAATCGCGAATTGATTCATCGCGCTCTTC